>Ga0209977_10000037_pt1 | contig 45416 bp, 65 predicted proteins | sample SumtaG_2_FD_183113 | JGI IMG/M metagenome (GOLD analysis project Ga0209977, IMG submission 183113) | Deep subsurface microbial communities from Indian Ocean to uncover new lineages of life (NeLLi) - Sumatra_00607 metaG (SPAdes) (version 2) | ecosystem: Environmental > Aquatic > Marine > Oceanic...
CGCCGGGCAGAAGAAGCAAGCCGACTTGATCGGGACCTCGAGGCCTTCCTCGACGATCCGCGCGATGCAATCCTCGCGAGTCCAGCCGAGGTCCTGGAGCGGGTAGTTGTAGAGGAAGTCCGCGTCCTCGGTCTTCACCTTCTTCGAGCGGCGGATGTCGGCCGGGCTCGAGTCGTAGCCGATCAACTTCACGAGCTTCACGCCGGCGATCTGTGAGCCGATCCAGATCGGATGCGGCTCGCGCTTGTTCGGTCCCTTCGTGACGCCCTTGAGGTAGGCGTCCTGGGGTCCTTGCTTCCACTTGATCGAGCACGACTTCATCCCGAACGCGAGCGACGGGAGCGTCTCGTTGTCCGAGCAATTCCCGCCGAGGTCGTTGTAGGCCGTCGTCGGGAGCGTCTTCTTCACGCAAGTCGTCACGGTCGGGAAGCCCTGGGCCTCGAGCCAGACGTTCATCTTCTCGACCTGGGCGTAGGTCTCCGGCTTCTCGGCGCCAGTGTCGGCGAACGTGATGACGTCGGGGCGGATCCCCTGGTCGCGGAGGGCGATCAACATCGCGGTCGAGTCGACTCCGCCGCCGTAGCATACGACGACGCCGGAGTTCTTCGGGAGGGCGATCTTCTGGTTGAGTGTCTTCATGAGTTCCTTCTCCTTCACTTGGTTCCGTTGATTCGGGCGGCGAGGCTCTCGCCGTTGAACATGGTCGTCCGGACATCGGCCTCGAGGTCGACGAGCTTCTTGAACAGCTCCGGCCGGGCGGCCTTTCCTCGGACCAGGTCGCCCCGGCTTCCGAAGATGCAAAAAACGCACGAGAGGCGGTCGTTCCCGGCGTCGTATGCCGGATGACGTTCTTGACCCTTCTCGTCGATCTCGTTCCAGACCTGGTCGATCGTCCAGTCGGCGATCGGCCAGTAGTCGAACGCCTCGCGCTTCGTGTTCGTGTTCTTCGTGTTCACGTTCAAGGTCCCGCGCTGGTCGATCTTCTTCGAGCGGGCCGGGCTCTCCTCGGCGCGGATCCCGACACAATTCACGACGATCTTCGCGTCGCCGGCGAGCTTGCGGATCACCTTCCAGATCGGGCCGGTCTTGAGGTCGGACGTGCAAAAACGAGCGGCCGATGACGGGAACGCCGGAGCGTCGAAGCGACCCTGGGCGTCGAGAGCAACACGGCGAGCGCGGACCGTCGAGAAGAAGTCCTTCTTCGATCCGTCGGCGTGTATCGCCTGGGCGACGTGGAGCTCGAGGCCGTCGATGTTCTTCCGGATGAAGTCCTTCACGTCGAGATGCTCGACTTCACCGAGGTCGGCGTGAACGACGAACAACTGGTCGGCCGGGACGAGCTTCGACATCGCGGCGAACATCGCCTGGGAGTCTTTGCCGCCCGAGTGACCCACGAAGAAGAGCGCGCCCTTCTCGATGAGGTTCCGGATCTCTGAGATGTTCTTGATCTGGTTCATGTCGTCCGCCGTTCGTCCAATCGAGTGACCAGTGTATCAGCAGATGAGACACAAAACGAGAACCCCGTCACACTTTTCGCCTTTGCCTCCCTTACGGTTCAACGACTTAGACCCAGATCACGCTCCAGGCCCAGGTCATCCGGATCCGGCGCCCTGGGCGGCCGTTTTAGCCTGGAGCCCGCGGTCCCTCTCGCTTCTGGGTCTCGCCTCGTGTTACGATCTCAACTCGATCCCGAGGAGATGTTCCACATGAAACACCCGACGAAACTCCGCCAGGCCCGGACCGACTCCGGCCTCACGGTCGACGCGATCTGTGACCGCGTCGGATGCACCCGGCCGACGCTCTACCGCGTCGAGAACGGCGAGGTCACGCCGCGCCAGGATCTCGCCCGCCAGCTCTTCAAGCTCTACCGCGGCCGCGTTCCCCTGGCGTCGATCTACGACCCGATCTTCGCCGAGCAAGTCCGGAGCGTCGCGTGAACCGCTCGCTCACGATCCAGAAGAAGAAGGGCCTCCTCCCCTGGCGAGCTCATCCAGGCCCCGACACAACGGTCGGCGAACTCGAGAGCGCGCTCTCGTTGTTGAGCCTCGACCTCGTCCGGACGACCGAGGACGAGATCCTCCTGGTCCAGACCCAGGCCGCGATCCGTGACGGCGTTCTTCCGCCCGACACCGAGGAGCTCGCCGCGATCATGTTCGGCCTCGACGCCGAACAGGCGACGCTCGTCGAAGAGACCGGCGCGTTCACGAAGCCGACGCCGGCCGAGTTCGAGGACCAGGCGGCGGAGTCGTTCGACCAGGAAGCCCAGGACCGCAACGCCGAGGGCGTCTAATTTTTGCCCGGCCGCCTGGATCCCGTGAGGGGATCCGCCGAAGGCGGTCGGGCGTTTTGAAGGAGTTCATCATGATCTCATCCTCCGACCTTCCCGCGTGTCCGGCTTGCGGATCTCGCGAAGTTCATCCAGTCACCAGGCGCGCGGAGGACCCGGTCTTCGCGCACACGACCAGCCTCCAGACCTTCTACGCTTGCCGGCAATGCGGGCGCGATGTCACCGACGCCTGGAAGGCGATCCAGCCGTCGCCGCCGGCGGTCCCCGTGATCGGTTCACCTGGTCACGAGAACGAAGACATCGACGAGATCGGCCAGTCCGACCAGCTCGCCCAGGATCCCGAGACGATCGCCGAGGCGGCCCTCCGCCTGGGGATCTGTGCGGAGCTCAAGACGTGAGCGGCTGGTTGTTGTTCGGCTTCATCCTGGTCGCGTTCCTGGTCGGCGCGAGCCCGGTCGCCGTCGTATTGACGGGCCTCGTCGTCGTCGGCTTATCCCTGGCGATGGACCGATGAGCGGCCCGGAGGTCGTCTACATCGACAAGCGCGTCGCCCGCCAGATGGACCAGGAAGGCGGCGGGGATCTCCTGGGCTACGTCCGCCAGGACATCCACGAGGACGCCGTTCGCAAGGCCGGCGCCAGGGGCCAGGAGACCGTCGTCCAGATCCACACGAACCCGGACGGCCGGCTCATCGGCCTCTCGTCCTGGGGCCGCGTCTGGGCGTTCGTGTCGGAGACGAAGGAGGACCTCCCCCAGTGGATCCCCGTCACCGACTTCCTCCCCCAGGCGGAGCTCGACTCGTGAGGCGCTGGAAGTCCATCGAGGACCCGGACCGCCGGATCTGGACCTACTTCCGCGAGCACCCCGACAAGTTCTTCACCGAGGACCACGTCGCCGCCCAGGTCGGGATCGGCAAGCGCCAGACCCGGAGGCGGATCCACGACCTCGCCGAGCTCGGCAAGATCGAGGCCGTCGAGACCGTGAGCTCGAGGCGCTGGGGTCGGCCGAAGCTCATGTTCCGGTCGATCCGCGGATCCTGGGATTGCCTCAACCAGGAGGAGCTCCTGGCATAGCCGCGCGTCTCGCCGCCTGATACACTCGTCTCTCCACTTGCAGGAGAGACACATGAACCAGACCGCGAAGGACGGCGAGCTCGTCGTCCTGGAGACGCCCGTCTCCGAACCGAACACCCAGGCCCTCGAGGTCAAGTCGACCTTCGACATCCGCCCGCAATCCTTCCAGGCCGGCCTCGATCGCCGGAAGAAGAACCGGAAGGCCCTCATCTCCTGGATCCAGGACGAGCTCAAGGAGGGGACCGACTGGGGCCGGATCCACGTCATCAAAAAAGAGCAATGTCCGGACGGCCGCTACTGCCAGAACCCCTACCACTTCTCGAAGCCCTCGCTCTGGAAAGCCGGCGCCGAGAAGATCGTCGGGATGATGGGATTGAAGGCGACCTGGCCGAACGTCGGGCGCTGGGAGGACAAGATCCTCGAGGGCGGAACGATCGACCAGCTCCTCCTCCGTTGCGAGCTCATCAACGACGCCGGCCTCACCGTCTCGACCGGGATCGGCGCCAGGGCGACGAAGGCCGACTACGACGACCTCAACAAGTCCTTCAAGATGGCGAAGAAGAGCTCGCTCATCGACGCCGTCCTCAACTGTGCGGGCCTCTCCGAGATCTTCACCCAGGACGTCGAGGACATGGACCCCGACAAGATCTCGAGCGGAGCTCCGGATCCTCACAACCCTCACGAGGAGCCGAGCGCCCAGGTCTTCCCGACTGGCAACCAGAAGCCGGTCTCGACCCATTGCCCGATCGGGAAGGAGTGGAAGGGCCAGCCCTGGGAACTCGTCGACGACGGCTTCCTCAACTGGATCCTCGACAAGATTGACGACAAGCCCGACATCGTGAAGGCGGCCCAGGACGAACTCCGTCGCCGGCATGTCGAGACGCCCGAGGCCCAGGAGCGCCGAGAACAGACGAAGCTCCGGACCGGGAAGTCGCTCGCGGACTTCGCTCGAGAGATCGGCGAGGCGACGAACATCGACCAGATCCTCGTCATCAAGGACGAGCTCCCGGTAGAATACGAACCAGGCCTTCGGACCTACATCGCAACCCGCGAAGCGGATCTCGCTCCGCAATAACTAGCCGGCCCGTGACGGGCCAGGAGGACAAGATGGAACTCAACACCCAGAAGTCGCTCGCGATCGCCGAGCTCAACCCGATCGTCCATGACGTCGCCGCCTTCGGCGACACGATCGACTCGATCGACATCACGACCGAGGAGGAACTCGGCAACGTCGGGGACCTGGTCAAGATGCTCAACGGCCGCCGGAAGAAGCTCGAGGACAAGCGCGACTCGCTCGTCCGCCCGCTCAACACCGTCGTCAACGACATCAACGCGCTCTTCAAGGCGCCGCGCGATCGGATCGACGAGATCGTCGGCAAGGCGAAGAGACACATGAACCGCTTCGCCCAGGCCCAGCAAGCGATCGCCGACGCGAAAGCCAGGCGAGAGCGCGAGGAAGCCGAGGCCGAGCGGAAGGAGGCCGCCAGGCTGGCGGAGGAGATGAAGAAGATGTCGGGCGCCGCCGGCGAGGAAGTCGCGGAGGTCGTCGTCGAGCAAGCCGAGAAGCGCGTCGAGAAGGCCGCCGCCCCGGCCAGGGTCGCGCCCTCGAGGGGACGCGAGTCGACCGTCGCGGTCTCGAAGACCTGGAAGGCCCAGGTCGTCGACAAGATGGAGCTCGTCAAGGCGGTCGCCGAGGGCCGGCTCCCGTTGAACGTCCTCGAGCCGAACATGACCGCCCTCACCCAGGCCGCCAGGGACACGAAGAAGGAGCGAACCGTCGACGGCGTCCGCTACTACGAGCACGTCTCGACGACGGTCCGATGAGCGCCTCGCGGAGCGACTACACGTTCGCCGTCGTTGAGATCTTCAACGACGAGCGGGCGAACGAGATCGTCCAGATCGTCGACCAGGACCTCGGCAACATGAGCGTCACGAACAACATCGAGAACATCCTCAACGCGATCCAGGCGCGGCTCCCGCGACATCCGACCGAGTATGTCTGGATCTACCGCGACTCGATGGAGCTCTGGGACGAGATCGTCATCGACGACGTCGGGAACTTCGTGAAGTTCAAGGCCCTCCCGCGGGGCGTCTGTTTCACCGAGATCCAGGCCGCCGCCGTCACCCAGTTCCTCGCCCGTCACCTGGAGGCCCGGAAGCCGGTCTTCGGGCGGCCGCCGACGTGACGGTCCGCGACACGTCGATCGAGGCCTTCCGGCGCCAGATCGCGAGCGGCGACTTCGACACCCAGAAGGAGGCGGTCCTGGCTTGCGTCGTGGTCCTCGGAGACGCCCCGAGGCGCGAGATCTCCACGAGGACGGGCTTCGAGATCTCGGCCGTCTGTGGAGCCGTGAACGCCCTCCTCGCGGCTTGCCGGCTCATGGACTGGAGGCGCGTCCAGTGTCCCGTCACGGGCCGCTCGGTTCACCTGGTTCAAGTCTACGACCGACACGACCTGGAGCCTCTCCCGGATCCTCCGCCAGCCAGGGAGCCTTCCCAGGCGGAGCTCTTCGCGTGAGCTCCCAGGCCTCGTTCGACTGGTTCTGGCAGCCGCCCCAGCTCGGCGACCCTGGGATCATCATGATCGTCGACACTCACCCAGGGCCTCACGACCTCGAGACGAAGTTCATCCAGGAGGACATCAACAACGTCCTCCTCGACATCGAGAGCCGGCTCCCGGCCGACGTCCATCTCTTCCAGCTCCGGATCTACGCGAAGGACATCTTCGGGCTCTGGATCGAGATCGAGTTCTCGATCCTCAACTCGGCCCGACGCTTCAAGACGAAGGCGCCGACGTTCACCCAGGCCCAGCTCTCCGAGGTCTGGGACAATCATGAGGCGCGAGCCGGGCGGGCGAATTGAGCGCCGGCGTCGTCATCAAGATCGACAACGATCTCGATCGGATGACCTGGGACCAGCTCCTCCAGGCTTGCATGATCTCGGAGATCTACGAGCTCCCAGGCCTGGGCCATCCGCTCGACCGCTCGATCAAGATCGAGGGCCTCGTCGACCTGGGGAACTACCGGCCGGCCGAACACGTCGCGCTCGCCGGCGTCGACGGCGACTTCATCCAGGGCGACGTCGACCTCCAGGCGTTCGAGCATCCCGAGGACGCGATCTACATCTTCGGCGGGACGATGACCAGGCTCACCGAGTCGGACTTCTGGGACGATCCGGTCGAGCCGATCAAGGTCTTCATCCCGCTCGATGGCGTCCCGCTCTTCCCGGCCCAGGCTGGCGCGATCACGCTCTGGGACCGCTACTCGAAGGGAGTCTTCCCGTGACGACCTGGGCCTTCATCTCGGGCCTCCTGGCCGGCTGGATCCTGGGCGTCTGGATGTCTCACCGGAAGATCCGCGCCGGCAAGGCGGACCACAAGGAGCTCCTCGAGCTCGTCCGCGAACACCGCGAGCTCCGGAAGAAGATCGACCCGAACGTCATCGACTTCCCAGGCAACGGGGACACGAAACACTAGCCGGCGAAGGCGTCCTCCTGAGCTGGTAAAGTGGCGGCGGCCTGGGGCGACCTGGGTCGCCGTTTTTATTCAACCAGGAGAACAACATGAAGAAGATCATCACGCTCGCGCTCATCCTTGCGGCGAGCTCGACCTGGGCGACGGATCGCGACGATCCGAACCAGGAGCAACACCAGGGCCAGGGACAACACCAGGACCAGCTCCAGACCCAGGAGACGATCGTCACGACGTCGGCCGAGGTCGCGGCGGGAGCCGTCCAGATCTCGAACGTCCGCGAGGCCCAGGGCGACTACGAGGTCCGCTTCGACCAGAACCCGAACGTCTACGCGCCCTCGATCAACGCGACGGTCAACTGTTACAAGACCGGCGGCGGCGGGGCGTCGGCGGCTGGCGTCGGGCTCTCGTTCGGCGGCGGCAAGATCGACCCCTACTGTGTCGAGCGCGAGGAGATCCGCCTGGCGCACGAGATCGGGATGAGATTCCAGGCCGCCTGGCGATGGTGCAACATGGAGAACAATGTCCGCGTCTTCGGGACTCCGACCGATTGCCTCACCGCGAACACGAGCGAGCTCTCCGGATCCTACCAGGCGATCCTCCGCGATCGGAACGTCCTCCGCGAGCGCCTGGCCGAGACCGAGCGCGTCCTTCTTCAACGATGTCAGGAGGCGGAGGAGTCGACCGAACGCGCGACCGAAGCCTGGCTGGAGTGCCAGGCCGGCAAGTAGTAAGCTCCCCGAAATAGCCGAGCCCGTGAGGGGCTTCTTCCAGGAGCCCTTCATGTCTATCCAGTACACCCGCGACGAGATCTTCGACCACGCCGAGAGGTTCTCGGGGATGAAGGAGCTCGCCGGCGACGAAGACAACCCCGCGATCCTGGCCTTCCTCAAGCTCGACGCCGACTGGCCGGAGCATGATGAGGTCCCCTGGTGTTCGGGCTTCGCGAACTATGTCGCCTGGTTGTGTCGGGCGCCCAGGTCGAAGTCGCTCCGCGCGCGCTCCTGGCTCGAGGTCGGGAAGAAGATCCGGATCGACAAGGCCGAGCCGGGCGACGTCGTCATCTTCAATCGAGGCGGATCCCCGGACCCGGCCGTCATCAAGGACAAGGGTCACGTCGGATTCTACGCCGGACACGACAACGAGCTCGTCGAGGTCCTCGGCGGCAACCAGGGGAACACCGTCAAGGTCTCGCGCTACAAGATGAGCGACCTCCTCGGCGTGAGGAGGATCGCGTGAAGAAGTTCTCGGAACACTCCGGCGGGATCCAGCTCGCCCAGATCCTCGGGATCATGACCTTCCTCTTCGGCGCCGGCGGCTCGTTCATGCTCTGGGCCGCCGACTCGAAGATAGATGAAAAATACGCGACCGACGCCGACGTCCTGGCCGTCCAGGAGACGGTCGAGGCCCAGGTCACGGTCATCACCGAGACGGTCCAGGAGAACACGACGACGGTCAAGGCGACCGCGAACTCCGTCGACGGTCTCACCCTGGTCGTCCTGGGTCTCCAGATCTCGGACCTCGAGGCGGAGATCGCCGCGCTCGAGCGAGAGAAGAGGGACCAGGGCGCCGGCTGGAACGAGCGGGACGAGCGGAACCTTCGGGACCGCCAGCGAGCCCTCGAGGACTTCGAGCGCCAGCGCGGGATCCTACTCGACCGGATGCTCTCCGAGCCGTCCGAGTGAACGAAGGACGCCTTCCGCGTCCACGAACTCGACCGGGCCGAGACATGGCCGGCGCGCGTGTCGAACGCCGACGACATGGAGGAAGTCGATGACCGAGCACGAGCCCGACGCCTGGATCCGCTTCGCGAATCGACTCGACGCGCTCCGGATAATTCCGCGTTTTCTGGTCATGGCCTACTACCTCTTCTTCTTCAAGTTCACCTACTTCCTCGCCGACTGGTTCATGGCCTACGACTTCGCAACGATCGAGAACCAGGCGGTCGCGCTTGCGGTCGCCGGCTTTCCGGTCGGGATCCTGGGAGTGATGACGGGCGTGTTGTCCGCCTTGACGAACAACTACTTCCGAACGGGCGCTCGGGATCCTGGGGGACACAATGGCGGGTAGAACTCGATGAACATCCAGGCGCTCCTCGTTGTCCTGGTCCTCGGTGGAGGGATGATCGCCGCCGGCGGCTTCCTGGTCAAGGGCCAGATCGACCAAAGGGTCGCCGCGGAAGTCGCCGCGACGGCCGAACGAACACGCGCCGACCTGGCCGAAGCCCAGGTCGAACGACTCGAGGACGCCCTCGAGGAAGATCGTGAACGCCAGGAGGAACTCCGGACCGAGCTCCAGGCCGCCCGAGACCGTGAAGAGGAGACGACCGAAGTCCTCGAAGATCGCGCCAGGCTCGAAAGCCTCACCCAGGCGAAGCCGGGCTTGATTGAACGCCAGGCAAGGCGAGCGACGACGCGAGTCTGGGAAGAGATCGAGGCCGACTCCCGTGAATAACGCGGGCGCCGCCCTGGTCCTGGTCCTGGTTCTTCCTGGTTGTTCACTTTTCGGGAGCAAGCCGCCCGACATCCAGATCCAGGAGAAGCCGACGCCGGTCGTCTGTTCGGCCGTCACCGAGCGCCCGGATCCGATCGACACGAAGGACACGCCGCCGACCCTGGTCATGAACGACGCCCAGGTCTGGGGCTACTGGTTCAACTCCGAGCTCTACGCCGCCCTCGCCGAGAACCTCCAGGCGATGAGGACCTGGATGACCCAGGCGACCGCGATCCGGAACAAGCTCGTCGACTGTATTGAGGACCACAACGCGCGCGTCGACGCCGAGGATCCTCCGCCCGAATAGGCGAGGCCGGAAGGTATGGCGGCAAGCGGAGCGCCCGGCGGTCAATCCCGCCTCAGTCACCGCGGCCTGGAGCCGCCGGTCTCGCCTTCTGATACACTCGCCGCCAGGCTCACCGACACGAAGGAGGCCGTGATGGCCGACAACAACACCGCCCCGATCGAGATCCCGCCGCTCCTGGTTCAACGCATGGGGAAGAAGTTCCGGATCGTCTACAAGGAGACGCGCAACCTCGCGAAGTTCAACTCGGGCGAGCCCGTCGACGACGGCGGCTTCAAGAACCAGGAGGACGCGATGATCCACATGAGCAAGGTCACGGCCGGCTTCAAACAGACCGACCCCGAGGCGGAGCGCGTCGAGTGAGACAACCAGACGACCCAGGCGTCGAGCCCTGGAAGGACATCAAGATCGACCCGCTCGATCCGCCCGAGCCCTTCGACCCGGATCCGATGAAGCGCGTCCGCGAGTCGCCGTTCATCCGGGCCTACCTGGCGATCATCATCCTCGTCATCATCGCGACGGCCGTCTTCTGGGAGTGAGCTCTTCCGGCTGGTATGCTTCGCCCGTCCCCCGCATAGGAGAAGACCATGTTCGGAGATCTCACAACCCTCGCGACTGGCGTCGTCATCGGCCTCGTCCTGGTTCAACTGTATCCCCCGAGCGCGCGCGTCGGCGCCTGGATCGTCAACAAGGCGAAGGAGCTCTACGCGAAGGCCCGCTCGTGAGGCGCGGCTTCAAGATCCTCGTCGGCCTCCTCATCGTTGCGATCGTCGTCCTCCTGGTCGGGCCAGTGATCGGCCAGCTCTTCGGCGTCCTCCAGGGAGGACACCCGTGACGAAGAAGACCCCGAAGAAGAAGGCGAAGAAGAAGGCCGGCAAGCGCCCCGAGATCCCGCCGAAGCGCCTCCTCTACCAGGAAGCCGAGGAGCGCGGGATCCGGATCCTCGCGATGATCGACATGAGCGACGGCGTCGAGGAGATCCTCCTCTCGAACGAGGCGAAGCTCTACCTCGGCGGGATCCAGCGAGCGCGGGCGAAGCTCCAGGCGGTCATCGACCGCGAGCTCGCCCTTCGTCATCACCCAGGTCATCCGGATCACTCGAAGACATGACGATCGGCGACATCCTGGAGCGCGTCCTTCGAGCCCTTCGCCCCTGGCGGACGGTCAAGGAGGACACTCTCAAGCCCTTGAACGAGCTCGAGATTCGGCGAAAGGCGCCGAGCCAGCTCTGGCTCAATCGCCGCGAGTCGATGTTCCAGTTCGGCTACGACCCCAGGGACACGGCCGAGCCGTGACGATCAAGGAGGACCCAGAACTTCAACACGTCCTCGGTCATCTCTGGCTCGCCATCGAACACGCGGCCAGGGGCGAGGACAACGCCGCCCTCTACGAGCTCGACTCGATCGAGGGCCTCATCTTTTTCAACGACCCAGACGATCGGGTCGAATACCTGGAGCGATTGAACTATGGCAAAGCGGAACCCCTGCAAGGATCGACGACCCCGACGACCGGCGAAGCCGGCGAAGCCGAGAAGGCCGAAGCGTAGGAAGTGAGCGACCGGATCCAGGTCTTCGACGTCAACCCGGTCGCCTACGTCCGCCAGACCCAGTCGGACCGATGGAAGAAGCGCCCGGCCGTCTTGAGGTATCGGGCCTTCCGCGACGAGGTCGCGCACAAGATCAAGGAGCTCCCGATGGACTTCTTCCATGTCGTGTTCATCCTCCCGGTCCCGGCGTCCTGGTCACAGAAGCGGAAGCTCAACACGATCGGCCGGCCTCACCTGGGAAGACCCGACAAGGACAACCTCGAGAAGGGCTTGATCGACGCCGTCTACAGGTTCGGAGACGACGGTCACGTCTGGAACACCGCCTCGACGAAGCTCTGGGGCGGGACCGGCGCGATCATCATCGCGGACGACTATCTCCCCTTCTTCGAGATCCCCGTCGACCTGGCCGAACTTGTCCGCGGCTCCTGGGAGGTCCATGATCGGGTCCTCGTGTGAGACGACGGCGGGGCCGTGATGGCAGACCAGGACAAGAAGAAGAACGGACACAACCAGGACACGTCCACGCGCGCGCGGGGCGGCTGGCTCATGTCCGAGGACCTGGTCCGCTTCCTCGAGCTCCTCCGCGTGAACGGGAACGTCTCCATGTCCGCCCGGCTCATCGGCCGATCACGCTCCACGATCTACGCCTTCGCCGCGAAGGCCCCGAGCTTCCGGGAAGCAATGCGCGAGGCGATGACCGAGGGCCGCGAGCTCCTCCTGGGCGAGGGATGGCGACGCGCGACTCAATGGACCGAGCTCTTCGACGAGGAGGGGAAGGTCCTCGCCAGGCAACCCCCGAGCGATCGCCTCCTCTCCCAGCTCATCGGCGGCTACTTCCAGGAGTTCAAGCCCGGCCGCGGAGACGACGCCCCTCCAGACGAGCTCCTCCCCGAGACCGCCGACTTGACGAAGCTCTCCGACGCCGAGCTCGCGGACCTCGAGCGGATCCTCACGAAGGTCGGCGCGGAAGAACGTGTCGGCGCTGGCGCGAGTTAGAGCCGAGCGAGCTCGTCGAGGCCTCGGTCTTCACGACTTCATCGGCCAGGCCTGGTCGGAGGTAGATCCGGACGACGCCGTCTTCGGCCGCTACACCCGGACCCTCACCTGGGTCCTCGAGCAAGTCCTCAAGGGCCGGATCCGCCGGCTCATCATCAACGTCCCGCCCGGTCACATGAAGAGCCTCACGGTCTCGGTCTTCTGGCCGGCCTGGGCCTGGCTCATGAGGCCGGGGATCCGCTTCGCCTTCACGTCCTACCGCGGCGACCTGGCGCTCCGCGACGCCGATCGGTCTCGAGATCTCATCCGCTCGGAGTTCTACCAGGAGCTCCTCCGAGGTCGGCCTCACGGCTTCCAGCTCCTCCGGACCGGCCAGGACACGAAGAGCCGCTACGCGAACACGGAGGGCGGCTACAGGTTCTCGAGCGCGGTCTCCGGGATCATGGGCGAGGGCGGCGACATCGTCGTCATCGACGACCCTCACAACGTCGAGCAAGCCGAGAGCGACATCGTCCGCGACGAGACCGTCCGGAAGATCCGCCTCGCGCTCCCGACCAGGGTCCGCTCGAAGGACGGCGCCGTCGTCGTCATCATGCAACGGCTCCATCCGCGCGACCTCACGGGCGTCCTCCTGGAGGAAGAGCCGGAGCTCTGGACTCACTTGTGTCTTCCGGCCAGGTTCGAGCGCGCCTGGGTCGACGACAAGGGCCAGCGACACGGACATCCTCATCCGTGTCCGTTCGACTGGCGGACCGAAGAAGGCGAGCTCCTCTTCCCCGAGCTCTTCGACCAGAAGCGGATCGACGAGCTCACGATCGGCCTCACCGAATACGGCGAAGCCGGCCAGCTCCAACAACGCCCGCACCCGCGCGAGGGCGGCATGATGAAGCGCGACGACTTCAAGATCATCGACGCCGACGAGGTCCCGAAGGGCGGGGTCATCGTTCGCGGCTGGGACCTGGCGGCGACCGACGCCGCCGAGGCGAACGCGAAGAACGCCGCCTGGACCGTCGGCTTGCGTCTTCGGTATGTAAAGCGGAAGATCTACGTCGAAGACGTGATTCGGTTCCGGGGCTCGCCGCATAAAGTCCGGACAAAAATGAGAACAGCGGCGGACCAGGACGGGAGGGTCGTCATCATCGACTTCCCGCAGGATCCCGGCCAGGCTGGCAAGGCCCAGGCGGAAGACATCGCCGCGGACTTCCCAGACCGGCGGGCCTACTACTCGCCCGAGAGCGGCGACAAGACGGTCCGGGCCGAGGCCCCCGCGGCGCAAGTCGAAGCCGGGAACGTCTACCTCGTTCGCGGCGCCTGGAACGGCGTGTTCCTGGACGAGGCCGCGGCCTTCCCTGGTTCCACGTTCAAGGATCAGATCGACGCCTTCTCGAGGGCGTATCACCGAGCCGTGAGGGCTCCCGCCAGGCCCAGGTCTGGAGCTATTTCAGGAGCCGCATGATGAGCCACACAACAACGACCGCCCAAGTCCTCGCGAACTCGACCGCGCCCTTCCAGCCAGGGATCACCGTCCCGCCCCAGTCCGCCCAGGGCGGCTCGAGCATCTCGGACCCTCATCCCGACTACGCCTCGAGGCGGCCCGACTGGGTCACGATGTTCGACGCGGCCGAGGGCCAGCGACACATCAAGTCGAAGACGACCGAATACTTGCCGGCGACCTCCGGGATGAGGGCCTTGTCGGCGACGCCGAGCAAGCTCTCCGACGAAGGTCTCGCGCTTTATACGGCCTACTTGATCCGGGCCTACTTCCCCGACCTGGTCAAGGAGACGGTCCGAGCTCTCACCGGGATCCTCGACCGCGAGGCCGCGAACATCGAGCTCCCCGACGCCCTGGAAGACATGCGCGAGATCTCGACGGCGAAGGGCGAGTCGCTCAACGACCTCCTCATCTCGATCCACATGAACCAGCTCCTCTACGGGCGGCTCGGGCTCCTCCTGGACGTGGATCCGAACCGGGACCTCCCGATCATCGTCCCCTACCCGGCGCCCCAGGTCCTCAACTGGGACGACCTCACGAAGACGAACGACCCGAAGCAACAACAAGACGACGCCAGGCCGGACGCTCTCCGCCAGCTCCTCATGACGGTCCTCGACGAGACGCGCTTCGAGCGCGACACGGGCGACCTCTTCACCTGGAACCTCGTCCCCAGGTATCGGGCCTTGAGCCTGGGCCAGGAGGGGAACGTCTACACGACCTTCGTCGAGCGAGACGGCGTTCGCCAGGACGAGGTCATCCCCCAGATCCGCGGGAAGACCCTCGACGAGATCCCGTTCACGTTCATCAACACGACCGACCTCGCGACCCAGCCGGCGGACGTCCCGCTCATCAACCTCGCGAACCTGGCGCTCGCGATCTACCGGGGCGAGGCCGATCATCGGAGCGCGCTCTTCATGTCCGGCCAGGACACGCTCGTCATCACGGGCTACGACATCGCCCAGGGCGACTCGGACGGGAACCCCTCGGCCGACGCGAAGCCGATCATCGGCTCCGGGGCCTACCTCAACATCCCGGCCGCCGACGGCGACGCGAAGTTCATCGGCCCCGACTCGAACGCCTTGAGCGAGCAACGCGAGAGCCTCAACGACGACTACCAGCGCGCCGGCGAGGAGGGGATCAAGCTCCTCTCGACTGGCGCTGGAGCCGAAGCCGCGGAGACCCTCCGGATCCGCGTCGCGGCCAGGACGGCGACCCTCCAGACGATCGCCCAGACCGCGGCGACCGGCCTCGAGGTCGCGCTTCGCCAGGCGGCCGTCTGGGTCGGAGCGAACCCCGACGACGTGAAGGTCGAGCCGAACCTGGACTTCATCGACGAGACCCAGGACCCGAAGGATCTCATCGCCTACGCGACCGCGAAGAAGTCGAAGGTCCCGCTCTCCTGGAAGTCGGTCCACAACATCCTCCGCCAGAAGGACTTCACCGAGCTCACCTTCGAGGAGGAGCTCGAACAGATCGACGAGGAGGCCGACATGGACGCCTTCGACACGGGAGGCGATGGCCTGGGCCTCGAGGGAGATCTCGAGGATCCGCGCATGGAAGCCCAGCGCCAGGCCGCGATGGCCGCCGCCGGCGGACCAGGCGGGCCAGGCAACCTTCCCCCAGGCGGACCGGGCGACCAGGACGACGACGCCGGCGAGGAGTAGTTCATGGCGACCACGAACGAGGCGCTCCGCGATGAGCTCCTCCGCCATCAAGTCGACCTTCTTCGGTTCTCGAAGGGACTCGCCTCGAGGATCGTCGCGCTCCTCTCCAGGACCGAGCCCGAGCTCGCCCGTGTTCTCAAGGCCCGCCTCGAGCGGATCGGGCCGGTCACGACACCCGGACCCTCGACGACCCGGAAGCTCATCATCACCCAGCGCCTCATCAAGGCGACACTCGACCCGACCTGGAAGACGATCAACGAGCTCGTCCGGCGTGAGCTCGTCGGCCTGGCTCTCGGGGAGGGCGCCTACATCGCCGGCGTCCTGGCCGAGGCCCTTCCGGTCCTCTTCGAGCCGAAGCTCCCGCCGCCGAAGCAACTCCGCGGGATCGTCTTCGCCCGGCCCTTCCAGAACCGGATCCTCCGCGACTGGCTCGGGACCTACCAGCTCGGCGACCGCCGGCGCATGATGGACGAGATCCGGACCGGCCTCCTCTTCGACGAGACGCCGACCGAGATCGGCCGGAGGATCTTCGGGACTCGAGCCCTCGGCGGGACCGACGGGACGCGCGAGATCACCAGGCGCGGCGCCCAGACCCTCGCCCAGACGGCGACCTCGGCGATCTCGAACGCGACCCGCCAGGCGACCTACCTCGCGAACAAGCGGATCATCAAGAAGGAGCTCTACGTCGCGACCCTGGACTCGAGGACGACGCCGATCTGCCAGGCCCTCGACGGCCAGGAGTTCCCGGTCGGCGAGGGAGCGATCCCGCCGGTCCACATGAACTGTCGGTCGATCCGCGTCCCCGTCATGGACGGCCGGCCCCTGGGGAAGCGGCCCGCCTCGGCGAACTTCCGCGGGCGCCTGGGGAAGCTCCGCGGCCCGGCCAGGCGGCGCGAAGTCGCGAAGCTCGTCGGCCAGGTCCCGGCGTCGACGACCTACAACACCTTCCTCCGGAACTCCGACGTCGCCTTCCAGAACAACGTCCTCGGACCGACTCGGGCTCGGCTCTTCCGGGCCGGAGAGTTCGACGTCCAGGGCTTCGTCGACAACTCGGGCGATCGGTTCACGCTTCGCCAGCTCTACGACCAGAAGCCCTCGGCCTTCCAGAACCTCGGGATCCCCGCGCCCGACGCCGGCTAGATTATTGTTAAATCGCCCGGCCCGGCGTAAGATCGGCCCGAACCCGTGAGAGGTAGGTCATGACACTCGAAGCAATGCTTGACGACAAGGCGAAGATCCCCGAGGGATTCGGCGATCACTACAAAGAAGTCGACGGGAAGTTCGTCCTCCAGGTCGGAGGCATGAAGACCCAGGAGGACTTCGACAACTACGCCGAGGCGCTCAAGAAACGCTACGCCGACGCCGCCGCCGACGTGAGTCGGAAGACTGGCGCCGGCGTGACACGCGACGAGCTCATGGCAACGGTCGAGGAAGCTCTCAAGAAGGCCGGCGTCGTGACGACGAAGCCGAACGGAAAGGGAGACCAGGACCAGGGCGGAGACGTCTCCGCGCGTCTTCATGACCTGGAGCGGAACCTGGCAAGCCTCACCGAGAAGAACGAACAGCTCCAGAAGGAGCGGGACGATGCTCTGGGAACGAGTAGATCCACAACAATAACGAACGCGCTCACCCAGGCCGCGACGAAGGCCGGCGCGACGCCGGACGGCGTCGGGAATCTCGTCCAGCTCATCGAGGACAAGTTCGAGGTCTCCCAGGCGGGCGACGTAGTCACGAAACTCGAAGCCGGGAAGGGCGTGACGCCCAACCAGGCCCCGGAGGACTACTTCGCAAGCCTGGCCCGTGTTCCCGAGTTCCGGATGTTCTGGCCGAAGTCGGCCGGCGCCGGCGCGGACGCGGGAAGCGGAGGAGGAGGATCTGGCGATCTCTCCGCCGCGAACCCCTGGTCGAAGGCCGGCTGGAACGTGACGAACCAGTCGAAGCAATACGCCGCCGACAAGGCCGAAGCCGAGCGCCTCATGAAGGCGGCCGGCGTAAAACTGGGCGCGACCGTCCCCGTGAGGTAGACTCGAGCCCGACAACCAGACCGCGCGCCGTGAGGGCTCCGGATCCACAACTTGAAGGAGTGAACCCTCATGGCAGAAGTAAGAGTCGCGGACGTCGTAGTCCCGGAGATCTTCGCCCCCTACGTTAGGACCCTAACCGAACAGAAGAGCGCCTTGATTGACTCGGGCGTCGTTGTTCGCGATCCGGCCCTTGACGGCTTCCTGGCCGGCGGCGGGACAACTTTCAACGCGCCCTCATGGCGTGACAACGATGACGACTCGAACGTCCTCGCGGACCGAGTCGCCAGCGACAACCCGGCGACGATCGCGGTCCCGGCGAAGATCCAGTCGAACCAGGAGATCGCGACCAGATTGTCGCGGAATCAGTCCTGGCAGACGATGGACCTCGCGGCCGCGCTTGCCGGCGACGACCCCTCGAACGCCATCGCGGCGAACGTCGCGGCCTACTGGCGGCGACGCCTCCAGGCCGTCTTCGTTGCGACCTGGACCGGGATCTTCGCGGACAACGCCCAGGTCACGCCGAACGATGACCCGCGCGCCGGTATCACCAACAACGCCGCCCAGGACGACCTCACGGTCGACATCTCGGGCGCGTTCACGGCTGGCGTCACGGACTTCTCGGCGGAGGCGTTCATCGACGCCATCACGACCGCCGGCGACTCCCAGGACGACTTCGTCGCCGTGTTCATGCACTCGATCGTCTACTCGAAGGCCCAGAAGAACAACCTCATCGACTTCGTCCCCGACGCGGTCAACCAGGACGCGGCCGTCATCCCGACCTTCCTCGGGCGTCGAGTAATTGTCGACGACACAATGCCGAACGCCGCGGGCGTCTTCGACACCTGGATCTTCGGACCGATGGCCTCACGCTGGGGCGTCGGCAATCCGAAAGTCCCGGCCGAGATCGAACGCTATCCGGGCCAGGGCAACGGCGCCGGATCCGAGGAGCTCTTCTCGAGGATCGAGTGGTCCATGCACCCAGTCGGCCATCGTTGGCTCGCTGGTTCCGTTGCGAACCCGGACGGAGGCCCGACGAACGCGGAAGCCGCCGACGGCGTGAACAACTGGGCGAGGACGTTCCCCGAGCGGAAACAGATCAAGGCCGCGCGGCTGGTGACGACTGAGTTCTGAGTCATCGAGATCCGTGTCGGAGGCCGGGCGTGACGCCCGGCTCACCCTTTCAACCAGGAGACCCGACCCATGAGCACACCAGAAGACCAGGCCCTCGAGGAAGCCCTCGAGAGCACCCAGGCGGACACGCCCGAGACCGAGCCCGAGACACCGGAAGAAGAGACGCCGGCGGAGACACCCGCCGCGGATCCCGCTCCGGATCCCGAGCCCGATCCTCCCGCGGACGAGCCTCCGGTCGAAGCCGCGGCGAAGCCGAAGCGGAAGCCGAGGACCCAGGCCCAGAAGGACAAGCGGAAGGCCGACGACGCTCGCCGGAAGAAGGCGATCGCCGACGCGCCCAGGCCTCCAGATCCCAGCAAGGAAGACGCCGCCGAACAGAAGCGGAAGGCCGAGATCCGGGAGAAGATGGCCGCCGTCCAGGGCGAGATCGACGACCTCGAGGCCGACACCGACGGGAAGAAGGCCGAGCTCCGGGCATTGTCCGCCGAGCTCTACCCTCACCTCGAGGCCTCGGATCATCACACCGTCGCCGTCAAGGGCTACATCGAGAGCCAGAAGAAGGTCCGCGCGACCAGGGCCTCGAACCCGGAGACGATCAAGCGGATGCTCGCCCAGGCGGGCAAGGCTCCGATCGACGCGGCCATGAGCCGCCAGAAGGCGCGCGGACAATCGCGTCCCACCGGCCCCGGAGTGACTCCAGGCAACGCCGCCGCGTCGGAGTAGGTCGTGGCGCACCTGGCGGGACCGGCGGCCGACCGGAAGCTCGCCTATCTGAGGCGGGCGAAGAGGCGCTCGAAGCGAGACCTCGCGGAGTTCACGCGCCAGGGGATCACGCCCCTCGCGCCCTTCGCGTTCGGTGACACGGTCGCGGCTGGATCCAGCGCGGCCTCCCTCACGCTCCCCTCGAACGGGCGCTTCGTCCTCGAGCTCGACGCCGCGGTCATCGCCGGCGACTACGGGATCGACGACGGGATCGCTCCGATCGTGAACGTCGACGCCGGCGCCGCGAACTCGAGGATCGAGATCCGCCACTTCTTCCGCCGCGACCAGGTCATCCAGATCACGCGCGCGGTCACATGCCCGGCCGGCGCTCTCAACGTCTACTTCCAGGAGCTCGGCGGGAAGCTCACGCGGATCGGGACGGCGGTCTTCACATGACGAGGACGATCCAGGCCCTCTCCTCGAACGTCGGCGCCCAGGGCTTCGCGGGCCTGGGGACCTGGCGCTTCCGGACCGAGATCACCGAGCCGCCAGCGAGCGGCCAGATCCGCTTCAACAACGCCTCGATCCCGAGCGCGACCCAGCTCTGGATCCACGACATCAACCAGGGCTCGACCGACGTCGGGAACTTCCTCCTCCTCCTGGATCCTGGGGATCTCATCTACATCCAGGACCGCGGCGACTCGAACAACTTCGTCGTCGTCCAGGTCTCGGCCGTGACCGACGTCGGGACCTACATCGAGGTCGACATCGCGGCCGTCGTCCAGGAGGGCGCCGCGTTCACCCAGAACGAGCTCGTCGCGATCATCGTCTCGGCGGCCGGCGGGATCACGACCGGGAACAACCTCCAGCAAGCCTACGACGCGAGCGCCGGCGTCCCCCAGATCGTCGTCACCGCGGCGAAGCCCTTCGCGGTTCGCGACGCGGCGGCCTCGATCGGCGCCCTCGCCGAGTTCCAGTCGAACGACGGCGTCTCGAAGTGGGAGCTCAACGTCGGCGCGAACGCCAGCCGCGGCGGGATGCGCCACTTGCCCGACGACTACACCCAGACGGTCCTCCCGGCCGTCACCTACGCGCTCCAGTGGGACTCGACGATCACGGCGAACGTCGCCGGAGGCGGAGGCCTGGGGAACGACACGTCGCCGGCAATGGTCGGAGCGATCGGGACTTGTGTCTTCGCGGACCAGGGGAACGTCTTCTCGAGCGCCCTCCTCTTCAACCAGGGGACGCGCGTCGAGTGCCAGGCGAACATCGGCCCGATCTACACGATGGTCAACCAGTCGAACATCCTCGCCGACGGCGGCTCGTTCACTTGCTCGCAACACAACGCCCTCCGGATCCAGCCGCGCTGGGGCGCGAACCTCAACGGCGGCTCGATCACCCAGACCTCGGCCCAGTACATCCTCAACGTCGCAACGGTCGACGCGACGATCGGCTCGGCCTCGGTCACGACGCTCGAATACTGGGTCGCCGGCGGGGTCACGCTCACGGCCGGCGGAACGGTCGGGACGCTCAACGCGATCCACTTGACGAACATCGCCGGCCCGACGACGATCCGCGGGATCTTCTCGGAGATGTCGAACGGGACCTTCATCGACCACACCGGGACGGCGCCGGCGCTCTTCACGGCGGCGAACTTCCGCTTCAACGACAACGTCGGGATCCAGCTCGGAACCGGCCAGGACGTCCTCGTCAACTGGAACGGCTCGGCCCTCGAGTTCGACCCGGCCGTCGGCGACGACTGGCGGCTCACCTTCGCCGCCGGCGTTCACACGATCCAGTCGCCGAACTTCCTCGGATCCGGCGCCGAGCTCCGCTTCGGCTACGACCGCTTCGCGTTCGGCCAGACGGGGATCGTCGGGAACCAGGTCGGCGTCTTCGTCGCGAACGCGCGCTCGACTGGCGTCGGCGGCGAGTGGTCCGACTTCCTCCTCACCCAGGCGGCGAACTTAACGGTCGATCATGCGATGGGCCTCGTCGCCGGCTGGACGATCAACGCGCCCTCGATGACGATCGGGACGGGATCCGTCACCGACGCCGGCGCGCTCAACGTCGGCGGCAATGTGAACCAGGGCTCGGTCAATCGGTTCGGGATCCGGATCCTCTCGAACCCCTCCGGCGGCTCGGGCGTGAACGCGGCGCTCTGGGTCACGGCCGGGCTCTCGCGGTTTGACGGCCGTGTCGACATCAACAACGCGATCGCCCTCGGAGGAGGCGCGGCCGCTACACTCGGAACAATAGGAGGATCCGGTCCGACGGCCGCCGCCCAGGCGACCTGGATCGAGATCGACGTCGCCGGCGTCGCTCACTGGATCCCGGCCTGGACTTAGGAGACGAACATGGCGCGGAGATTTTACGAACCAAAGGCGGGAGGGACCGAGCTCGACCTGGTCATCGACCCCCAGACCTTCACCCAGGTCCAGGACACGGACGACCTCGCGATCGTCGCCGAGTTCCAGACCCTCTCGGACGTCGCGCGGGCCGAGGTCGCCGTCCGCTCCGGCTTCCCAGATCTCGCGAGCTTCGACTCGAACCTCACGGACCGCTTCGAGGAGCTCTCCGATCGGCTCGATTATTACGACTACGAGAACCGCCAGGAGACGATCAACGTCCGCGACGGCGCCTGGTTCATCCCGGCCGCGATCGCGTTCCGTTGCGGCGAGGAGGTCGGCAACGAGGCGATCCTGGCGATCGACGGCGTGAACTCGACCTCCTGGCGCCACAACACCGACGAGCGTCACACCTTCATCGTCCAGCTCCGCCCCTACTCGAAGCGATTCGGCAAGATCCGGATCCGACACGGCGCCGGCGGCAACGATCGCGAGAAGCTCACGAACATCGACGTCCGGGCCTCGAGGAACCTCAACAACATCGGCGACGCCTCGAACCTGGTCGCCCAGGGCTTGAACCCGACCTGGACGCCGGGCGACTGGACCGAGATCGACTTCGGGACCATAGTGAACCGGAAGATCTACCTCTCCCTCGAGTTCGACACCGCGGACGCCGGCAACCAGGCGGCGATCCGGGAGCTCGAGGTCCGCGTCTTAACTCGTAAACCATAGGAGGCCGTGATGGCCGAAGAAAATCAGCAAGCGATCACCGAGGAGAACCCGATCACCCAGGCGGCCGAGGAGCCGACCCACGTCCTCGTCCCGCTCAACTTGTTCGCCCAGGCCCGCCAGATCATCGGCCAGCTCCCCCACGACCAGGTCGCGGCAATCACGCGCCAGCTCGACGGCTGCCAGGGCGTCTCGAACCCAGTCTTCCGGCCGCCGCCAGGCGCGAACGGGAGCGGGGAGGCGTAGATGGCCGAGCTCACCGCCTTCGTCACGAACGCCGGCGTCCCGCTAGTCGCTCCCGTGACGGCGCCGACGATCGAGGTCCGGCGCAACGACACCCAGGCGATCGTCCAGGCGGCGATCGCCATGACCGACCAGGGGAACGGGCTCTGGACGTTCACGTTCGCGATCGCGGTCACGACGGTCGACTACACCTTCCAGGTCGACGCGGATCCCCTGGCCGCCGGCCAGGTCACGAGCCGCGAGCGGTTCCTGGGCGGATCCTTCGGCGGGGACGTGGATCTCATCGACTCCAGGATCGACGCCGACATCTCCTCGAGGAACGCGGTCACGCCGCTCGCCGCCGCGACCGACCAGGCGGAGCACGACGCGACCCAGGCCGCCATCGCGGCCCAAGTGGTCCCACTAGACGCCGCAACGGACCAGGCGGAACACGACGCCACACAAGCGGCCATAGCCGCCCAGGTCGTCCCGCTCGCCGCCGCGGTAGATCAAGCCGAACACGACGCGACCCAGGCGGCGATCGCCGCCCAGGTCGTCCCGATGGACGCGGCAACCTCCCAGGCCGAACACGACGCGACCCAGGTCGGGATCGGCTTGAACCTGGCCGCGATCGCGAGCCTCGACACCTTCATCCAGGGCGGGCGCGAGATCGACTTCGTCGGCGACGACGTCGCCGGCTGGCAACGAGTCGAGCGCGATGTCGGCGGCTCCATCATCCGCCGCTACGATCTCTTCGATGAGTCGGACGTCCGGATCAACGAGACGGTCGCGTCCTTCATCGGTCGCCAGGGGATGATCGCGAGGGAGACGATCTCGCCATGATCGGACCGATCCCGAACTCGCTCGGCGCTGGCGCCTACAACGGGGACCTCTTCGCTCACGGGGCCGTCACGTTCTCGAGCCTGGGCCTCATCTTCCCGGACGTCTTCCACGAGGTATGTCTGGCCGCGGTCCTCCATCCGGACGTCGCCGTCGAGTCCCAGATCCTCGCGGACCTTCCGGTCGACTCGCGCCTGGATCCGACACTCTCGACGCCGGCCGTCCTTCACGCTACGCTCGCGACCGACTCGGAGGTCCTCCAGGATCGCCAGCTCGACGCCATTATTGAGGAGTGTCCCTAGATGCCGAACCAGATCACAATCGGCGAGTCGCCGGTCTACAAGCAAGGCGACGCGCTCAAAATCGAATACACGGTTCGGAACCCGGACGGCTCCGTCGTGGATCTCGACGCCCTGGGCGTGAACCTCGGAGGCGGCTCGATCGTCTTCGTCCTGGCGAACGCCGAGGGCGCGGTCCCGATCCTCACGCTCACGCTCGCGGCGAACCCGGCCCAGGTCGTCATCACGAACCCGCCAGGGACCGACGGGCGGATCGACGTCTTCCTCCTGAACTCGAACATGGCGGCGCTCAAGGGGACGAAATACCACGAGCTCCAGCTCGAGCCCGGACCGCTCACCGGGGCCTTCGGCCCCTTCATCATCACCAGCGCCAGCGCGCCGCCATAGGAGGAGGAGATGGCCCTCACGAAGGAAGACGGGACGATTGTCACAGACGCGAACGCCTACGCGGACGTCGCCGACGCCGACGCCTACCAGACCGACCGCGGTCGCCAGGCCTGGATCGACGCGGACGCCGCGGTCAAGGCCGCCGCCCTGGTCCGGGCGACCGACTACATCGAGACACGCTTCGGCCGGCGCTTCATCGGGGAACCCCTGGGCGACGTCCAGGAGCTCGCCTGGCCGCGCCAGCTCGCCGTCTACCCTCGAACGGGGAACGCCTTCCCGACCGATGAGGTCCCGGAGGACGTCCTCAACGCGACGATCCTCTACGCCCAGGAGACGATCGGGGCCGGCCTGGTCGAGTCCGGGATGACCGAGCTCGCCATCACGCCCGAGATCGACTCGAGCAACGTGAAGAGCAAGAAGGAGAAGGTCGACGTCCTCGAGGAGTCGACCGAGTTCTTCGAGGGCGGGGCGACGCTCCGAACGATCCAGCCCTTCCCCGAGGCGGACCGCTTGATCCGGACCTGGCTCAAGGGCGGAGGCCTCGGCGGCCTCACGGCGCGGGCCGGCTAGTCATGGCCCTCGAAGACACCGCCCTCCGCTTGATCCGAAAGTTCGGAGAAGAGCGCCAGGTCTCGCTCCTCCAGCCGGCGACAACGCCGGCGGATCCGACGAAGCCCTGGGACGTGGATCCGACAACGACCGAGGCGTCGAAGAGCGCCCCGGCCGTCGTCGTCCCGATCGCGCGGAACCTGGTCGACGGGAACTCGGTCCGCCAGGGCGACGAGACCGTCCTCATCGCGGGCCTCTCCCTGGGGAACGTCATCCCGACAACGGCCGACAAGGTCCTCGACGAGGCGATCGAGAAGAACGTCCTCGCGATCGACCGGATCCGGCCAGGGAAGACCGACTTCCTCTGGAAGCTACAAGTGAGGGCTCCCTAGTGGCGAGGAAACGCTTCGACCCTCTCGAGATCTCGGTCACGCTGGAGCGGACGCTCTTCGAGGACGCCGCGGAGACCGCCTTCACGATCCTCCGGAACCTGGTCTTCGCCTCGCCCGTCGGCGATCCGGAGAACTGGCAGAACCCCGACTCGGCTCCGAAGGGCTACGTCGGCGGACACTTCCGGCGGAACTGGCTCGTCTCCCTGGGCGGGATCAACGCGACCGAGCTCGACGGCGCCGATGAGCCGGCGGCCGCTACCCTGGCGCGCGGCCGCGCCCAGATCGACACCTGGGGCGCGACGGCGAAGTTCAACACGACGCTCGTCATCCAGAATAACGTCCCCTATGCGGAACGCCTGGCCCAGGGACACTCGGAGCAAGCCGACCCCGGCTGGATCGAGGACAACATCGACCTCGGCCTTCGGTTCCCAGGCGGGACGAGGGACCTCCGCTAGTGGGCGCCTCGACCAGAACCCCGGCCCAGTTCCGCGACGCCGTGATGACCGCGTTCGGCCTTCACTGGACCGCCGCCGGCGAGAGCCTGGCCGACGTCGCCTGGAACAACCTCGAGTTCGATCCGGCGAACCGCGACGCCTACGTCGTCTTCGGGCTCGCTCACGCTTCCGGAACCCAGGCCTCCCTCGGGACCGGGACCGACATCCAGATCCGGCGCGAGGTCGTTCTCGCCGTCCAGATCTTCGTCCGACACAACACGGGCCAGGCGGAAGCGGACCGCCTGGGCGAGATCGTCCTGGACTTCGTCGAGTCGACGAAGATCACCGGGATCCGCTTCCGCGAACCAGGCCTCACCCAGGCCGGACGCTCGAACCAGTGGTTCGAGATCGTCGTCAACTCTCAGATCAGCTATGATTCGTTCCGGAACGTGTGAGGCGTCCCTGATGACTAACCCAGGAGACCGCCATGTCAGACACTAACCGAGTCGGGCTAAGATTTTTCCAAAGCTCGCAACGGACCGCCCCGATCCCTGGCGGCCCTTTCAACCTTGACCAGCTCCGCTTCACCGGGACGCCGAACCTCGCGTTCGCTCCGACAACGATCACGAGCGAAGAGATCCGGCCCGACCGCCAGATCTCGGACCTCATCCTTGTCGGCGCGGAAGCCGGCGGCGACACCGGGATCGAGCTCTCGTTCAAGGCCTTCGACGCCCTCATCGCGGGCGCCCTCTTCTCGACGTTCACGAACCCGGTCCTCAAGCAAGGGACCGGCGAGATCACCGCGTTCGGCGCGGGGACGATCGACGTCGATGTCGGCGGCGACTTCATCGTCGGCCAGGTAGTCCGCCTGGACGCCCTGGCGACCGGCGACGTCGGCGACGGGATCTTCGAGATCACGGGGATCGCCGTGAACGTCCTCACCGTCAACCCGCTCGCGGGAACCGCGACGACCGCCGTCGCAGGAACCGAGACCGCGGACGCGGACACGACCCTCCAGGTCACGGGCTACGTCGCCCAGGCCGCCGGCTTGATCTCGGTCGTTGTCACCGGCGGCGACGCCGTCTTCACCTTCCCCGCCGGCGCGCTCGATGACGCTATGGGGACCGGCGTCCCGCTCGCGATCGGCGCCTGGATGAAGTTCGCCGAGTTCACGACCGTCGGGAACAACGTCTGGACCAGGATCCGCGAGATCGACCTGGCGCTCGACACGATCACCGTCGACACCCAGACCGGCATGGCAACGGACGCGGCCGGGACCGAGAACGTCCAGGCCTTCTACGGCGGCCGGATCGAGAACGGCGCCGGCTCCGTTGCGGCGAACCAGTTCGCGGTCGAGCGACGCTTCGAGGACCACACCCCGGTCACGCGCGAGCTCTTCCTCGGGATGGCGCTCAACAACTTCTCGATCAACCTCTCGCCCCAGGCGATCGCGGTCGGCTCGCTCACCTGGTTCGGCTTCAACTCGACCGTCTCCGACGACTCGCCGCTCTACGCCGACCTCTACGCGAACCTCCCGACCGACGTCGCCGCTCCCCAGTTCGACGTCTACAACACGAGCTCGGACATCGGCCGGCTCGGCCGAGGAGTAGATCCGATCGACGCCGCCGGCTTGAACTTCGTCCTCGAGGCGACGATCGAGATGAACAACAACCTCCGCCGCCAGCCCGCGGTCGGAGTGTTCGGCGCCTCCGGGATCGGCCTCGGCGAGTTCTCCGTGACGGGAACCTTGTCGACCTACTTCGACAACGACGAGATCCTCCAGGTCATCCTCGCGAACAGCGAGACGACCCTCGACCTCATCACCCAGGGAGGCGACGGCCGCTCGATGGTTTTCGACCTTCCGCGGATCAAGTTCTCGGGCGGAGCGCCTGATGTACCGGGCAAAAATCAAGATGTTACTATCCCCGGAACCTACCAGGCGATCCTCGACGCGGATCTCGGCTACACGATGAGCGTCCAGAACGTGAGCTTCGCCAGGTAACAACAACGAACCGGGCCGCGGAGGCCCCAGGAGAAGACCGTGAGAGTCTACGAGGCCTTCGAGACATCGGAGAAACTGGCAAGCGAGGGGCGAGAGTGCGAGATCGAGTTCGGCGGGCGTGTCATCTGCAAGATCTGGGTCCGGCCGGCGGACCCAGTTCTCAACGCCGACTACCGTCGCGAGCTCGCGGAGCTCTCGATCGGGCTCATCAAGTCCGGCGAGATCAACGAGATCGACGAGGACACCGACCGGGCGCTTCTCTGGAAGGTCTACGGGCGGACCGTCGTCACGAAGATCGACTGGACCGACCCGGCCGACAAGAAGGACCCGAAGCTCCGCTTCCACAAGGGGCTCAAGGCCGAGACCCGCGAGTCGAACTTCGTCACGCTCTGCCAGCGCGTCCCGAAGTTCTTCGAGGGGATCCAGAAGGTCGCGCGCCAGTGGTCGCAATACCGCGCAACCCACGAGGCGGACGCGGCGGGAAACTGACCGAAGTCCTCGATCACCAGCTCCGGCTCGGGGACGCGGAGACCCAGGAGAAGGTCATCGAGGCGCACAAGGCCCGAGGCCTCACGCCGCCCGATCATCTCCTGGATCCGCCGAAGATCGAGCTCCGCTTCCTCCTCTACTGGGAGGCCTACCAGGACCTCCAGACGTCACGAGTGAACCCTCGCGGGATGATCCCGATCGGCGCGATCCTGGACTATGCGAACCGCTACGGGATCGACCCGGACACGCTCAAGCGGATCGTCTGGAACGTCGACAAGACGCTCCTCGAACACTGGAAGAACGCCGACAAGGCGGCCGCGGCCCAGGCCGAAGCCGAACGCGACAACAAGCCGGCGCTCCCCGGCGGAGGTAGGTCATGACCGATCGAGTGATCCGCGTCGTCCTGGACGGCTCCGGAGTCCGCCGAGGGGCGGCCCAGACGAAGCGCCAGCTCGACGGCGTCGCCGGCAAGGCGAAGAACGTCCAGGGCCAGTTCAAGGCGGCGGCGAAAGCCGCGGCGGCCTTCGCGGCGGCCCTGGCGATCCGTGAGATCATCCAGCTCACGAACACCTACCAGTCGCTCCAGAACCAGCTCCGCGTCGTCACGGACTCCCAGGAGGGCCTCAACGCGGCCTCGGCCCGGCTCTTCGAGATCGCCCAGGAGACCCGCGCGCCGCTCGAGTCGACGGTCGAGCTCTACTCGAGGGCCTCGATCGCCGCCGGCGAGCTCGGGGCCTCCCAGGAGGAGCTCTTCCAGCTCGTCGAGATCACGGGCCAGGCGCTCGCGATCCAGGGATCCAGCGCGGCCGAGTCGGCCGGCGCCCTCCGACAACTCTCCCAGTCCTTCTCGAGCGGGATCGTCCGCGCCGAGGAGTTCAACTCGATCCTCGAGGGCGCGTTCCCTCTCGCCCAGGCGGCGGCCCGAGGCTTCGATGAGGCCGGCGGATCCGTCGGCAAGCTCCGGAACCTGGTCGTCGAGGGGAAGGTCACGTCCGAGGAGTTCTTCAACGCCATCCTCGAGGGCTCCGATGAGATCGCCGAGGCCTTCGCGAAGAGCGAGGTCACGATCTCCCAGGCCTTCACCCAGATCAACAACTCCCTCATCTCGTTCGTCGGGCGGATGTCCGAGGCGTCCGGCGTAGGCTCGGGCCTCTCGAAGATCTTGACCGACGTCTCGGAGACGATCGACGACCTCGCCGACGCCTTCCTGGGGACACTCGAGCCAGGCGAGGACGTGAACGGCGCGCTCCAGCTCTTCGTCTCGATCGCCCTCGTCGCGATCCAGGTCGTCGACGCCCTGGCGAGCTCGCTCGTGACGATACTCTCGACGGCCTTCACGATCGTCGGCGAAACAATCGGCGCCGGCGCGGCCGCCCTGGTCGCGTTCTTCAAGGGCGACTTCGACCTCGCCTCGGAGATCGCGGACGACCTGGACCGTCGCAACCTGGCGGCCATCACCGGGAACTTCACCGCGCTCCGCGACGACCTCATCTCGGAGACCTCCTTCACGATCGAACGGCTCGTCGAGCTCTGGGACTCTGGCGCTCGCCAGATCGCCGAGGCCTCGGCCGGCGTCGCCGGCGGAGAAGGAACCGGCGGCGGGGATCCCCTGGTAGATCCGGAGGACTTCGCCGACGCCCAGGACGCGGTCCTCGAGTTCATCACCGCCCTCGAACAGGAGGAACAGGTCCTCGCCCTCCAGCGAGATCTCGGCGACGAGGCGGCCGGAGCCGTCGCAAAATTGAAGGACGAGTTCGCCCTGGCCGCGGCCGAGGCGGCCATCTTCGGCGAGCTCGCTCCGACGCCCGAGGTCATCGCGCTCCGTGACGCCTTCCGTGAGCTCGGCGGCGACGCCCTCGAGTCGATCCGGCTCTTCAACGAAGAGATCGCGGCCGGCGAGCTCAAGAAGTCCTTCGACGACCAGATCATCGCCCTCCAGGAAGAGCTCGATCTCCTGGGCGCCTCGAACGAGGAGCTCGCGATCAACGCCCAGCTCCGAGCCCTGGCGGCCGGCGCAACGGTCGAACAAGCCGAGGCGATCCGAGCCCTCACCGAAGAGATCCTGGACGAGACCGACCGCCTCCGGGAACAAGAGGACATCCTCCAGGGCTTCTTCGAGGAGATCGGACGATCGGCCCAGCGCGAGCTCTCCGGCCTCCTGGCGGATCCCCTGGCCGATGGCCTGGACGAGCTCCCGCTCAAGTTCGCGAAGATCCTCCAGCAACTAGCCGCGGACGCCCTGGCGGCCGAGATCTTCCAGATCTTGAAGAACTTCGGCTCGAGCGGATCCGGCGGCGGCGCCGGCGGCTTCCTCCAGTTCGTCGGCGGGCTCTTCGGCGGCGGCTTCGCGGCTGGCGGCGAGGTCACGGGCGGGCGCCCCGTTCTCGTCGGGGAAAGAGGTCCCGAGCTCTTCACGCCTCCGGGATCCGGCTCGATCCAGCCGAACGTCAACATCAACCAGGCCGCCCAGGCTCCGCCGATGGTCCAGGTCGTGAACACGATCGACTCCTCGGAGATCACGGGCGCCTTCAATTCCGGCGAGGGCGACACCGTCCTCCTCAATCGTATCGGCGCGCGGCGGACCGCCTTCCGCTCCGCCCTGGGAGTCTGAGATGTCCTGGCTCGAACAAGCCCTCATAGCCGACGGCGTCACCGCCGACGGTCGGATCGTCGCCTCGCTGGCGATGATCGAACACGCGAAGAACGCGAACGTCTTGAGCCTGGACTCGGTCGGAGCGAACAACGGCTCGGGCTACGTCGTCGGCGAGACCTTCGACATCGTCGGCGGGACCGCGGTCTCGATCAACGGCGTCTCGATCATCGCGCGCGGAGTCGTCACGGCGATCTCTGGCGATGACGTCACCGCGATCAAGATCACGAGCTCGGGGATCTACACGGTCCTCCCAGGGACGACCGACGTCGCGACGACGAACGCCTCGGGGATCGGCGACGATCTCCTCCAGGTCAATCTCACGACCCAGGCGGCCCAGTGGACCGAAGACCGGAACACGTTCACGGATCTCATCACCGACTTCGAGTGGATCGCGACCTCCGTGAAGGCGACGAACGCGCCGACGATCGGCGTCGACACCCAGCTCTCCGGGGCCGACGACGGCTTCCAGTTCGTCGTCGCCTCGAGCTTCAACAACGGGAACACCTTCCTCACCCAGCCAGGAGCGCCGCCCGACAACGAGATGTTCATGGCTTGCCCGAACCAGGACCCGGACATCTTCATCTCGAACACCGAGCGCCGGATGAACGTCCTCGTCTCGGATGGCACGAATAAGCAATACTGCGGGCTCGGGCTCTTCATCCCGTTCACGAACTCGGACCTCAACTATCCCTTCCCGGCGATCTGTCACGGCCAGTCGAGGTCGATCCAGGCGATCAACGCGGCCAGGTCGACGACGAACTCGGGGATCGTGAACTTGAACTCCTACACGGTCGCCGGCCAGCTCGGCCCGGTCCAGTATCGGGACAACGTGAGCCCGTCCTGGCTCGGGATCGCGCTCGACAACAACGACGGCGCCGAGGATCAACGGAGCCAGCTCTGGCCGATCTCATCGTCCGGAGCCGGAACCCAGTATTCGTTCAACGACGCCCCGGTCCCGTCCGGATCCTCGGCGCCGGTCGCCTCGATGGACCCCTTCAGTCTCAACCCGAACCCCGGCGCCGGCACGATGAGCGACCCCCAGTGGTTCCAGAACGCGGCGAGCACCCTCATGCCCCAGGGCGTCGCGCCGTTCGGCCCAGGCCTACGCCTGGCGCTCACGGCCCAGCTCCACATAATTAGCAACCAGCCAGGAGACGTCCAGACGATCGGGATCGTCGACGGCTGGGAACACGTTCACGGCCGCGGGATCGACGCCTTCGACGAGCTCATCGCGTTCGACGGTCGCCGCTTCCTGGCCTTTAATGACACGAACAGCGCCGACATCTGGCGCTTCGTTGCGATGGAGAAGCTCTGACATGCCCTTCCGAACAGACACCGGCGGCTTCGAGCCTGGCGACGACGACATGGCCGACTTCATGCAGGACATCGTCCTCCCCTTCGTGACCGACGCCTTCGTCTCCGGCGGCCTCGCCTGGACGCGCCAGACACCGACCGAAGGCAACGGCGCACACCCGAATTTTAACTACATGTTCTCGAGGGGCGGAGTCGGGACCGAGGCGCCGCCGTTCTGGATGGCGGGGACGACGCTCAAGTCGCTCTTCATCTTCACCGGGAACGACATCAACACCGGCCAGGAGATCTACGACCAGCCAGGGAACCCGATGAACTACCCGCCGAACGCGGCCCAGCCCTACAACGACCCGACGGTCGGCTACCAGGGGCTCGGCTGCCAGTTCCTCAACACGGTCGTCGGGCCTTATGACTCCTACTGGCTCTTCGGCGGAGCGTCGGCCGAGTATCTTCACGTCGTTCTCAAGGTCAACTCGCGCCAGTATCGCCACTTCCACGTCGGGATGCTCACGCCGCTCCATCCGGATCTCGACGCGGACTCGTTCTATCTCACGGGCCATTGTTGGGCCTACCTGGACCCCGACGACCTGGCCGGCGCCGGCTTCGTGACGAACTCGAACAACGTCGAGCATCAACCCTATCACTCGAGTCACCGGCTCCCCTTCCAGGCCGACAACAAGAACAACCTCCAGTTCTCCGGGAATAATCTCCGGAACCGCGGGCTCAAGCTCTACATGCCGAACATCGGCGCGCTCGGTTATGACTGGTATCACAACTTGAGCATCGAGGGGAACGCCGACTCGGGAAGCCGCCAGGGAACGACGAGCGGCAACATGTCGACGCTCACGACGACCGAGAAGCCGATCGGCGACGTCAACAACACGAGCGACGCGGTCCTCTTCGGCGTCGCCCAGTGTTCCGGCTTTGCCGATGGCCTGGGCGCGACGATGTTCTACGCCGACCCGACCTTCACGGCGAACTCGGTCCCGCTCGTTCCGATCCTGGTCGGCGCGACCGTCGACTTCGAGAGCGATCGCCGGATGGCGCCCGTCGCCCAGATCCCCGACCTCTTCCGCGTGAACATGAACTCGCTCGACCCGGAGGAGGAGATCCTCATCGGCTCGGACACCTACGTCGTCTTCCCGATGATGAACAAGGACTCCCAGAACACGCTCGCGAACGAGGGCTACTCGGGCTTCGAGGGCCTGGCCTATAAGAAAATCACGGCCGACGCGAGCTAGTCATGGCAGACAAGGGAGCCTTCTCGCTCGGGGTCCTGGAATACTCGCCAGGGAATCCCCAGTTCCCGGTCCTCCCGACCGGGCCGCTCCAGGGGACGATCGCGGTCCCGTTCTCTCACCCGAGCCTCACCTTCGAGAAGGGCGAGGTCCTGGTCCTCGACACCAGGAGCGCCACGCCGGCGGATCTCTTCGCGGACTGGTATCTCGGGACGACCTGGGTCTCGCCGGTCCCGGTCGAGTTCGGCAACATCACGGCGACGAAGACGCGCCAGGTCATCCTCCACAACACCAGGCGGACCTCGGTCGACCTCACCGCGATCGACGTCTCGGCGATCCCTGGGCTCTCGGTCATCTCGGCCCTCCCGCCGATCACGATCGACCCCTACGCCTCGATCACCGTCACCTTCGAGGTCACGACCTCGGGCGACCCGGTCATCGACGACGACGTCATCTTCACGGTCGACGGCGGGCTCATCAACGTCCGCTTCACCGGCCGCCGGCTCATCATCTACAACACGCTCCCCCAGAAGCCGATCAAGGAGACGATCGCCTTCATGACCGACCGGATGATCTCCGTGAACGGCGTCGAGCAAGTGATGGAGCTCCGCCAGCTCCCGCGCTCGACGATCCGCCTCGTCGAGAGGTTCACCGACGACGTCCGCCGCTCGAGCCAGCTCAACGTCATCCACGCCGCCGGCTTCCTCCGCGTCGGGATCCAGCTCTGGTTCCAGGCCCGCGAGATTGACGTCGCGGCCGCGGCGATCGACACGGTCGTCCAGGTCTCGACCCTCGACATGGAGATCTCGGTCGGCCAGGAGATCTCCTTCGTCACGCCCCAGGGGATCCCGACGTCCGCGATCACCGTCTCGAGCTTCACGGCGACCGACGTCACGCTCGAGAGCGCGGTCGGGATCGTCCTCCCTCTCGGGACCGTCATGATGCCGGTCAAGTATGGCTTCTTCCGGCCGAAGGGGACGATCAACACCTGGGCCATCAACGCCGAGGACGTCACGCTCGACTTCACGATCATCGAGTATCGGGACATCGCCGCGCTCAACCTGGCCTACTTCGACACGCACCCGATCGACACGCTCATCCCGCTCATGATCCAGCCGCTCTTCTTCCCTGGATCCTCGAGGACCGGGCTCCTCGAACAGACCCTCGACGTCCTGGACTCGGCGACCGGCGACATCGCGAGCCGGCGGATCGAGGCGAACGCCCGGCCAGGCGTCGACGTCCTGGTCCATCTCGAGAGCCTGGCCGACGCTCACGCCTGGCGCCAGTTCCTCTACTACGTCCGCGGATCCTGGCGGCCGTTCTACATCCCGAGCGGGACCGACGACTTGCCCCTGGGCGTAGATCTCACCCTGGGCGGGAACACGTTCCAGATCGTCAACCAGGGCCTCCAGGAGGTCGACACGACCCAGGCGCCGCGGCGGGATCTCAAGATCACGGTCGTCGGCGAGGGGACCTTCATCCGCCGGATCACCGCCGTCGCGGACGCCGGCCCGAACGAGACCGTCACCGTCGACTCGGTCATCCCAGGCGCGGGGATCATCCCGATCGCGGATGTTAAGATCGAATGGTTGAACCTGGTCCGGATCGAGAACGACACCGCGACCTTCCGCCACTTGCGGACCGGAGTCGCCGAGCTCCGCTTCCGCGTTCAAGGAGTCATCGACATCTCATGACCTTCGACGCTTTTGAAACTGGCGACGGCTCCCCGATCGAGCTCCTCACGTTCGCGAACGGTCTCTCGATCTTCCGCTTCACGAACCAGCTCGAGCCCGTCACGGTCGGCTCGTTCGTCTTCGAGCCGCTCCCCTACACGCGGAGCGCCTGGTCTCAATCGAAGGATCAAGACGACAATAATGTCCGGATGACGGCGCCGAAGGACTTCGCCGTCGCCCAGCTCTACCAGGGGATCCTCACGTCGGCCGTCACGACGGTCTCGATCGAGAGGTTCCACGCCGACGACCTTCCGACGCCCCAGATCCAGATCGCCTGGAAGGGCCAGATCGTCTCCCTCCAGTATTCCGGCGACAACGTCGAGTTCTTGATGGAGCCGATCACGAAGGGCGCGGAGGTCACTCCGCCCGACACGTTCTCGGCTCAATGCAACGCCTTCCTCTTCCAGTCGCCAGGATGCAATCTCTCCCAGGACGACTGGAAGTTCGTCGCGACCGCGACCTCGATCACGCCCGACCAGCTCGAGATCACGTTCAACGGTCTCCGCGTCCAGGCCGAGGCCCTGGATCTCGCCCAGGGCGGCCCCGGCGTCCTCACGTCGGCCGAGCTCGACACCTACTGGCAAGGCGGACACATACGGACCGGCGACGGCGAGATCCGCGACATCATCGAGGGGAACGTCGGCGGAGATCCGGACACGGTCCGGATCCCGATCCCGTTCCGGACCTTCCAGGCCGGCGACGGCGCGAGCGTCTTCGCTGGTTGCCGGCTCACGATCGACATCTGTACGCGAAAATTCGACAACGCGATCAACTTCCAGGGCTACCCCTACGTCCCGGAGATTGACCCGGCGAACACCGAGCTCCCGCCAGGGACCAGGACGTCGACGTCGAAGTTCTCGGGGCCTCAGTAGATGATCTGGCCCCAGCTCCTCCTCTGGGTCATCTCGTTCGTCCTCACGGACTACTTCCGCGAGCGCCTCCCCAGCCAGACCGCGAGCGGGATCGGCGACTTCAACATCCCGACCGCGACCGAGGGCCGGCCCGTTCCGATCTGTATCGGCGGGACCGTCCGCTTCGAGGCTCCGAACTGTATCTGGTATGGCGACTTCGCCGCGGTAGAGCGGACGACCGAGACCGGCGTGATCTTCAAGAAGGACGAGGTCATCGGCTTCGAGTATCTCCTCGCGCTTCAATACGCCCTTTTCAAGGGGCCGAGCGCCGGGATCACCGGCGTCTGGATCGGCGACGACCGCGTCTTCGATCATGTCGTCGACGCCGGCGGGATCCCCCAGACCGTCGTCGACGTCGATCGCGACGATCTCTTCGGCGGCAAGGACGGCGGCGGCGGCTTCATCGGTCGGATCCGGCTCTTCGACGGCTCGGAGACCCAGGCGGTCTCGGGCTTCCTGGCGACCAGGCTCGACCCGCTCCCGGCCTATCGCGGCCTCTCCTACATCATGGTCACGGACATCGCGGAGGTCGGCGGCGCGAACATCGGCGAGTCGAACCAGCTCCGCTTCATCCGCGTCGAGCTCCAGACCTTCGACGACCTGGCGGGGACCGCCGGACACGCCGGCCTCGGGGACTCCCTGGCGCTCCTCAACGACACCCACTTCATCGGCCCGGATCTCAACCCGGCCGTCGCCGCCTGGGACGTCTGGACGAACACGCGCTGGGGTCGAGGCTTCGGTCTCTCCGACGTCGACATCGCGAGCTTCCAGGCCGCCGCGGCGACATGCTTCGCCGAGGGGATCGGCTGGACGAACGTCCAGGACGAACAGACGACGACCGGCGCGATCCAGGACCTCCTCGAGCAACACATGGACGCCTACATCGGGCCGAACCCGCTCACCGGGCTCATCGAGGTCACGCTGGCGCGTCCCGACTACACGATCCCGGCCTTGCCCCTGGTCTCGGACGTCGGCGCCGCGGCGAACCTCCTCGAGGTCAAACAGTGGGACCAGGGCGACTGGTCGAACACGAAGAACCGGATCCGGATCCGCTACACGGCCAGGGAGAAGGACTGGAAGGAGACCCACGCCGTCGAGACCGCCGCCGGGAACCGGATCATCCAGGGCCGGACCGCGACCGAGGAGATCCGCTTCCCTGGTTGTCACACCCAGGCCGTCGGCTCGATCATCGCCGCCAGGGAGAAGCGCGGCCTCTCGCTCCCGCTCCAGAAGGGGACGATCGTCGTGAACCGGACCGCCTACGAGCTCCGGCCCGGCCAGGTCTTCCGACTCACGTCGGCCCAGACCCAGACGACCGACCTCCCGGTCCGCGTGACGAAGATGTCGATCGGCGACACGAGGCGCCAGTCGCTCGAGCTCTCCGTTGTCGAGGACATCTTCGGCAACGAGCCGGCGACCGTTGAGCCGAACCCGCCCTCGGACTTCGTCCCGCCGATCCAGGTCGTCGCGCCGTTCCTGGCGGCCGACCAGGCGGCCTTCGAGGCGCCGTTCATTATGATGCGCGCCGACGTGAGCCCGAACTCGGTCCCCAGGGTCGCGACGCTCGCCCGGCGAGTTCCAGGCAACGCCGCGATCGAATACGAGGTTCTTCGCCGTGTCGGAACGCCGCCGGCTGGCGCCTACACGTCGACCGACTTCGTCCGGCAATCCTTCACGACGGTCGGCGAGCTCCGCAACGCCGAGGCCGGACCCCAGGCCGGCCAGGGCCTCTTCTCCATGCAGATCGACCCGATCGGCTCCGAGTCCCTGGACGGGCTCATCGACATCTACGCGCCAGCGATCGGGAACTTCGCCGGCGTCGCCGTCATCTCCCCAGGCCTGGCGAACGAGGAGTTCGTCCTCTTCGACGAGATCGTCGACGACCTGGCGGGGATCCGCCTCGAGAACGTCTACCGCGCTTGCATGGACACCTTCTGGAAGAGCCACAACGCCGGCGAGCGGATCTGGTTCTTCTGGACTGGCGGCCTCGGCATGGGCGGCGAGACCTACACCCAGGGGATCGGCGTCGAGATGAAGTTCCTCCCCAGGTCGCCGAATGACGCCGTCCTCGAGGCCTCGGCCGTCGCGCTCCCAGTCGTCACGATCGACGACAACACCGGACCCCGCAACAACAAGCCGCTCCTCCCGGCGATCTGTTCCTTCGAGGAGGGGATCTGGCCGGCGGGCGACATCGACTTCGACGGGACGGTCGTCCCCCAGGCCGGCGGGAACTATCAAGGGAACCGGATCGTCCCCCAGCATCGACTCTGGAGGACCCAGGACATCCTCTGGAGCGTCCAGGGCCTCGACATCGGCGGCGGCGGCTTCGAGCCCTCGGAGGTCGTCGCGGAGACGATGGACGTCTCGGTCTGGATCCACGACCTCGACCAGGATCCGGGCGCGGCCAGGGCGAACGCGGTCCTCGAGATCCTCAACCAGGTCGTCATCAACTCGGTCGAGGAGATCAAGCTCGAGAAGTCGGTCCTCGTCGCCGGCGGCGCGATCGGGATCTCGTTCAACGCCCGCCTCGAGATCGAGATGAGACACTCGCCGACCGGCCAGGTCGGGGCGAACCTCTCGCACCTTCCCGGCTTCTTCGACTTCACGGCGACCGGCGTCTTCTCCCTGGAGCCCGACCAGGTCGTCCTCGGCGCCCAGTTCAACGGCAAGGACACCGACGCCTTCGGGATCGACGAACACGCTCGCGACATGGTGTTCCTCGGCGACGCCCAGATCGACACGGCCTCGTTCGTGTTCGGCGGCGCCTCGCTCATCCTGGACGGGACCGGCGACTTCGTTCACCTGGCAAGCCCGCGCGGCTTCGACTGGTATGACGGCGAGTTCACGATCGACTTCCGCGTCCGCTTCGACGACGTCGTCTCGGCCCAGGTCCTCCTCGGCCAGGCCTGGCTCTCCGGCCGGAGAACCTGGTATCTCGAGTGGGACGGGAACTCGTTCGAGCTCCGCTTCTCCAGGAGCGGATCCGACGGCCCCTTCACGAACATCGCCCTCGGCGCCTTCACGCCGATCATCGCGACCTGGTACAACATCCGGATCGTCCAGCGGAAGGACCCCTCGAGCCCGCGCTTCTCGTGCTACGTCGACGGGACCAGGATCGGGACGACCTTCACGGCTCAGAGTCACATCAAGTCGGGGACCGACTGGATCCTCGGCGCCAGGTATGACGGCGCCGGCGTCTACACCGCGCCCTTCACCGGCCAGATCGACGAGCTCGAGGTCCGGGCCTTCGCCGCGATCGACCCGAATGACGCGAGCTACACGCCCGACGTCCGCCCAGGCGCCGGCCCGTCCGCTACGGCCGACGCCGTCGTCGCGAACTTCGAGGACGCCGACCTGGCGACCGATAACAGGACCGACGACTCGAACCGATGGGAGCTCACCTTCGGCGCGACCTCGGAGATCGACACGGCCCAGTTCATGTTCGGGACGAGCTCGCTCCGTTGCGATGGCGTGAACAGCCTCACGCCGGCCTCGGGCGACGGCGTCTGGATGCCCGAGACCTTGAACCCGACGAACCCCTTGAAGGCCTGGGCGCTCGAGCGGAAGGACTGGACGATGGAGGCCTTCGTCCGCTACGTCACGCTCCCGAACACGAACGGCGCCGAGGGCTACGCGATCATCGCGAAATACAACCGGCCGAGCGGGAACCGGATCGACTGGGCCTTCTGGATCGACGGGAACGATGACATGGCGTTCATGTATTCGCCGCTCGGGATCATCTCCAGCCAGGAGGGCGCGACCCAGGACATCGGCGCGCTCTCGACCGGCGTCTGGTATCACTTCGCGGCCCAGCGCGTCGGGAACAACCTCGAGCTCCTCTTCGACGGGAACCGCGTCCAGGAGAACGTCGACTTCTTCGCGCCTGGCGGCGGCGCCGATCGGCTCCACAACCAGACCGACCAGCCCGTCTCGATCGCGCGCTTCTACGACGTGAGCTCGGTCGCGCGGATCCGGGCGCTCGACGGCTGGATCGACGGCGTCCGGACCAGGGTCGGCTCGAACCTCTACTCGGGCGCGACCTACACGATCCCGACGCTCCCGCCGGATCCTGGCGACCAGGGCGACCGCGCGATCCGCTACTTGTTCCACTTCGAGGTCTCGGACTTCTTCACGACCGACCGGGAGATCGAGGGCGACGACAACACGCGCGGGACTCGGATCAACTTCAACGGCTCGGCCCAGATCCGCGACGACAACTCGAAGTTCGGGACGTTCTCCGGCTTGACTGGCGGCGGCTCCGGCGACTCGTTCTCGTTCGACCCTTCGATCTTCTGGTGGGACCTGGCCGACGAGGACTTCACGATCGACGTCTGGTTCCGAGTCGCGACGACGACCTTCAACGCCGACGGGATCGCCTTCGTCAACCAGTGGCTCGAGGCCGGCGATGAGCGCGCCTGGAGGCTCTCCTGGAACGAGACGGCCGAGGAGCTCGAGTTCGTCTGGACGACCGACGGGACCGCGGTCGATGAGCGCCGGGCGTTCGTCACCGGGATCACCCAGGCGGCGGACTTCCCGCTCAACACCTACGTCCACGTCGCGGTCGAGCGGGACTCGACCGGGATCCACTTGTATCTCGACGGCGTCCTCCAGACCCTCGACGGCGCGAGCGACGCGATCGGCGCGGACGTCATCTACAACTCGCCCGACCAGGCGATCGTCGTCGGCAACCAGAACGTCACGGGCTTCAACGGCTACATCTTTTCCTACTGGGACGAGCTCCGGATCACGAAGTCGGCGGAGTATGGCGGCGCGACGTTCACGCCCGAGGTCGCGGCCTACACCGACCCGCCCTTCCCGAACGTCTAGCGGCGGAAGGTCTTCCGAGGATTCCAGGCCCGCCAGGCATACCAGGCGACGAAGCCGTCGACCGAGAGGCCGATCCAGGACGCGGTCGCGACATGCCAGGCTCCGAGGCCGGCCATCGCGAGGAGGATCCCGATGAAGATGAAGTCGCGCATCTCCGAGAGTATAGTCGACCCGACGAAGCCGTGAGGGCTCCCCGAACTTCAACCAGGAGACCTTCATGTCCACGAACTCCCAGACCCAGACCACAAGCTCGCCGAAGATCCGCCGGATCCGTCACCGCCGCCGCCTGGTCGCCGGCTCCTCGAGAGTCCTCGGCCGACACCCAGCCCTCGACAACTTCCTCATCCGTGAAGCCGCGCGCGCGATCGCGTCGCCGCTTCGTGTTGCCCAGGCGCTCGCGGTCGTTGCCGGCGGGACGGGCTACTCGGTCGGGGATGTCTTCTCGATCACGGGCGGGACGTTCTCGGTCCAGGCCTTCGGCATTGTCGACACGGTCGCGGCCGGCGTCGTCACCGCGGCGCATGTCATCGAGCCGGGCGTCTACACCGTCAACCCAGGCGCCGCCGCCGCGACGGTTCACGCCAGGATCAAGAACGGCGCAACACCGGCGGGGAACGACCTCACGGTCACGACGACCCTCACGGGCGCCGTCGCCGGCGTCACCGAGGCGGAGCTCCTGGCGGCGATCCAGGGCGTCGGCTTCGGGACTTTGAACCGGAACACCGGGGACACCTTCGACGTCCAGGTCTCGGGCCAGATCTTGAGGCTCCCGAACTCGTCCGAGCTCTACAACGACACGGGCGTCCCGATCGTCTAATTCTGGCGCGGGGACTCGGTCTTCTTCGCCCCTTCACCCTGGCGGAGGAGGCCGACGTCCTTCTTCATCGCGGCCTTCTTCATCCTCCAGGGCTCCGGAGCTCGTCCGGCCTGGCGACACGCCCGACACAACCAGCCGAGCGCCTCGGTCCCGAGGCCCGACATCGCGACGACAACATGGCCGACCGTGACGTCCTCGTGGATCTCGAGGTCCTGGTCGTGGATCCAGGCGACGAACTTCCGCGCGTCCTGGATCTGGATCGCGCTCGAGCATACGTTCACCGGGACCGGATCCGGACCTGGGGATCCCTGGCCGAAGCTCTTCTCCGCCGGCGGTCGATCGTCGACTCCTTCGGGACGTTCTGGTCGAAGACGTGAACGGCCGAAGCCCAGGTCGTCGGGCGAGTTCGGCTTCGGATCCTCGGCCTCCAGGAGGTCGCCCTGGGCGTTAGAAGGGCGGCTTGTCATCGTCGAAGCTCATGTCGTCCTGGAGCGGTTCGGGCGTCCTGGAGGGCCTGGCGGGCGCTGGGGCCTCTCCTGGCGCTTTTCCTCCGGATCGGTAGCACTCGGAGCACACCTTCATCCAGCTCGCGCCCTTGAAGGTCTTCTCGCAGCTCTCACAGACCTGGTCGATCTGGCAGACGTGACGGTTCTCGGTTCCTGGGTCGACGGGGATCCAGCGCGTCTTCTGGGCGTCCTGGATGAAGCCGATCGGCTCCCCGCAATCTCTACACGCTTTCCGGCTCTGGGCCATGTTCTTCTCCTCACAAGATGATCTTCAAGTCTATCCGCTTCTATGGCCTGGGAGCGAGAGGGAGCCCAGCCCGAGATCTCCCGAACGTGTCGAGATCCCGGACTCCGCTCTCCATGACCCGGTCGGTCGATGGTCGCCCCCAGTCGCTCTCGATCGCGCCGTCCTGGTTCGCCTGGCGCGCGCCTTCCGATCCTCCCCGAGTAGGCGCTTGAACACCCAGGCGCTCGCGTTACCCGCTCGCCTGGGCGGCTCGTGATGGTTGCGGGAGGAAGGGCGCCGTGAGACTATCTCGTCGCCGCTCGTTCTCCTGCAAAGATCCCGAGCGAAAAAAGGCCCCGCCGGATGTATGTCCGACGGGGCCGTTCTTTTTACGCCTTCCCGGCGCGCGTTACAAGCTCAAGCTCCGAACCGTCTCTCGGCCGCCTCCTCCGCGGCTAGATCCGCGAGCTCGCGCTCCTGGTCGTCGAAGGCCTTGAGATCTTCCGCGCTCGCTCGCTCGCGGTCGACGACCTTGATGACCTTCTCGCCGGCGCAACGATGACACGCGACGTCGTAGTCGCCGCGGAAGTAGGCCTCCTCGAAGTCGGGGTCCTCGCGGAACTCCTGGGGCGAGATCCCGTTCCCGTCGATCGCCGGATTGACGTGAGAGCCGGCGCCGCGACACTTCGGACACAAGGCGAACTTCGCGGGGATCGAGAGCTCGATCTCCTCGCCGGCCTCGTTCCAGATCGTCACCTGGATCCGCGTCGGCCCGCCAGTCACGAGTCACCCCCGGCGTCCATGTCGGCGACGACCTGGTCGACGCAATCGAACACGGCCTTCTCCCAGGGCGACATCGGCTCGAGGCCGTCGCGCCAGTGGTCGATCGCCTCCTGGACCGCCTGGTCGGATCCGGGGATCCCCTTCGCGATCATCGCGCGGAGCTCGGGGATGAGCTCCCTCCTCCTGGGCGCGCTCACGAGACACGCTCCAGGCCGACCGACCACATGACGAGCCAGTCGTGGAGCGATCGCTCCTCGAGCTGGAGCTCGGTCTCGAGAACGTGGACTTCCTTCGAGGTCCAGTTCGCGCGGAGGCCCAGGCGGACCGACATGATCTTCTCGGCCAGGCGATCGTCACGCGCCGAGCCGGTCGTCATGATGCACCCGACCCGGCGGTTCAACGTCCGCGCGGGCCGGCCCTGGAGGTCGTCGATCGTCTCGACGAGGGACTCGAGGAGGCGGCTCACGAGTCACCGTCCGCGCCACAATGGAGGCATGTGATCCGGTCGTTCGCCCAGTCGCGGGAGATCCGCGCCTCGTCGGCTTCGCCGGCCGACTTGTCCCAGTCATGGCCGCCGGGATCGGTACACCCGCCAGTCGCGACACGATGGACCTCGGCCTCGAGGCGGTCGTGGAGCTCCTGGAGGAGCCTCTCGGCCGTCGTGAGCTCCTCCTCATCGACGACCAGGTCGAACGCCATCTGGTCGGAGGTCGCCGCGTCGGAACGCCAGGCGATCGCGTTCGCGAGCGTCTCGATGTTCTGGATCCTGGTCCGATTGTTCATGACCTTCTCCGGTCGACGTCGACGTTCATCGTCACCGTCCGACGATCCCCGGCGATCAACGCCATCTTCTCGAGGAGCGCGCGGGCGGCTTGGGCGCCGTCGCGAGCGAGTTCTTCCTCGAGCTTCTCGTGGAGACGTCCGACGGCTCGCTTGAACTGGCTCCGGACGATGTCCGGCTCCAGCTCTACGAGCAACGCCTCGAGCGTCGCCGTGTCTTCGATCTTCTGGTTCATGCTACTCCTCCTTCGCGGATCACCCGCGCGGCTTGGACGAGGGCCTTGAACGGCGACGGCCGCTTCCTTCCCTCGATCCGATTCAAGTGGACCCAGATCCCGGCCCAGTATCCGAACATCGCGAACTTATACCGGGCGAGCGAGTCGATCGCCTTCGCGGCCGCCTCCTGGATCTCGTGGTCGAGCTTCTTCTCTTCTTGCGTCATGGTCGTCCTCCTGGTTCACAGTTTGAGACGAAGCCGCGGGGCCTCGTCGAAGTTCGTGATCGAGCTCGTGACGGCCTCGACCTCGGCCTGGTCAACACCGGCGTCGACCTGGGCCTGGATCCTCCGCTTGAGGAACGCCGCCCGATCGTCGCCGTGTTCGGCCTTGTATCTCGAATGATTGACGGCGACGTTCGTCGAGTCGGCGCTCTCGAAGCGCGTGAGCTCGGCGAAGACACCGAGGCCCCTCATCAAGTGGATCCAGGGCCGGCGGTTCCAGTCGCGCTCGACCTGGTCGAGGACCTGGGAGGCTTCCCGGATCCGCGCCAGGTAGTCGGCGCGCTTCGTCTGGACGTCGAACTCGGCGCACGAGCCGAAGCCGACGAAGTTCATGAGCCGCGCCTGGGTCTCCAGGAACTCGAGGCTCTCGTTGAGATGCCAGATCGACATCGTCCGCTCCGGGAAGTCCGCCAGGGCGCCGGCGTCTTCGCGGATCGCCCAGGACATCTCGAGGAGGTTCTCGTGTTCGGATCCCTCGATCACGTCGGGGATCACGGCGACGGCCTCCGGGCTCCGGGCCTGGGCCGCGTTCGCCCAGGTCCAGAACTTGTCCCGGTCGATCGCGCCCTGGCCCTTCTTCCAGTGAGAGAAGGCGCCGTTGTCGAGGACCAGGATCTCGTCCTGGCCGACGAACTCGATCGCCCGGTCCAGGTCTCGAGGATCCGCGTGAGACACGCAGAACGACGAGCCGGCCAGGGAGGGGAAGAGCGCCTTCGGGGTCACGGGCGTCCCGACGACGATCCTCCGCTTGAAGGTCGAGGCGTTCACGCGCATCTCCTCAAGTCGCTCGCGTTCCCGCCGTCGCCCTTGAGCTTCTCGGCCTGGGCCAGGAGCGCGTCACGGTCGCCGATGAACTCGCCGGTCTTCGAGACGATCCCGTTCTCGCGCGCCCAGTGGTTCCAGGCGAAGCTCCGACCGAGCCCGACCGTGATGTCGGTCGTCGGCCATTGGTCGGCCGGCTTGTTCACGAAGTCGAACCAGGCCTTGTCGAACGTACACTCGTCGGATCCCCAGCGGCTATGCTTGCCGGTCATGGCGCGGAACTCGATGTCGAGCGCCTTGAGGAAGAGGTCGGGATGAGTGCCGGCCAGCCAGAAGAGCTCCCACTTCTGGGACGCCGGGCAGAAAAAACACGCCGACTTGATCGGGACCTCGAGGCCTTCCTCGACGATCCGCGCGATGCAATCCTCGCGAGTCCAGCCGAGGTCCTGGAGCGGGTAGTTGTAGAGGAAGTCCGCGTCCTCGGTCTTCACCTTCTTC
>Ga0209977_10000039_pt1 | contig 44790 bp, 37 predicted proteins | sample SumtaG_2_FD_183113 | JGI IMG/M metagenome (GOLD analysis project Ga0209977, IMG submission 183113) | Deep subsurface microbial communities from Indian Ocean to uncover new lineages of life (NeLLi) - Sumatra_00607 metaG (SPAdes) (version 2) | ecosystem: Environmental > Aquatic > Marine > Oceanic...
ATTTTTGGTAGATGAAAGGTTTGTAAGTAATTACAAAATTTGTTGGATTAAAATTAATATCTGGACTTGACCTTATTTCTTCTAAAGATGAACCATAATGCATCAGTTTAATTCTAATCTTATACATTTTTCTTATTTTATCCTTATCATTCTCTTTATCCTCAAAAATATCCTTTTTTTCAAACATCGAAAAGATACGATATTTTACAGGAGAGATGTTATTTGAAATTAATAAATCTGTAATATCATACACTCTAGAATGTTCACCCGTAAGTAAAACATAATCATCTTGGACATTTACTTTATTAAATTTCATAGCTCCTTGTTTAAATTCCTTATACTTCTCACTTTTAAGTTTTAATAAAAAATCTTTATTTTCCTCACTCCAATATCTGGCTGCTAAATGTTCAAGAAAATTCCATGCTAAAATAGCACTTGTTTCAAAAACATCTTCCTTTAAACAAGCCATTAATGTAGCGGTTAAATGGAATAAGGAATCGGATAATGGATGATTTAAGAGCTCTTGAAATATATCCCCAAAATGTCTCTGGATTCCCAAAGCGTTACTGAACAAATAATTAAATGCTTTTTTTACACTTCTGGTCGGGAATGGGATAATTCTTGTTTCAAGGATTTCATATTCTTTAATTTCTTTTTTAATATAATAATATTCTTTAGAGTAAAATTGATTGCAAAAGAATACTGAAAGAATTGTTAGGATAATTTTAACTTTTTTTTCTAAGATTTGCTTATCTTCAATTTCTTCTTTGCTTTCTATTAGAATGAAAATATATTCATCTTTATTAAAGCCTATGCTATAGTTCCTTTCATCTAATAATTGTCTTCTTGGCAGTAAGAATATATTGTTAGTTATTTTTAAAGGAATGTGAAGCTCCAAATATAATATTCTATAAATGTAGCAGAATTTCGTCATTTTTTTAATATCTTTAATATTACTTATTTTATCTTCTAATTTATTTTTTATTTCAATTGATCTTATGTAACTTTAATCTATTAAAAGGGTTCACTAAAGTCTTCTTCTCAATAAAGATTTCACTTCCTTCGATCTTTGCTCTAATAGGTTTTTTAGCTTTATCAGTGCTCTCTTCATTAGTAGCAATAAACACTCTTGTTATTGAAAATTCTATACCTTTCTCATCAACAAATGAAATATCTAATGCTTTAGAAACTTTCTGGATAATATCCTTGATATAATCACGAAGGGCTCTACCTTCTGGCTGGTTTATATTTCCTGTTTTTACCACGATTGCATCCCATTCTTGAGAGTTAAATTTATTACAAGGGGAGAACAATTTCCTTACCAGATTCTTCATAACCTCGTCTGTTAATCTTAATTGTAACATTTATCTTCATTGATGATTCTTTTAAGTCCCGATAAAAAAAATATTCATCTTCCATGAAAATTACTTAAATTACCCATAATTTAAATATCATAACTAGTAAATAAATTCAATCTTAAGCAACGAAACAAGTGCCTTTTCCTTCTCAACACTGAGTTTTACAAATTAGTTAGTTTATATGAGTTATAAGGAAAATCCGAATTTTATTAAGAAATTCAGTTTTACCTTTAGGTTTAGACTAATCTACATTCGCAAAAAGATTCTCCTCCTTTGCTTTACCTTGTAATCCTAATCCTGCGATTTTACTGTATATATGAACATAAAATGAACAATACTCCGGCACATCACATATTTCATCAAAAAGTTGTTGAACAAAGCGTTTTCTTTTTAATCCAGTCTCTTTATTTAGTATCGTCAACATGACTAAAATAAATTTATGACGATTTAAATGAGAAGTGAGTGAGAAATTACAGTATTAGATCAAATGGATTGATAAATTTAATGCTGCTTGTTGAAAAATTTTTTTTTTCACGCAAGAATCATGTCGAAAACCATGTTATCTTCTCATATTAACCAAAGAAGGTTAATTGGAAGAATATTAAGTATCCTTAAGAAGATTTAAATTTGCGGTGTACTGGTATCAAATAAAAATTAATGTAAATTGTAGATTTTGTCAATGTCAAATCGACAATAATTACAAAATTTATCTCCAACAGAGATCTTGGCACTACAAACAAGACAGAATTTCGCAGAGGTTTGTGTGCGTCGATGTGGCTTATTATGATCAAATCTTCTATTGGCTCATTACTAAAATCTTAAATTTAAACAAAAGATCTTTCATTGTGATAAATAAATTAAGTATAAGCATAGAATTAACAATAATATAATCAGTTTAGAGCATTTTGAGCATAAATTTATGATTCCTCTTAATCCATTTCCAGTTTGGAAAGAATTTTTCAACTTTATTAAATACCGAGAATTAATTGATAATAGTATTATTATAATTACTGATGATTTTAATTCAAGATATAAAATCATTGAAGTAGAAAAGGTAAAAGATTCATTTTGGAAATTAGCAACATTACAAAAAGAAATTAATCCAGAAGACTGGTATGATGTATTTGGAATCTTTATTGGAAGGTTAATGTATTATGAAATTTTAGGAAGAGAAAAAAGTAATGCAGGGGAATCATACCAGATTCATAAAGAATGGTTTGAATACTTATCAACACGAATTAATCCACATATTGGAAAATTACCTATAAATTTTTTAGAAGAGTTATACTCCTATTTTCCCACACATGATACAAAATCTCGTCGTTCCAAGCTCGAAGAAATTAAAGATATGATTGAACAATATGAAATATACAAAATCTTCGAGGACCCTAACATAAATCCTTATAAAAAAATCCGAAGTTTTAAAGAACAATATATAAATTTTTATGAGCTCTTTTTAGACAGATGTAAATTAATTGGAGATGAATTATCTAAATATGAAGGAAATAAGCAACATGGGAGATACGGGAAAGATCTCTATAAAATCTTCCAAATATGGAATAATAATGAGTATACTCCACCAGATTTTATCAGAGATTTAATTATTACACTTATTCATATTAGAAATGCTTGCGCTCATTCAGGTTTAACTTTGATAGGCAAAACTGAAGTTCAAATTATCGATAAAAAATCCAATGGTCAAATTACTTATAATGTAATTTGCCAAATCAATGAACTAATGAGATTTATAATAAATTTATTTTTACTGGATAAAGAGTTTGAGAATATAGCTTTATTGATATATGTTATTATATGGATTAAAAAAACGAGTTTAGAAATGAATTTAGAATAATATAGTCAATAATCTAAATTTTTTTCCGAACGGTTAACTATTTAATATTTCTTCTCCTTGTTCTTGCTTAATTAGAATCAATTTTGGCTATTGTAATCTTGAAGAATAAACTGGAAAAAAACTATTGTTGATTTTTTATCTACGGTCAATTCGTTGAATTCGATAGTTTTAGCTGTTTTTATCGGTGTGTAACAAATTGTTACGGATCGAAAGATATGCCAAAAATTTTTTTATCAAGAAATATCTTATAGAAATTCTTATAGAATTTTCGTTTCTAATCGTGGTGATCGGATATCCAGTTTAATATTACTAACACTAATAGCATATAAATATATATATTATTTCTTCCTTGTATATACAAGAAAGCTAAGGGTGAATAATTATACTGGTTGATCCTGAGGATTTTAAATTAAAAAAACAAGATTTTTTAGAAGAATTGATTGAAAATCAATTAGAGGAAGATATCCACCTGGAGTATAAAAGAGAGATAATCAAAAACAATAAAATCGCAAAAGCTTTTTCTGCAATGGCTAATTCTGATGGTGGTTTTGTATTTTTTGGTATTGAAGAAGAAGACAATAAACCAAGTGGTCTCAATCCAATCGATATTGCAAAAACTCGAGAAAAATTGGATATGATTGCCCGAACAGGAATAACTCCTCCATTATATATTCGTTTGCACCCCATAGATGTTCAAGTAAAGGAACAAAAAGGGCAAGTCTTTATGGCCTATATCCCAAAAAAATATCCATTATTGCATTTTGCAAAAAAAGATCATAGATTTTACAAACGATCAGAAAGTAATTCAATACCAATGGAAGGTCATGAGATAAGAGAAGCTTATAGAATTTATAATGAAAGAGAACGCGAGAGTAATACTATTATTGAGGCAACAGAACAACAATTTTTCAATAAGATTGATCCCCACGATATTGATATTCGTATCTTGGTCAAACCAGACGAGTTTGGTTCCAAATTTTTCGAACTCGAACAAAATTTTTTTGATTTTCTAACGAAAAATATTCCATGCATTCCTAAACACAGATATATACACTTATTTTTCCCAAACATGAGAGGGATGTCAAATAATATTGGTCCAGACTATTACTTCTTTAAACCTGATGATCCCCATTTAACAACTGCGATGTTTAAAACAAATGGTATTGTTTTATTAGACATACATTTTGATATTCTTCGTGAACCAAACATTGTAATCTCAAAAAGGAAAGGACAAATATCTGAGGAATCATTAGACATTTTGCTAATTTCTCATTGCATCGTTACGCTTTTAGAATACTTAGAGATTTTCTATCATAAAATAAATTATTGGGGAGAGATTTCAATTACCTTGAAAATATCGAATATTAAATATTGGAGGTATCAAGGTAAAGATTTTGCCGATCAAGAATTTCAACCTATTATACTCCATCATTCAGTAAATAATCTTGCTTCTGAAAAACTTATAATTTTAAAAAAGCTCATATCACCATTACTCAACGGATTTGGGGTTAGAGAAAATGATAAAGACTATCTTTTTCACATGAGTATATAGTTTCCTTTTTTTGCTTAAATAATAATAATTTGAATAAATAAGTAATGCAGCACGAGAATATTTTATATTTGGATATTGTAAGTTCATTCCTATTTCATTAAAATTTTGTGTTCATTGTTTGATTATTTAGTTTAGCGAAGTCAGCTCAGATACTTGTTAGGATGTACTTATTAAAGAGAATTAAGAAAAAGATTTATATTTCTCTTGTCTATTATAAAGTAAGCCAAAAAGAAAATATTAAAAATTAGGGAGAAAAATGGTGAAGTATTATTTGTATATGGAATTGCCTTTTGATCATGTTTCTTTAGAATTTGAATCATTTCTAAATAAACCAATAGCTTGTGTTCACACAGGATCTGAGGGAAAGATTCAACTTTTTTATGAAGAATCTGAAATTATAAACCCAGATTTAAAAAACTATTTTCGTAATTCGTTAAAAAAATTAATTCCAAAATTAGAAGTAAATGAAATTTTTACTTTAAAATCTATAGATTATTCTCTATTTAATCTAATATTAAAAATAGATATTGAAATAAGTGAATCAGAATATATTATTGAGGATCAACTTGATAGATTATTAAAATGGTTTCCACTCATTTTTGATTTCTTTCCAGAAGTTCCTAGATTGGAAAGAATAATTACAAATATCCCTATAAATGGATTAATAAAACGTAATATGGCGATCAATTTTTTGTTATCTTTTGAAAAAATCAAATCTCTAAGGATGGCGGATTATAACTTTCATTCATTTCTCTCTGAATACCCCCGGTTAACAAATTCCAATATATTAAAAAGACTTGATAAGAATTTGCATAATTACTACAAGGAGTTGTTTTGGGATTTTAAGATATCTATTCATCCATTTAATTTTTATGGTAAGATTCCAGATAAAGAAAAAAACTTGATGGATAATAATTTATTTGGAAAATTAATTAATGAGTACAACAAATATCTGATCTCCTTATATTCCTATATTGGTGAAGCAATGGATGATTTTCTGAAAGAAGTAGAGTCATTTAGATATAGAATGAATCCATTAGAGTTTAAAAATTTAATTAGATATGAGGATTTCTTTGAAGAAATATACAATACTTTTTTTTTAAATGAAATTCCCGAGTGGAGTAGGACAAGATTCGAGAAATGGGTTTTTGAACATTATAAAGATGATGATTTTTACGCTAATCAGCCTGTAATGATTTATAAATTGCATGATTTCCCAAAAAATTATATTAAATTAAGAATGCGAATTCAAGAAATTTTAAATAATATAAAAACTCTCCTTTTAAGTAAATCGAACCTAATTAAGACATTCAAAAAAGAGGAGCTTAGAAATAGACTAAAATCAATTAAATACGAAAAAGAATTTCGTAATATAATTCTTATTCCAATATTAAAAGATTTAGGTTATGAGAATATCCAAGATATTCATGGTCCGCACGAGTATGGTGTAGACATTTTATTTTCAAATATGAATAAATTTGGTTTAATGGAATGGAATGGAATTGTAGCTAAAATAAGAAACATTAATTTTGATAAAGGAACTAAAATAAGTCAAAATCTTAAAAAAATTATAACTCAAATCTATCAAGCTAAATTTATGAATCATTTAGAGAAAAACTATGGAGATGTAAAACTTACAAGAGTTTTTGTTGCTACAAATGGTACTATTAACTATCACGCTAGAAATATCCTCTCTCAAAAAGATCCACTCATCGAAGGAAGTGTCTTCTTTATAGATAAGGACACTTTCATGAGTCTTTTTTAATTCAAAAAGATCTTTGAAATAGATTTATTCTCAATAGAAATATTAAAAGAGGAATATCAGCAGTTTTGAAAATGGTTTAGAAATGAATATTTTATTGATTTCTCCTAAAATAGTAATAATGAATATTTTTAGAGTTTACATCTCATAGTACCTTACGAGTTATAATGATTCAAGAATTATTGTAAAGTTCGGGTTCGTTCTTCTTAGAAATGGGTGAAAAATACAATAAATAGCACGTGAAGATAAAAATTCTACAAACAATGAGTTATCATTTCATATGATTCGCAACCGGTATTAGGGATTCTTATAAAAGCCCTAAAAATTTAAGGCGAGAAATTTCTTAAAATGATTATTTGATATATTTATTTAAGAACTGTTCTATCCTCTTTATAAGAACGTCTCTCTGGGCAGGATCGTGCCATTCGTCTCCAGAGAAGAGTTCGTCTTCCTTTGCTTTTAATTGGAGCCCATATTTCGCAACGATATAGAATGTACGCCTATAAAAGCTTGAAAAGTCAGAAATATCGTAAATCTCGTTTAGCGCTTGCTGTTTTAGAAATTGTCGAGCTTGTTCGCTGGTGTGACTGATATTATTCATCGTAATAAGAAATTAAAATATAAAATTTATATCCTAAGAGAGTTATAAATTTTCGAGAAAGATTGAGAAAAGTATATCCTTCTATTCCTACCATTAAAAACTAAAATAACGAAAAAATTAAATGGCTAAGGAATATCAAAGTTGCTTTAAATGAATATAATCAAAGTAAATTTCCTAATATTATAGAAATTTTAGATGCGTTAGAAGTATCTGAAACAAATAATTTAGAACTAAATAAAATTAAAAAGAGTTTGGGATTCCTCTATTATCCATTAATTAATATTTCTAGATGTTGTTTTATTCTATTATTGCAAAGTACAAAAGTTATTAGCGATGAAAACAAATATTTCCAGCATATTATTTCCATCCAAATATTAATATCTGGGATAAATAGATTATTAAAAATAATTAATTATAATGAATCTGTATACAAATTCTTTAATAATTTTATTACAAAAATCGGAATTACATTTAAAATTATGCATGATATTTATAATGATACTGGAAATGAATTTTAATTTTTTCTCCATTTATTATGATAGAGATCTAAAATCATAAGCTTTTTTAAATTATTAAGCCTTGTAATTTCAGAAATAATAGAAAAAAATTTGAAGACAAAATTTGTATTAAATCGTTTTTTCTGATAGATTACTAGATCCACACAATGGACAGAATTTAGGCTTTTCTCGGTCGGTGAGGACGGTCCTACACTCTTCACAGTAAATTTCTACTGGTCTTGGTCTCGAAGATGTCTCCGAGGGCTCTGAACCTTCAATTCTTGACAAGCTTTTAATCATTCTCTTTCCAACTAAGTATTTTCCGACCTTTCTCGCAGTCTTAATGTCGAATTTTAACGATTTTAATAAATCGTAAAGTGTTGGATTGTTGAATTTATTTATCGTTTCCGTGGCCATTTTATCGATCTCTTCATTACCATCAAAGGATTCTTGTGGGAGCTCGGATGTCAACTCCTTAAACTCTTCAAGCTCATCTATTCCAATACCTGCAATTCTTATAATCTCTTTATCAGATGCTTCCTTTTTATTTTCAATTTCGTATTCAAGTAATTTGATTATTTTTTTCGTCAGTTCTTCATTTATCTCTTTTACCAAAATTTCAATAGCATTGAATAGTTCGTCCTTAATTAGAAAAGATACACAAATGATACTAAACCTATTTTTGTTGGGTTGATGAGGTGTATCGTAAATTCCAATAAGTCCTTTTTTTCGTAGATTAGAAAAGAATGCAGTATTATTCTTGTTTAAGTATTGTATGTAAATCTCATTACTAGCTCTTTCTTTCAATCCTTCTAAAAAATGAATAACATCCTTCTTATTGTTATCTTTTAGGTTCTTTATGTATTTTATTACATTAACTTTTTCAGGATTCCATTTTAACTTTAAGCCCTCAATGATTTTATCAAGAAACGGTATTAATTCCGGGGATGATGAACTGTTGTCGATATTACCTGAAGAAATCCAATAGAGTACCTTAAGGATTCCAGCGTGTATTATTTTACTTTCGTCTATACTACTACCATAAATCGCGTTGAACTGAGCTTGCAATTTATCAAAGTCAACAGAGGTTTTTTTTTGTAAGTTATCATAACTAACAGGGTGGTTTTTATAAATGTTCAAAAAATTAATCATTTCTTCACTAGCCTTACTAATTCTTCTTTTTATGAATTTAAAGAAAATACGATAGTGACTCTTATTGATTTCAGCTATAATCTTCTTTTGAATATCGTAGATTTCCCCTTTTTTTTTTTCAACTTCGCTTAATTCTTCTTTAAGTTCCTTGATAACCTTCTCTACTTCTGATATTGAAAGCTCGTGAGTTATTTTTAAGTTTTTCATTATGTAGTCGTAATTTTCTTCAAAACCATACCCAGCACCCTTTGAAGTTGGGTTTAAAGCCCATTGCAAAATACCGTCCAACATTACGATGTTTTTTCTATATTTATTGAGCAATTGTTCAACCATTTTTTTTCGCTTTTTTTTATGGATTTTTTTAGATATGTATATTATAAAGCAAGGCTACACACTTATTTAAAATAATTCTCCTGTAAAAATATTCCATAGTTTTACTCCTCTAAATAAGGTTTTAACTTGGTTAATACCTCTTTTTCTATCAAAGTGGGATCTCGTCGGTAGTTACCATCAATTAAATCTAATTGAATTACAGAAAAACCTTTGGATTCGATTTTATTTCTTTTTTCTTTATCTTCTTCTTTAACATGAGCGGGAGCGTGAGGTGGACCATCTACAAATATATAAATCTCATTTCTATCTTGTTTATAGTAAAAATCCGCTGTAGCTATTGGAATATCATTTTCAGTATATAATTTTTGTGCCTTATCTGGTAAGGGTAATTTTTGGCGTAATATTTCGTCTAAAACCATTTTTTCTAGTTCAGAATCACATTTTTCCTTAATTATTTTATATCGTTCAAGTAAGTTTTCAACTTTCATACAAATCCTTGGTTGTTGTTTTTAAGTTTAGGTTTACCATTTCTTTAAATTCAAATCTAATTTAAAATTATTTTTTCAAGCTCTCGCTTGATATTCTTATTTCTCCATTTTTTAAAGTTATATGATTGTTGATTTTTTACGATTGCTTTTTTATCAGTTTCTGTTTCAAAATCTTCATAAATAGTTTCTTTTGAAACATAGAATTCACTAAATTTTCCATTAAACGCGTCTGGAAACCAAAATGGTATTTTCATGGACGATAGCATAACTTTTAACTTTTCTTTTGGATAATTTCGGGCTATAAAAACCAGTTTTCGCGTATCAGTTTTATTTAGAAACTTCCGCTCGATAGTGTTTGTATAAAATAGGATATTCAATCTTATACAGATATTTTGACGCCGAATATGTTTTCGAAAAGTTCTTATTTTATTATCAGTCCAACCAGCTTTTTTATGAATGTAATAATCTCTCGATGTTTGACCTTTTCGAAATTTTTGCCCATTGTATCTATCGTAGGTTTGATTCAATGGTCTATACCTACAATCAGTTATTTGAACTTTCCATTCCCAACATTTTATTCGCTTTTTTTCCATCTCTTCAAAAGAGACATCCCAATTATAGATCATAAATATAAATATGTCTTCATGTAAATCATAACCTACTTTTTTCAATATCATTAATTGCTTATGGATGTGAGAAGCGTCGCTTAACGGACCGTCCCAACTAATCCTTATGTTCTTAAAACCTGCCTTTTTTAAAAGGTAAGCTAAATCTGGGTTTTTCTCGAGAATTCTGCCGTCTATTCCGCTCTGCGATTCGCACCATTGTATTTTATTCTTACTTTTTAAATACGCCAATTCTGTAAGTATATTTTCTATACACGGATTAGCAAGTAAGTTATTATCGTAAAAAATAATTAATTTCTTCTGAATTTCGTTTTCTATCGATTTTTTATATGTAAATTTGGGTTCAATTTTGTATACGCCACAGAACTCGCATCTTCGGATACAACCCCTACTTGTGTGAATAATTTGATAATCCGCTGGACCGTAATGTTTTTCCATATAACGATATGAAACCGGAGTTTTTTCCGCCTGTTCGTGAACGCCCACAAAGACTTCGTCGCAGCCGGTATATTTTTTACAATGGGCAGGCATTAACGATGCGTAGATCCCCCCTACAACAACTTTAGATTTAGGAAAGATCGATTTATAGTATTTAACAGATTTTTTAACGTATTTCGACCAGTAAGTAAAATAAGACGTGATAAAAATTTGATCAGGTAAAGAATTCCTTTTTACTCTACCATTTGGAGCTTCAAAATAAATGTCTTGTTTCGGAACCTCCCCTCGTAAAATACAAATCGAATTTCCTAATTTTCGATGATAATTTGCGAGTTTTATTAATCCAATTGGCATAAATTCGCCATGGTTCTTACTTTTAGAAACCCGTGGAAAATCGGGTTCAACAAATAATACGTTCATTTTTTTTTCCCGTTATTTATTTGGATGTCTATTATTTTAAATATACAATTTTCTATTTCATCTAATAATCCTAATTCTTCAATACTGCACTCTTTCCTTTCAATTTTTCCTTTTAAAATTTTAACAATTAATTTTTTTAAAAGTTTACCAATTCTAATATGGAATTTTTGAATTTTTCTCCCTTCTTGGCAAATGAGCTCAAAATTTTCCAAAATAAAAGAGTCATTCATTACTTGTCCAAGATAATTAAGGTTCTCTGGATCTAAGGGAGCATTTACTTCTCCTTTTACCCATTTCTTGAATTCGGTATAACTTATTGTCGATTTACAAGAAGCTTTAAAATCATTGTAGAACTTAGAGTAATTTTTATAATTATTATAATAAAATGCTGAAAGATTTCCTTGCCATTTATAAACCATATCATGGTCAATATCATCCTCTAACCCAAAAGCATCTTTTATAAAATCTGTCGCTGATAATTTATCAAACTCCCCAAATAATATTAAAAAACTATCCTTTTGTAGCGAATAAGGAAAACCATATTCGATCTTAACATTATCTTTATCATTAAAATACATATATGTTTTTTTTATATCTAAATTTACGGTAAGTATGTTGCCATTGATTTCGTTGGTAACTTTACAAGCACAATCATAACCTTCTTCTGATTCTACTAATTTTTGATATTTTTTTAAATTATCTTTTTTTACAAGACTTTTTATTTTCTGTTCGGCTATGATATGTTTAAATCGAGGATCAGATTTCATTAAATTTTGGTATATTTCCCTAATCGTAGTGGTTGTTAATTTAATTTCTTTATCAAATATTGAACCAATAGTTCCTGCAACGGTCTCATCACTTTCGATTTCTGTCTGTTCTGCTGACAGTAACCGTTCTTTTTTTCTAAGAAAATTGCTAAAGAGAGGATCTTGTTCAAGATCATAACTTTCGCCTTGAATTAATTCTCTAATTATATCTGCTAAATATTTAAGAGTAAGTTCTTCTTTAGAAATATCAATTCTATATACCAATTTAATCTGTTGCTTTACCCATTTATGGTTATTCCCTTTATATAAAAGAAAAATTATCCTTTTCCAAGTCTTAAAAAGAATTTGGATATTGCTATCTAACAAACTTCCTGATAAGATCAACACATAATCAGAGAAGTCCGCTATGCTTCTTGAGAGCCTATGTAAAGATATTATCTTATACTGAGTTTTAGAATGAATATTTTGCATGATCCGAGATAATGCTTTCATTTCACCTTGCTGTACTCCAATTATAAAGCTATCATTACCGGTATAGTTTTCAAGAAACTCACAAATTGTATAGTTTTTGCCAATTCGCGAGTAAGAGAAATCTTCACCAAACCTTTTACATTCTGAGAGTTCATTTACCATGTTAACTAGATAAGTTAAAATGTTTTTTAGAGTAACTTTTGTTTGTGAAGAACTATAAACGTCAATTAATTTATTGGCTAAAGGAAGGAATCGATTTAGACTATAACGTTTAAATCCGAACTGATCGTCGTAATATTTAACAGTAAATTCCTTCGGAATACATAGAGTTCTATAAACGCTAAAGAAAAGCTTTTTTATCTTATATACAACACTGATAAGATTTTTATTGATTTGTCTCCAATCTAATTTAGAGAAAAGATCCATTCCATTTCCAAAAAAATTATCTATATTTCCTTTTTTTAATTTCCATTGGATTTGAATCTTATCACTAAGAGAGGTTGAGTATATCTCAGCGCGCTCAAGATTAAATTCATTAATCACTGAGAAATCCGTTTTGTTTACTCGTTTTAATTGATTAAAATAATGATTATTTTTCTTAGATAGATCTTCATTAGATTTGAGAAATGAATAAGGAAAATACAAAACATATGATTTAAAAAACTCTCTCATTTCCGTTAAATATTTATAATCAGGATTAGAAATATGAAGAATAAACTGATAATTATTTGACTTTAAGGGGGCAATCCATTCCTTAAAAGTATTGAACAAAAAATCATTATAGATAATATTATCGAGATTTTCAAAAATTATAATATTAATACCAAGATTAGATTTATCTAAAGAAGAGACGACATTTTCTCTCTCCACAAATAAATCCTGAAACGAATCCGCAAATCTTATGTTTCTATCGTGATAGAATAATACTTTAGAGAAATCTTTTTGAAGAAATTTTTGTTTTAAAACTGGAATATATCTTTTTAACTGTGCTTTGAAATTACGACTTGCGTACGGTGGAACTTTTGGATTAATATAAATTGAACCCTTTTTTATTTCTCCTGCTGGAATATCATTCCAAATAAATTGATAATCCTTTTTTAATAAATGATATGAATTATAATGTTTTTTATTCCCACTAAATACCAGTACTGATCCATTTGATTTTTTTGCTAAAATATAAGAAATTATTGGTAAAGGTCGTAATATTGAAGATGGGATACATATTATAAAATTCGAAGCGTCATTCCGTATAGAAAGGGTGTTTAATACTATATTGGTCGTTGGACTAAGATTTGATTTATTAGTCGTATTAAAAATGTTTTCTTTTGAAAATAAAGGAATATCGCCTTTTCTTTCGAATCGTAGTGGATATGTTTCATACCACGCAATGTTACTCAAGATTAACCTCCTCTGCTCTAGCGAAAATCCCTTTAAAAATATTCTTTAAATCTGTTACTTTTTCTCCTGATACAATTAACCCAAGTTCAAAATTTTTTTCTAAACTATTTTTCCTAATTTCCCCACTTCCTACATACGCCTTTATATTATCAATAATTATTATTTTTGCATGGATACTACTAGCGAGTTTCTTGTTTTCTGTTCTATAATAATAATTTCTAATGAATAGATTATTCTCAAGATTTTTTGATTTAAAACATTCATATATTTTTCTAAACTCCTCAAACCTTCGGTTATTTTCGGAGCTGCTAATCTCTCTACTCAAAATCTCGATCTTTACATTTTGTTGAGCCTTAGATAACAAAACGTCTTGGAAGTATGTAAAACCATTCCATTCCAAAAAAGGAGAGCAAATCTTTATTGATTTTTTTGCTTCATTGAAAAGAGAATAGAATTGACTTTTTAGGGTTTTAGCATTTATGTTTTTATCCCTATAGAAATCTATCAAACCAAATTTATCAAAGGGAGGTAAAGATAGACATATTTCAGTCGAATCAAAATATAACTCCTTAATTTGTGGCAAATCTGCTATTTTTTTTAATGTGTTCCATTGTATGACATAATCCATAAATTTTTTGTTCTCTGAATCCAAAATATGAATTTTATCGTAGCTTATTAGAAGCTTAATTAATGCGATTACTTTTTCAGAATTAAAAATGTTAACTTCATTATAACTCAACAATTCTTGGATAGAGAGCTTTTGCCGACTAAGAAAGACCTGTTCTAAATTATCAAATATAATATTATATTCATTCATTTATTACCAAAAGCCTTTTTTAAATCTATGTTTACCTAAAAATACATCTCTATCTAATAATTGGTTAAAATTATAACACACAAACTCAGGAATATACATGCAGGAAAAACACGCCCCTCTTTCATCTAAACACCGAGGATCCAGAGTACATTCTTTTATATCAAACTTAATATTTTCAAACCAATTTATTATTTCGTGCTCAAAAATAAACTGTAATCCCCCAATATTAATGCTAGATGTTGAATAAATAAAAATCGAAGCAGATCTAGGGAAGATTTTTTCTCCATAAGATTGAAGGCTTAATCCCGTGTATACTGAAGAATTTCTCATCAAAAGATGAGATAATGTATGCAAAAGAACTTTTACTGCCTTTTCCATATCCCCTTCTAACCTAATAAAAAAATCATCAATTTCAGAAGGATTAGGGGTTTCTCCTAACAACCCACAATTAGAAAGCCACTTACAGATTTCTATTTTATTTAAAATGAGCATTATTCCTTCGGTCTTATATGTGTAAGAATACGCTTGAAATCCTTTATTCGGATCGGATTTGTTGATCCAAATAGGTTCGAAATGAGGAACAAAACCGGTTTCATAAAATTTATCAATCCCATGTACTAATCCATAGCACGTATTAACCAAAGTAACACTTGGTATATGTATTATTTCAGCAATATGGTAATTATTTTTAATATTGTTATAATCACTTTCAAGAATAGATTTTCTCACAGGATCTTTAAGTTTACTTATGAAATTTGTAAAAGGTGTTGATTTTAATTTATCTAAACCAACTACCCCCATTATTGCTGAAAAATCGTTGATATCCCTTAAAGAATCCAAATCAATATGTTCAAAGTCGGTTTTTACTTTGTCAATTACAGGTTCTATTTTATCAATTAAATAGCGTTTTTTCCATAATTCTTCTTTCTCCTCTTCAGATTTTCCAATGAATGACGGTTCCGATTTGAATGCAAGTTCCTTATTATTTTCATCGTCATAATATTTAAAATAACTTTGTATTTTTTCTAATGATACATCTATATCCAAGCTTATTAAAAACTGAAACCTATTAAGTGATATAGCAAGGAGTAAATATTCCAAATCGACCATGTCCTTTATTCCAGGTGTAGTGGGAATATCAATATTTGTTTCGACACGGGGAATAAAAATTGATCCTTCTGTAATTGTCAATTGTTTGAATTTCTGTTTAGGAGCATTAGAAATTTCGGAACGTTGCTTGAAAGGGCCAAAATCATAGGGATCTTTATGATTACAATTTAATCTATAAAAGTCAAGTAATTCTTCCCCTTCTGCTTGGATTTTCCACGTTTTTAACGAATCCTTAACTTGTCTAAATAATCTTACTGGCTTATCACCTTTGGAAAAATAAAAAGGACGCACGTTCCCGCATTTTTCGCAAAACATTGCGATGCTTAATTGTTCATAACTTCCTTTACATCCTTTTCTTAAACATCTATTCGGATCAAAATTTCTTATATTTTTTCTCGTTCGATATTGAACATCACCGCATTTTTTATTTTTGCAAACAAATGTTAAAGGAAATACTTCGTAACTCCCCCCATATTCAGAAACATCAAAATCATCGTCCATTCCGGCAGAGATATGGAAATATTGTATTTTAAATACGTCTTTTTTCTCGTTTTTTATTATCATCCTTTTGATAAATTCTTCTTTAAATTGATAATTGGAAGGATCTGCCCTTGCATTTAATCGTTTATTAAAATTAAATTTAATTTTTTCAAATATCCTTTCCTTCAAACGCTCTTCATTCTGAACCTTGATACTCCTATCGTTGTCATCTTTTCTCAAAAATTTAACTTGAAATGCAATATTTCTATTAAAGATTAATCCTTTAGTAATATGATATACGGCATTATTTGCTGTAAAGGTTATTTTCGTTAAATCCATCTAGCCTCCACCTCTTTGATATTTATCTACAAAACCACCAAATTCGTCATTTAATCGCAAAATAATTTCGTCTTGAATTCCCCTCATTCCATATTGCGTCTTAAAATAAGGCTTTAGACTATCTCTTAAGGCATTTGGGAAGAAGTTTTTATGCACGCTTCCTGAGTATTTTTTTAAGTAATTAAGCCTTTTTTCAGTTTCAGAATTAATATTTGAATGAAACCAATCGGAACCTACCTTATTGCTTTTGGAATAATAAGCCTCTTTAATAAACGTAAAGAGATGATTTCTATTTTCATCATCTTGAAAATGATTATTTACCGCCTCAACAGTGTATAAAGGAGTCTCAATTTCATTTGAGATATAATTAAGGATTGCAGCACAAAAAATTGAGGTAAAAGTCTGTTTAAAGCCTAATTTTGCCCATCGAGATATGGGAGTTTTTTCTACTTTTTGTTGCAAAATATCATGATATAATTTGAAATTCTTATAATAGCTTAAATCTCTCACCCTGTTGGGATAAAACCATATAAAAATAACCCCTAAGTAGCGTCTCCCTACGCGACTAAGTGCTTGAATATATTCAGAAGTATTTCTCGTCATCCCTTGAAAAATCATTAAATTCCAATTATTAATATCTACTCCATGAGAAACAACACTTGTTGCAAAGGTTGCATGAACTTTGTTATCGTTTTCCTTTTGTTTAGAAAACGTTTCAATTTCCAAGATAGTCTTTTTTATATCGTCAAGAGTATTATCTCCTGTTAAAGTTTTCTTAGAAATATCGTAATTGTCGAGTTTGGAAGTTACCACGGTGTGGATAAAATAATTCATCCCATAAACATCAGCTTTTTTACCATGATAAGTTAATAGACATTGATATTTTTCCAATTCGTCGCTCAATTCTTTATCTGAAATTTTGTATTTATCTGAATATGTTTTTCGATTAACGCTAACCATTTCCAAAAAACGAGTTATGTGAAAAATCGTTAACAACGATGCAAACTGATTATCTCTTAAATTCGGTTTTAATCCTATTAATATTCTCTGGGTTTTTGGTCTTCCATTATTATCTTTATCATATTCAAAGAAAAAATCATCATCTTCATTATAATCGCGGGGTACTTTACCCGGAAATATAAAATGTTCTTTACTGTAAAGATGATCGATTTGTTCTTTTGCTCCAGATACTGTTGCTGTCATTGACACATATTTAAATTCTTTACCAGACAATTTTTTAAGTAATGTATTTAACAAACTTTCAAAATGGGAATCTATTGTACCAAATCCTTCCCTTATCAAATGCATTTCATCTTGAATCATGAGAGTGGGACCTTCTATTATACCTTTAAACGGTTCAGGAGTTCCTGAACATGTCCGTTTGTTTCCAATCTCAAAATCACATTTATCATTAATTGGAACAAATCCATGACCTTTAGAACATACCGATAATTTTCCACCCATTAAATTCTTAAACCTTCTATTCAAGGCGACGCTCGCCAGTTTATCGACGGTAGATACGATAAAAGATGGTAATAATCGATAAATCTCAGAATTTGTAAAGTATAAATAAAAGTCTTTATTACACCCGCCACACACATGAAGTACTCGATAGGGTGTTTCTTTTTCAATGTCAATATCTAATGGTATTGTTTCTACTCTTAGAAATACATCTGAGCCACATAACGGACATTTTTCAAGGAGCATTCCTGGAATCTTTTCACCTTTTCTCTCCGCCTTCTCAATTTTTTCAATTATGGGTCGAGTGTGTCTAGGGAACTCATCTGAAACTCCAACGTAATACCCTACGGAGAAAGGATACCCTTCAATATTTTCATTTTTCCTTATTTCCTCGGCTATAACGATCACCTTAGCAATTCTTTGTAACTGTTGAATTGAAAGCATTCTTAGCGGAAATTTAGTAAACCCACTTACCCCTCGACTTTTTCCCCTTAACCGATCCCAAAAGAGTAAGAATACTACTAGTCCGAAATAGGCTTCTGATTTTCCCCCTCCTGTATTCACGTGAATAATATCTGCAATCTTTCGATTCCTCTTAACATCGATAATATCGGGTATTAACATAACGATGAAAATAATTTGAAACAGTCTCCAGCAATCATACTCTCCTTTTACAGCCTTTTCAAACACTTGATTCATGAGAGAAAAGGCTTTTTTTGCATTAGAATCTGAATCAAGTAAAAGAATACCTGTTTCGTATCTTTCGATAAGAGATTTAAAATTTTCAGATTCGTTTACAAACTGATTGTGATGGTCATGGTCTTTATTCTTATGAATTTCATGATTGATATACTTAGAATGTTGATTTTTTAATTCGGTGAGTAATTGTTTTAAAATATCAATTGAATCTTTGAGAAAAACAAATTTTGGCTCAATTCGGTTGATAGATGTTCTCGGAACTTTCTTTTTTTGCTCAAATAAAGCATATGGTTTTGTAATTATTATGTTTGGCTCAAAATTATAGTCAGCATGACAATTAATTGTTCTTAGATTACCATCTTTGGTATAATCATAATCTTCATAATTATATTTATATTCAAAGGGAATCAATTTATTGGAATTTAATTCTACCTCCAACTTACAATTAAAGAAGAATTTTTCAAAGTTTCCTTTTCCGGTTATGTTTCTAAACCATATTGTAACTAGAAACAAATCAGAATTATAATTTTCTTTCTCTACGATTATTTCTCCTTGCCAATTCAGTGTCTTTTTTGAAGGATTTTTTTTTAGCTCTACTATTATACCATTATATGCATCCTCTGTAGAAATCCATTCGGGATCAAATCCATTCCGTATTTTTTTTGCTTCTAATTCATCAGATATTTTCTTGTTACTCCTAAAAAGCTCATCCTCACTTAGGATTTCTGTTTTAAAATTGCTAAAATCGATTGTTTCTATTTCTCTGTCCTTATCTAAACCAAACTCAGATGGATCAAACCCGCAATTCTTTCTAACATATACTTCGTTAAATCCCGGATCTTTTTTTACACTTTGATCATCTCTAACTTCATCATAATAGTTTAGCTGCTCTTCATATGTAGGAAAAACTCTATAATAAACAGAACATGATGTTTTAACTTTAATTGATTCAAGCTCAGATTTCTCTAATAGGAAAATAATTCCCATGCTATTATGTCTTAATGCACTTTTTGCTTGGACCTTATTTTCCCCAATTCCTTCTCCTACAGCATAATCCTTACTGCTATCTGCAAGAGAACCTATTATAAATTGTTTTGAAGGTTTTTGAAAAAGATGAATTCTTTTACAAGAATCGTGGCTTGCGCTAACCATATCTAAAACATACCGATATAAATCGTCAATAAACATGAATTTTTCTCTTTTTAGTTATAATAATTTTTGATAAAAATAGTCTTTTAGCATGTTTTTGCCTTTAGACTATAATATTATTATCAATTTATACATATTTAAAGTTTTAAATTTTGAACAGTTGTGTATAGATTCCTTGATTAAAAAAGTAATTTTTCTATAAATAGAGACACTCTTCTACGTCTTTTTGAATAATTCGCATTTTTATGACCTTGTGTTAATTACTACTAGACTTATAAAATAGAACTAAATAAGACCATAGTTTGTATTTATGGCATTGTTTAATTTCAAAGCTGTATAGAGAATCGAAGCAATATTCTCAAATCATATTTGATTTCTTTACACTAATCTTCATCTTGGTCGTCTTTATATTCCGGATGATTTGGATTCAATTGATCAGAACGATTATCCATCGAAGCTTGGTATGCTGAATTGTTTGGATTCATGCTATTGGATCTATCATCATTTCTTTTTCCCATTCTTTTCACCTCCTTTTGCTTTAATTTTAAATACGCATAATTCATTAAACTTCAAGTTAGTATGCCTAAGTTCCACCTCGTTCAATAAATCTGGCGTGCTTTCATAAAGAATGTATCCCCTCTGCAAGACTTTTTGAATTATTTATTTGTTCTGCGAGATACAATATATTTAGCATGTTTTCAATACATTTCTCTAGCCCAGGGATATGTACTAACATTCCTTTTGTAATTAGTTCTAATCTCCAATCTCTACTCTCTAATATTCGTGGAATTTTATATTCTCTAAACTTGTCATTTGAGACAATAATCACTTGGAAGGGCATAATCTTTAAAAAACCAATTAGATAATCATCCGCTTTAGATCCTCTTTCACACTGAAAAATATTCCAATTAGCTAATTGTTGATTTAACCAAGCTTTATCGTCAATTATTCTCTGTAAGCCAGGATCAATAAATATTATTGGTACGACATTTATATATTCGAAAATAAGGGTTTGAGAAAGCTTTTGGATATTTTTCAACCGTTCAGAGAGTGCGATAATCTTTTTATCTCTCATAGAAATTGCGATATTATTTCCATCAAAAAAAACATATATATTTTGTGTTTTACAATCCAAACTAGAGTTATTTAAACCATACATGCAATTAAAATAAAAAATAGGATATTAAAAAGAAATGTTTAACAATCAAAAAAGAATTTTGACTATAAAATTAGATTAAAAAACGATTAAAAACTATTTTTAAGGTAAGAAACGATCTCATTTGGCTTGAAAACCAGAATTTCATCTGTATCTTTTAAGACATAATGACTTTCTGCATTTAAAATCATAGCGCTATATCCCGCTGCGATAGCCATTAAATTTGTCCCTCCGGTAAATCCAATATATATTTTAATGTTAGCATGTTCTATTATTTCTTTTTTAGCTCTCCAAATGATTTCACTAGTAATCTGTTGCAGGGAATCTTCTTTAAACGGATTGATATAAAGTATTTGAGTATCTATGTTAAGTTCCTTTATCTGATCATTCAATATCTTTATAGAATCTTCCATCTCAAATGAAGAGATTAAATATAACTTCAAAGGTTGGAAATGATGGATAATTTTAAAAATATGCTCGTGAGCCATTCCAACTATTAAGAATTGAATATTTTCACATTTTTCTTCCATTATACTACACCTTTTTTCTATAAATTAATAAAGCACTATTTCAGCATTCTCCTTCTTTGAAATCTCAATAGCCTCTTCTAATTTCTTTCTTTCCTTGAAGGGATTTAAATTAAATACTAGAAATTTCTTTATACTTTTTGTTCCTTGTTTTTTCTGCCATAGATGGTAATTTTTAATTGTTTTCAAATAACTTAAACCCGTTGGAGCTCTCTCTGTTATGATTTCAATTGGATAAATAGTATTATTAACATAATTCAATGGGATAATCTCATCCTCAGCATTTAATTGTTTAATTAAATTATCTTCCGGTTGTAATTCTAAGAAACTCTGAAGGGATAATTCAAATACTTTTAATGGTTCTTTCAATTCCTTTTTAACTTTAATTTCGGGTAAAATTAAGGCACTTCTATTTATTCGGAGCTCCTTAGATTTTTCTATAATATCTTCTTCTAAAACTTTTATTGTTTTATTTTCAAAGTGGGAAAGAGGTTTATTATAGTAAGTTATTTCTTCAGCAGTGTCATACCAATGATTGAAGATTGTTTTTAAACTCTCAATTTCCTTTTTATCTCTCAAGATTATTCCAGATTCAAATCCCTTTTCCAATCCCTGGGATTCAAGATTAGCAGAGAATAAAAGCGCCCTATTATTAGTCATAATGAATTTAGCATGTTGTAAAGAATTACATCTAATCTTAACACCTTTCTCTAAGAATTGAGAAATTGCTTCATAATTTTTGGGCCTACGCGGAAGAAGAATTTTACTTTTATTATTAATTTTCTCAACTATTTGATTGGAAATTTTATTGTCTAATACAAAATTCCAGCAGCTAATTAGTACTTCTTCGTTATCAACAGTATCTAGAAACTTATCGATGCTTTCAGCAATTAAATTGGATTGATTAGTAGTCCAGATGATATCCTCTCCCTTTTTAAGATCAATTGAAACGGGGTTAATAGGTTCTAGTTTTGCACTCTTAGTAATTTTATTGAATCGATACTCTGTTGTCTTTTCTCCATAAAATCCATATAAGAACTGTTTATACAGTTCTTTAACTTGATGAGACTCCAGTTCAATTCCAATTTCATTATTGGTCTCTAATGCTCTTTTAGTTATGTTTGCGGTTAATAAAATACCATTAGATACTTCACTTTTCGGATCAATTAGTATAAATTTTGAATGCACTTCGCCACTACGAATAAACATATATCCTTGACCTGCTTCGTTTAGAAACTGGATATGACTTTTGATATTTTTATGATCTTCAATATCATCTTTAATCTTATCCAATAATACTTGGGATGCGAGAAGTAAATAGATCCTAATACCCTTTTTACTCACGTTATACAATTCTTTGCATAAATCAGTATTATTTTCAAAAAGAAAAGAGGAAATACAAATAAATTCTTTAGCACCTTTAATGAGCTCTATACATTTTTGATGAATGGTTCTTTGTCCAAGGTTAGCATTAACTTTCGGAGCAGCTTGCCGAGCCCAATTAAACTTTTTCCTTTCGGATTTTATTGCGTCCTTATTTGTTATAAAACAATATTTAATAAACTGGTTGTTCTCAATACTTATTGACTTTGAAATCTTTATATGATCGCTGATTTTGTCTTTTCCATATGCTTCCTCAAGGTTTTTATATTTTGGAGGCTTTTTTTCATCTTTTTTCTCAATCTTTTTTCTAGGTTTTTTCGCCATACATATTCCCTCAAAAGTCTATTTCTAAATCTATACCTGTCTGTAAAAACCAGTATTTATCAGATCTTGGTCCATAAGTGATTTTTTGAGTTTTTGGATCAATAATTTCAACCTCCTTTTTTAACTCACTTAATAATTCATAAGAATTAGGAAGATCTACGGAGAATTTTCCTTTCTTCTCCATATCTTCTTCGCATTCTTTTTTAAACTTTAAATATTGCTTTTTAAAACAGATTTCATTGATCCTTTCTAGGAATAAATATTTCTCCCATTTTAAACACTCATCACTATCCCTTGGAGCGACGGGTATTTGACAGGAAGTACTTTTAAATTCTCCAAAATCTCCTATTTTGGGTGTTTCAAAAACTAATTTCTCATGAAATTGCTTATAGTTTATGTTTCTTTTTGATTGTAAATCAAAAGGTACTTTTAAAACCTTGTTCTCCCCATCCCAATTAGAAAACTGTCTTTTTTGTTTTAAAAGACTTGAAAGAATTAGAGAGAATGAAAAGTCTAGGTTAGGATTAATTAAAGTTAAATCCTTATGCTCTTTAATACCTCCTATTTTATAATTAGAATCTATTCTGAAGTCATTATCTAAAGCAGATATAATACAGGAAATTGAGAAATCCACATTAGGGTTTTTTTCTTGATGGATGTTTTCATAGCAGTTTTCAATTAAAACTTTATCAGAATTAATAAAGGAGGTCTCTCTTTCATTCTTCTCAGAGACAAAGTTCTGAAAAACTAAATCTTCTAAGAAAATTCCGAGTTTTTCCATTTGAAAATCTTTTCTTTTATTTAAATGATAAGATTTATCTACTCTCTGAATTGTAAGCACGCACTGAGGAATTAATGGATCATCTGTAATAAATAACCTGAACTCTCCCGATTCTTTTTCGTATATCAATTTACCGTTTGCTGTATCTTCCCCAATTGTTGTTAGACGGTATGTACTCCCCTCCTCTTCTTCAATTAAACCTTTAAATAAACTTCTCTGTATAACTCGTTTGGCCATAGGAATACTAAACGCAAATTCCTTTACTATTAAATCTTCTGTGAGGAATTTGGAATTTGTCATTGCTAATTCGGCAACTGATGCAAATAATCCTGCCGGTTTTTGAACTCCTATCTCCGCCTGCACTAAATATGTCTTATATTTTATTTTTCTTTTTAGTTCTATTTTCATGTTATCATATTTCATAATTTCACCCTAAAGAAGAGATATGAGGAAGATTATTTGCTAGAATATATAAAATTGGAGCCCTTCTTTTGACACGCCTTGATTTGAAAAAGTTCCTATTTCCAAATAATACTTGGTAATATTTTGCTCTTGACAATGCTACATTTAATCTATTCCGACTATCCAAGAACCCAACCTTTTTACTTCTTACAAAAGATAATAGTACTATATCAGCCTCTTGTCCTTGAAAACTGTCAACAGTACATATCTTTAACTTGATATGATTTTTATCATCCTTAAAATTAAACTTATGGATTTTATCTTTAAAATGACTTCTAAATTTATTAGATATTTCATAATCTTGCCCTAAATAAAATGTAATAATAGCTATTTTCCAATAACCATCACCTGTTTCTTTTAATATTGGTTTAGGATTTTTATCGGCCCATTTTTCAAATTCACAGTACCACTCATATATTTTTTCAACTTCTTTAATATTTCTATAGCTACGACCACCGATTTCTTCACCTTTGACATCATACCAAACATTATGAGGTCCTGATCGAAATGGAAAAACTCGCTCATCAGCGATATTGTAAGTATCATTAGAGCCATCAGGATCCAAAACTTGTTTACCAGCATAGAAATTTTCACGAATAAATCTTGAAATATCAGGATGCATCCGATGTTGATAAGTTAATTTCTTCTCTCTTGTCTTCCAATATTCTCTTTTCGCTTCATACCCTTTATATACAGTGCATCTATAAATTGATGTATTGCGATATTTTGGTTCAACCATTAAACCTTCTTGCAATAGCTCAATTATTGATGGAAATTCAATTCTTAAGGTGTCATATACGTTATTTCCAATTTGGTATGTTAGTAAATCCTTAAGGAAATCTGGGTTTCTTTTGTTAAATTCAAGCAACCATTCTTTTGATCTTTTCTTTATGATAAGCCATACCAATTCCTCAAATAGATATATTTTATCAAGCTCATTACTTAATGAGTCTAATAAAATTTGATAAGTATCGAAAAAATTAGTAACATCATTTATATTACTTAATAAGGTTCTGAATTGTTGTTTAATCATCCACTTTTTATCCCTATTATTTTCACTCTTTAAGTTATGGGTCTTTATTCTTAAAGCGTTTATAACTGAAAAGATACTTCTACCATCTAAATTATTTATATTTATAATTTCTGCTAGATTCCATTTTGGAAGTAAATCCTCTATTTCTTCATCTCTTTTAGCATAAAGTCCTTTATTTTCTTTAGTATTAGCTTGGTGTCTAAGTTCATATAGTCGTTTTAAACGCCAACTTAAGTGTTCGATCCAAGGTCTAACCTTTTCTTCCTCACGATAGAACGATTTATTTTGTTGTTTAAAATATTTTAATTTCCGTTGCTGTTTCATACAGAAAAAGTGAATAAAATCTAAATCTTTTCCTTTAAGATTTTGCTCAATTCTTGGACTAATTACAAGGTTTAAATCCATTGGAAGTGTGTCGAAAAATTCCAGTGCATCTAATTCAAAAAAACAACGATAATCAATAAAACCTCCCACACATCCTAAAACTTGATTTATTTGCTTATGAAACTCACATTCATTAAATATGTATCTTATTTTAACTGTATGCTCTTCCATGTTTTCTTCTTCAATTCTATTAAAGGGATCAATAAATACAATTCCCTCATGTTTGGAAAACTCGATTTGTTCTTGAATTTCTCGTTTAAAGGAAATCACATCGGTAATTACCAGATTTGAATCTATTGCAGAGAAATATTCTGAACATATCCATTGATGATTTAACTCAAAATTCTTCTCTATATAACAGCGATTAGTTAAAGTCTTTATCTCTCCTTCTTCAATGAAAGGTGATAATTGCATTTTATCTCCAATAATAATCCATTTTTTTGCTAAGAGTGCAGGAACAAGAAATTCTTGTAAGGTCGTCTTACTAGCTTCATCAATAATTAGCATGTCAAAGGGTTCACTGATTTGAAATTCCCACGAATCAAATGCAGGATATCTCAAGATTCCGATTGTAGTTCCACACACAACATTTGCCATATCTAATATAAAAGAATCAAAGGATTTTTGATTATTTTCTAAGGTCGTTAAAAGATCTCTCTGAATTGTATTAAGACTCTTACCTTTCATTTTTAAAGCTTTTATTATACGATCTGTTTCTTTTTTGGAAACATTATCTAATAAATAATTTCGAGCTACACCACGCACATCGGATTCATCTCCAAGACGAATTGGAAAGATGTGCATTTCCTCTCCTTTCTCTCGCTCTTCATCAATTCGCTCTAGTACATTATTCACTGCTACATGAGTAGAAGCCACCATAATTACCCGTTGGTTCAATTTAGTAGCTTGATGTAAAATCTCTAAGATAGTTGTAGTCTTTCCAGAACCGGGTGGTCCTTCAAGGATTGCAAAATCAGGTGTATTTAAAGCGATATCCACAAATTCTCTTTGCTCTTCTACACCTGGAAAGCGATCGTCATTTAAATATTTAAATTCCTCTTTAGGAACTGTTATTTTTATTGTTAATCCTTCTTCTTCAATATTATGTGATTTAAATTTTTCGAAAAGTTGTAAGATAGGATAATAATATTCTTTAGGACGTTCAAAAAACGATTGAATTGCCCTGATTTTTTTCTGGATCACCGATACATTAGGCTCAATTCGAATTTTAAATGACTCGGGTAATTGGACTGGTTGAATTAAAGCAGTATTTTCATCAGGATCAAAACGAATTACTTTTAAATATTTATTGGTATATTTATTTGACGATTTCCCCCCTCCTTGCTTCTTAGTCCGTACATTTAATCTACCATAATGTTGTATAGCTTTTTTTAAAAATAATTTCTCCTCGTCTGATTGAAAATCAAATTCAATATAAATTCCATTCAAGGGAGTTACTTTGATTTCTACTTCATAATTATCAGTAATAATTTTTTCCGAAAAAGCTTGATTGAGGATTGGTTCAATCAGTAATTCATTTCGATTACCAATCTGTTCCTCTATTTTATAAGAATTTCCATTAAAAATATGAGTTTCTTTTTCAAAAAACTTAATTCTTATTTCAGTTTCTAATGTTTGCAGTTCATTTTTATCCAAATCCGAAATTATATTAATTTCAAGGATTGCGTTAGACACATTTCTTTTATTTGCTTTTAGAATTTTTGATTCTGATCGAATATTACGTAGATAGTGATTTAATGTGTCCATAATTGGATGAATAACACGATCTAACACTTCAGGTTTTAATGTTGTAGATGGTAAATTCTGCCAATAAACAGGATTTGGAATTAATCTCATTATTATATAATTACCTTTATCTATTCAAAAAATTTATATTTGATTGTAAAAATCTTTTTTTGATAATCAAATGAAAAAGATAATCTATATTGCAACTATCGGTTCGGATGCAAAAACTAAGACACCTAATTTAGGACCTATAACCTCGGGGCTTTCGAATATTGCACCTAATAGTATTCATAAAGTCTATTTCTTATCTGATCTTAATAAGGAGACAATAATTTCTACAATTTCCACTCAATTTCCTTATCTAAACAAAAAAACAGAACATTTATCTATTGATATTTTCAATTATGAAACGTTAATGGAAGCTGTTTTGAAAATTTATGGAAATTATCCAAAAGATTCGTTTAAATACATAATTAATATTACAGGTGGGACAAAGATCATGTCATTAGGTGCTTTTATGGGAGCCATTCTCATAGGAGCAGAAGTCCAATATATTAAAGAGTCTAAAGAGAAATTTATTGGTGAACAAGTGATTGAAATCACTATGCCCAAGATTCCCATATATGAGATTCATCCGATTCAAAAATGTATCTTATTGGTTTTGAAAAAGGCAATTAATGACAAGGATATAATTCAAAGTGAGGTTCGTAAAATAATTATTTCGGATTATGCAGGAAAGAAAGAATATTCTTTAGGTACTAAAAAGGAGCTTTCACCTCAAATTATAAGTTATCATTGTAAAATTTTAGAAAAAAATGGATTAATAATTCGAACTCATGATGATGCAAATCGGAGAGTTCAGATACTATCTTTAACTTTGATTGGAAATATTCTTGCGAAGTTTATCTTTGATGAAATTAAGAAATAAATAATACTTATATATAAAAGAGGTTCAAAAGTCATGTATCATAAAAATCTCAAAATATTTTTTAATTTAGAGCAAAATGAGCTGCTATATAGTGAAGCTATTACTCCAAAATCTTGTGGAGGGGGAGACAATTACAAGTATTTAGCCCTTCTTGGAGATTTTGTTCTGAATCTCACGCTTTTTAATTATTTTGCAGAAAAAGGCAATAAAACTTCGGGAGAGCTAACTAAAAAAATTCAATCTATTCATAATGAATGGACTCTCTGCCAACTAGGAGAGTTTCTTAAAATTACTGATGAGATGAATCCAATAGATCCTAATCATGAAATTTCTGATGGTGAACTTAAAGAAAGCGTTGAAGCATTAATTGGAGCAAATAATAAAATCCATGAACTTTCAGGAAGCAAATTAGTTGTAGAAAAATTAATTGAAATCATAGATCAGAATGATTTTTATGATTCAAATCCAGTAGGGGAGCTTATAGAATTCTTTCAAAATTATGGGAGAACTTTATCTTTTCCTGACCCTGTAAGGGCTAGTAAAGCTAACGAACCCCCACTATACCGTTGCACAATAAGAGAAAGCATTAGGGAAGAGGATTTTATCATAATCAGCGAAGCATTAAGTAGAAAATGCTACGCTAGAAAAGATGCAGCTCAAAAATTCCTATTTAATCTTGGATTGACAGATAAAGATGGTATAGGGATTAAATCCAGAAAGAAAGAAGTTACAACTATTCCCAAACAATCACTATCAAGTGAAGATATAATCTTTTCTAAATCAACTATAGGTGGAGGTTATTTTAAACAAGAACCAATGGAACTTTCCACTGAAACGGGAGAAAATATCGCAGAATATGCTATGCGAAAAGTAGAAAAAAAACCATTTTTCACTTTAATTTCCTTAAGCGGAAGATTAGATACACTTTCTGGATCAACATGGCACGCGTCATTGCCAAATGGCGAACTAATCCTTCTACATCTGAAGTTAGATGAACAAGATTATTTTGATATTGGTTTTGCAGAATCCAAAAATAAAGCTAAAAAAGAAGTTGCTTTAAAAATTATTAAAAATTCAAATTTAATCCAATGGTTAAAAAATAATTATAGAGAAAAAACGATTTAATTTTAGAATACCTAATTATAAAGTTATTACTTTATCTTCTACTAAACTAACGATCAAATCTTTATAATCAGCTGTATAGACATTCCATTTTGGACTATTTTCGTTGCTGTTATGAAAGATTTTAATGAATTTAATTAATCTTCTTGTCGAGTCATGTTTAAAAATTACAGTTCCAAAAGTCGGAAAAGTTCTCGGAATGTTATGTTTCTTAATTAATTTTTTTCTATCTTCTTGTGTAAATTCACTGAAGGGTTTATTGTTAAAATTTATTTCTTTATTTTTGTCTTTGTCATAATAAATCTTAAGATATTTATCATCCCTGAAGTTATAGATCTTATATTTTGCGTATTCAGGATGTCCTTTAAGATTACAGTTGCTATCAGTAGGGCAACACTCATCAAATTCGAACCTTTCCTTTAAATAATAATATCCTGAATTTCCTAAAAAAATAATTAATTTAGGATTTATAATTCTAATTTCATGGATCAAAAAATTTTCAAAACATTTTTCTTTGAGGTGCTTCCATATACTATTTCCTCTTGCGTTACACTTCACTAAATCTGTAACATAAACTTTACTTTTTAAAGCTTCTAATGAAATCGGAAGAATCTTTTTGAGCCGTTCCCAGAGATTATTACGTAAAGAATTGCAAAATTTCTCAATTTGATTATCAAGATTTAGACCTTCCAGTTTGGTTTCTCCCACTTTTAGTAAATCAAGACTCTCACCAAGCTTTGGGGAGTATTCTTTTAATTTATTAAAGATTTCTTTAGTTTTAATCCTTCCATCATCGTCAATTTTTGTATTGCTTAGGCCATAAGTACAATTAATATGAGTGGCTATGCCTGGACCTGCCGCTTCGCCAATAATCATGATATCTTTAACATGATCTTTATTGAAATCTAGGGATTTATAAAAACCAGGAAATTCCATGGGTCGGTCATAAAAGTTAATCTTGGAATGTTTCTTTAGTTCGATAACTTCCGTGAAGATTTTATCACAATTTTTACATCCTTTACCAATAAATGAAAATCCACGTAAAGAAAATCAATATAATTCACATTTTTTAGTAAAATATTAATTTTGAGATGGAAATTTTAAATTCATTATATCTGCTTTCTCTACATTTCTGATCTTTTTTGCTTTAAGACAATTTTAAATAAAACCTTTTTTATCATAATTTTAGCAAGAAATAGATCAAAAATTTGTCATATTTTTTTGTAAAAAAATGATTTACAAAAGAAGTGTGTGAGAAAACTTTATATTAAAACATCTTTTAAAAAGGAAGTAAAAAAAAATGAAAAACACACACATTAATTTAACAATTTTAGGAATTCTATTGATTTTTTTGGGCATTGCTAGTAATAATTTAAGCGAGATTCTATTAACAAATGACAACGTTTATAATAACAACGAAACAAATTTAAAAAGTTCGGGATATAGCGATAAAACTAATTTAGATAACGAAAATTTGAAAATCTTGAAAATATCGGGAAAGATTCATATTGATAATAATTGGTCTGATGCTAGGGCTGTGGGAATATGCACTGGGAATGGCGCTTATTCCGACCCATATATTATAGAAGATTTAGTAATAGATGGGAAAAATTCGAGTAGTTGTATCTTGATTGAATATTCAGATGATTACTTTAAGATTGAAAATTGTACTTTATATAATTCAAGTTCTTATACGCATGATGCAGGAATAAAATTAAATTATGTTAGCAATGGAATTTTAATAAATAATTTTATTACGGAAAACGGTTGGGATTGTCGCAGAACATTTGGCATTTTTATAAATTCCTGCGATAATATTACCCTCTTTAATAACACTATCTCAAAAAACGGTCGTGGTATAAATTTATTAGGCTCCAATATTAGTCTCACTCAAAACAGAATCTCACATAATTCCGAAGATGGCATTTATTTAGTTATAACTAATAGTACTGTTTTAAATAACGTCATTTTCAATAATTCTGATTATGGTATTGGTTTATATGGCTCTGATAACGTTGTGTTAAATAACACAATCTCAAACAACTATTATGGGGTCTATTTAGCTTACGCCAATAACAATACCATATCTATGAACATTATTTATAATAATAATGAGTATGACATGGGAGTATTATATAACAGCAATAATAATTCAATTTTTAATAATTATTTTATCAGTAATTCTCCCAATGCTTTGGATGACGGCTCTAGTAATCAATGGGACAATGGTAATATAGGAAATTATTGGGGTGATTATGGTGGCGAAGATGCTAATAATGATGGTATCGGAGATACACCACATAGTATTGGAGGTTTAGCAGGTAGTCAAGATAATTATCCTATTTGGTGGGATTTAGTAGCAATATCAATTAATTCTCCGAACTCAAATGATTTCTATGGTACAGCAGCACCTAGTTTCGCAATAACAATAGATAAGGGGCTTGCCCATACTACTTGGTATACAATAGATAATGGTTTAACAAATATTACATTTACGGGACTTACTGGAACAATAAATCAGGCTTTATGGGATGCTTTATCTGAAGGGAACGTTACCATTAGATTTTGCGCTAACAACACTTTAGGAAGGATAGGATTTCAAGAAGTTACGGTTGTAAAGACAATTTTTCAATCAAATCCTCCTGAGATTCCTGGATACAATATATTATTACTTTTAGGTGTTGTATCAACTATAGCTGTAATAATCGTCAAAAAAAGGCTAAATCATTTAAATTAAAACATTTTTTTTATTCTTTATTTTTCATATTTCTTTTTCGTTTTTTCCTTTAAATAAGCAAGATAGTATTTCGTTCAAACAACTAAAACAACGCTAAAATAATAAGTAAAAAAATAATAAATGAGAGATGTTTTATGAAGCAACAACAGCAACAACAACAACACATATGTAAAAATTGCGTTTTAATAGACGGCTCTTTCGGGATCGAACTAAATTCGGAAGGCGTTTGCAACTATTGCGAAGACCCGACCTATAAGACCGCTAATTGGTGGAAGACTCAAATAACCGACAAATCGAAGGAAGCTGGTTTGAAGGATTGGAATTCCGTAATTGATTACTTGCGCTCGCGTCAAGGAGAGAGAAAGTACGACTGTATAGTTGGTTTTTCGGGAGGTAAAGACTCAACGGCTCTTTTGTATAAAATGATACATGATTCCTTCTACATCTGAAGTTAGATGAACAAGATTATTTTGATATTGGTTTTGCAGAATCTAAAAGTAAAGCTAAAAAAAAAGTTGCTTTAAAAATTATTAAAAATTCAAACTTAATCCAATGGTTAAAAGATAATTATAGAGAAAAAATGATTTAATTTTAGAGTATTGAATTAACACTCTTTGAAAATTTCGTATGTATAATGAAAAAATTTTAGATGTTTCACTAAACATTAATACTATAGGACGCAAATTTAAATAATATCTATTGTGTTTATAAAAAAAGAAGCAAATAAATTACATAGAATATTAGAATTATGTGTAGATTATTCGGGTTAGTGGCAAATAAGAAGGTCAATGTCGAGTTCAGTTTTTTAAAGGCTGATTTAGCTTTCAAAGAGCTTGGATCAAGCAATCCAGATGGATGGGGGATTGGGTATTATGAAAATGGTAATCCTAAAATATTTAAAGAACCTAATAGTATAGAGAAAAGCTTAAAATTAAATGATATAACAAAACAAAAAATTTCAAATATTTTTGTCTCACATGTTAGAAAATCTTCAGGTACAGCTATTAATTATGAAAATACACACCCATTTGGATATGAAAAATGGATTTTTGTCCATAATGGCACCATCGATATTAAAAATCAGATGAAAGAACAACTTTTACCAAAATATGCTAAACTTCTAAAAGGCAAAACAGATTCTGAAATATTTTTCTATTTAATAATACAATCTTTTGAACAAAATATGGATATTCTTGAAGGTATTAAAGGGACAATAAGTTTTATTAAAGATAATAAAGGAATTAATACCACAAGTTTGAATTTTTTACTCACAAATGGAGAAAAGATATATGCATTACGTATGGCCTTCAAAAGAGAAGATAATTACTCATTATTTTATTTAAATCGAGACCCTGAAAAATTCAATAAATTAAATTATACTTCAAAGGAGACAAAATTATCAATTCGATCAAAAAGTCTGTCAAATGAGAAAGCAATAATTATTTGCTCAGAGCAATTGACATCTGGTGAAGAATGGATATTAATTCCTAATGGAAGTGTAGTGATTGTGGATAATAATTTAGAAATAAGCGAGAAGAAGATATGAATTCTCACATCTGGTTGCGACACCTCATTTATTTCAGATTTTCTTATTTTTATCAGAAAAAAGATTATTAGTCAATTTTAAATGAATAGTAAATTCAAATTCTTAGATGTTTAGATAATATTAGAAAAAAATTCATATAATTCTTTAAGATTTTTCTTGCGTATATCACTCGAATAGCCAATCATCCTTAAATTCTCATTTTTAATAATCATATCTCTCAACAAATAATCCAATCTATCAGCATCAAGTTCCCAATGAATAATGTCATGTAAAAAGACTTTATCAGCTAAACTCTTTGGTCTTAATATTAACTTTTGGATGAATCGCCGATCGAATCCGTGATTATCTAAAAAATCGGCGAAATATAGCTGATACGCCGAGACCAAAATGGTGAGTTGCCGGGTAAGAATGATTTGTTTTCATTTCTTTGTCATCCATTGTGCAACCGGGGGAGAGTGCCTCCCTAAGGGCTCTGTTGAACGTTGGACATAAGGAACTTGGTAAACCCAAGAAGCCCCATACATGTATGTGAAATGGTATCCCAACCGTGAGGAAGGGGGAAGGCTTAGTGGGCAGAGGATGCTGAAAAAAGCGAATATCATGCTGTAATGGTATGGATAGGGCTGTAGTATCGCGAACTGCATAGGTACCCAACCCGAAAGGGTGCTGACTTCCTAAGCAGGTCTCAACGAAAGAAACATATTGAGAAATCTTAACTGGAGGTGAAGTTTGACGATGAGTAAACTCATTGAACAGAACAAAGGGCGTGTGGTATATTGGGATAGTATTCAATGGGCTAAACCCTAGCGACACGTAAGACGGCTTCAAGAACGGATCTTTCGAGCAACCTGTGATAAGGACTGGGCGAAGGTTAAAAACCTTCAGAAACTCCTTGTCATTCCTATAGGGACTTCCGAGGTGACTTGGGTGGTCTCGGGGGGATTGTGAGAAGCATGAACCAAAGGAACACGGCAACATGTATGGGTTCTTGAGGCGCGAGCCCCGTGCGGGGAAACTTGCACGCGGGGTTTCTAAAAGAGGAAGAGAGTGGTAACATCCTCTCCTTATTTAACATTTATCATTGGGCTATTTACGAAGTTGACATAAATCTCCCATAAAAAATACCATATGAAAATAATATTTTATAAACAGCCTTTTCTATTAGTAAATAGAGAAAACCAGTTTTTGGATTAATAAATTTTAGATGAATCTTATGCCTTATGTAAAACTAAGAGGTAGAAAATATCATACTTATAAAGATACACTAAAATTGAGTAATAAAGGGATTATCGATATTTCAAAAATATATTGGCTTGACAAATTAAAAAATTTAAGGAAATTAGATCTATCTGGGAATAAAATAATAGAAATAAGAGGGCTCGAAACACTCAAAAATTTAGAGATTTTAAATCTCTCTAGAAATAATATTAGTCAGATTAACGGATTGGAAAAATTATCTAAGTTAAAAAAATTAGATCTTTTTGAAAATGATATAGTCAAAATCGAAGGATTAGAACAGCTAAATAAATTAGAGGAGCTTAGTCTCTCTAATAATAAAATTTCCAGAATTGAAGGTCTTAATAATCTGAAAAATTTGCAAAGAATTAGCCTTTATAATAATATTATTACTGAAATTAGAGGATTAGAAACGTCTATAAATTTAAAAGAACTAAACTTATCTTTAAATGAAATTACCAAGATTAAAGGATTAAAAAAACTTAAAAAGTTAACGACTTTATTTTTGGTACAAAATAACATTCATGAAATTAAACATCTCAAAAAACTCGTGAATCTTGAAATATTAGGCCTTTCCCGAAACCATATAATGAAAATAAAGGGACTTCATAAAAGTACAAATTTGAAAAGACTGCACCTTTATCAAAATTCAATCAAAAAAATCAATGGAATAGAAAAACTTATCAATTTAAAGGTATTAAATTTAACGTTTAATCAAATTTCAAAAATAAGAGGAATCAATTCACTTACAAAATTACAGGATTTACACCTTTATGGAAATTATATATCAAAAATTGAGGGATTAGAAAATAATAAAAATTTAGAATTTTTAAGCTTAGCAAATAATAAGATAACTGATGGTAGAGAGTTAATAAAATTATTAAATATTAATAATATCCAATTTATGGACTTTGATTATGATAAAATAGAATTTATCGAAACAGACATTCAAGAACAGTTATCCAAATTTTTTGAAGATAATTATACAAAATATTATAGAAAATATATCAAAATAAAAGAAAACTTCACAAAACAATTAAATTCTCCTCCTAGTAAATATCCAACTTTTAAGAGTAAAATAATAAAATTATTAAATAACCTAATTGGTATCGCAAATATTCTCATCAATCTGTATCAGGATGAATGGAAAAAAGAAATTTTATTTCATAATGAATTGAAATCCCTAATAAACGATCGTTTAACTCTTGAGAGTAGAGACTCAAATGAATATTTTAAGATACAAGCTTTGAAAAATGTGTTTTTTGCTAGTATGGAAAATGCTTATAAAGAGCAAATTAGATATTTAAAAGAAGCAATTAATAATTTTCATGAAGCAGGAGAATTAAAATGTGAATTCTTCTATCTTGTCCATCTTTTACTAATAGAATCTTTAATTGCCCATTCTGAAGAGAATATTGATGCATGTAAAGATAAACTGAAAAAAATTTTAGAATTAAATCAGAAATATAAGGAACAACCATTTAATGATACACTAAAATTAATTATAAATGAATTGCCAAATATTCAAAAAAAATTGATTGATTATACTTGTGAGCCCCATCATCTCAAGAGATTAATAACTGAAAGCTCAAAGAAATGTGATGAAATTATAAAAATTTCATTTCCTAAATTAAAGATTTCTAAACCGGGTATCTATCGTATCTTAAATCATATCATTAATAATATGCGAGAATCTTGGCAGAATGTGGAATTAAATATGAAAAATTATAATTCTTGGTATATAAGAACAGAAGAAGACGCTAAAAAAATTTGGCAAAAGATTTATCAAGCATTAAGAAAGATAGATTTGAAATATTTTCCATCAGAAATCTTTAAAAATGAAAATATATTAAATGAAAAGATTTACGAAATATTACTGGAAAGGTTCCCTAATATTAAATTAAATAAACTTATTTCAGGAAGAATTCATGTAGATTTATCTGATGATGTAATTGCTATTGAAATAAAAAAATTAGAATCAAATACTGCTAAAGATGAATTGATTGGGCAAATATTTGAAGATCTAAGAATTGGAGTATATAAATATGGGATAATATTTGGAATTGACATTTCAAGTCGTAAAGACTTGACAAGGTTCAATGAATTATTATTTAGCGATGGAAAAATATATTGTATAATTAAGCCTTATCCATATTAAAGATTGAGATTTTTTTTTTGGAAGGACAAATATTCACAATATTTTTATGAAAAATAAATAATTCACAGTTAAATGTAATCAACGATACTGGTCATATGGTTATTTTAGAAAGGTTAAATGAGTTCAATAAATCAAAATAGAATTTTAATAATAATTATTTATTAACTTTTTTTTGTTCTCTAAGGCATTCATATAATTTCTCCTCTGTTTCCTTATGGAATAACCATGGGGGATCTTTCTTTAATGATAATGAGTTTTCATAAAATTCAATAGCCTTCTTGTAATTACTTTCAATCTTATAGAAATCTCCTTTAGAATCTAAATAATTTGCTTTAGCTTCATCACTATTTTTGATTTTTTCTAATATTTCATCAATTATTATATGTGCTTCTTTAAATTTACTTAATTTTGCTAAACAATATGCTTTTATATTGAAAGTTGGGATTGTTTCATCGTTAATTTCGTTAATACTATATTTTTCAAACATTTTAAGTGATTCACTATGCTTTTTTAACGAATGTAAAAAAGAAATCTTAAAATAACACGCTTTTCGAAAGCTTAAATAATCTAATGAAAAATTAGGATTCTGAAGAACTATTAATTTCTTTATTTCTTTTTTTAAAAAAAAATACAAAGAAAAAAAATTTTACATAACCTAATGACCAAAATCGATTCTAATTAAGCAAGAATAAGGAAAAGATGACTCCTGCCGCCGCGACCTAACGATGAGGTCAGAAACAAATTAGGGAGAGAGGGCGAACGAGCGCACGTTAACGCTCTACCAAAAGACAAAAATCCAGGGTGGGGCAGGAGTCACGGTTATTTTTTCCTTATCTTATTTCTATTTCGTTTTTTATTTTATTCTTATCCTTATTTTTTTGTACATTTGTTTTAAACTTCAAATCTAACTTAGCGATAGATTAAAATCCAAAAGACTTGTTTCGGTCGAATTTTATCTTTATTTGAAATAACAATTATTTCGCGAGTATTTAAATCTTTTCACTTATTCAGTTTAATATAACGCCGGAATTTTTCCTTCTTATATTAATTGCTTTTTATTTCAGAGGGCAAAAAACTACCTCGTGAAACGAGCAATATTTATTTTTCTTTTCTAATATTTATTTTTGAATATAGATTCTAAGGTGCTAAAATTGTTGTAAAACAAAATATCCCTCTCTCTATAAAATTCTTTACCACAATTTATATACCTTAAAATATCCTTCGAATCAATCTCTTCTTTTATTGATATACTAAATTTTAAAATATTATGCAACAAATCATAGGTCCAACGTATTAGGCTAGAGGAAGTAAACCTATCTATATATTTCAAATGAATATTAAGGCATTCTTTAAGTTTCTGTGAATCATTTAATCTGAAAGCTAAATAGAAGGCTCGTGATAATGAATTTAAAAAGTAAGTATAGTTCTCTTCTCCGTAAAAAAAATTAATATTCTCTAGATAAGAATTTACTGAGATTAAAGCAAATTCTTTCTCAGCTATATTTCCAAACTCCCAAACAATATCTGAGTATCTTGCTTTTAATACATTATTTTGAGTTTTCATAGCTCGGGACTTACAGTATTGAAGAAAAGACGCATTTATAAATTTAGAAAACTCCTCAAGGATACCACTTAAAGGATGAAACTCATTTTGCATATGATTATACCTTAAAGAATGAATTCTGATTTCCATTAACATTTGTATTGATTCTTGATTTTTTTTAAGATCCTCATATTTTTTTAGAAGAATAGAGTAAACTTGAACCCATTGATCATTTCTAAGATTGTTAAACTCACCATCTTCTATTCTGTCAAGGATGTCTTGAGGTTCTTCTTCATTTAGGCTTACAACACTCATTTTTAATACAATAAAATAATAATTTACTTTACTATAAAAAGTTACTTTTAAGTACTGGGAATTGGTCTAATCCTCATAAGTAACATATATATTAAACTCCTTTTTATCAAATGAATAATTCATCCAAAAAGCTTGATCTCTTTAGTAATATTCTTAGATTTTCTGATACTCCGAAAGACCGATTCGTCTGTTGCATTTTATTTTACTCCACCCGAGGTTTTTGGCGGAGTAATAATTATTTTTAATGCATACCACGAACTCTACGGACTATCGAAAGGAACACACTGGGAAGGGAGATCCTAAATATCAGGAAAAAAATATATTTATGCTATATTTATTATAGGTTAAGAAAAAAATAATAGAGATTTATCATAGATGGTAAAAAGTCATTGGGTTCTAGTAGTATATCTTAAAAATTTTGGTTTTTTTTTTAAAAATGTAAAAAAGAACTCCAGAAATAAGAAAATTCACTTCTTCAATAAATACCCATTATCAAAAGAAGAATTCGATAATATTGACATTCAAAGGCTTAGCCTTGATGAGATTTGTATGTCAGATGAATATTATAGTGAAGATATGGAGAAGTATCTAAATATAAAAGTAGAGACTGATACTTTAAATGATACCCTTACTAAGATAATAACTGAGAAATCTGTAAAGACATTGAATAATAATCAAAAGCTCTCAATCCAAACATTTATCCTATCACAGTTATTACGCACTCCTGGCAACATCAGAAAGAAATTGGAAATGATAAAATGGCTCAAAACGCTTCCAAAAGAAGTTTATGATAAATCTATTCAGAATTATGAAAATTATATTCCTCAAGAGAATCTACCGTCTACAAAGGAAGAATACCAAAAAATGTTTGAAAAAAATATATATTTAGCGTCAAAATTTCCAAAATTATTGAAAGATTTCAAAATGCAGATTTGGATTAATAAGACTAATGTTCAATTCTATAGTTCAGATAATCCAGTTATAGATAAAACAAACTTTATGTTTTGGAATAATAAAATCTTTGAAGCAAAGACAAAATATTCACCTCCAACACCAAAATTAATCTTACCGGTAAATCCTCAAATTTTAATTTTGTTTGAGAAAGTTTTAGATATAAACCCTAAGAATTATCCTTCAAAAATAATTGTCAAAGATTTTAATAAAGCATTGAAAATCAATAATGGAATAATTAGAAATGCTGAAGAAATAGTTTTAATGAAATCTAAAAAACAGAATGAATTGAAAAGTGCTATTAAAATTAATCTAAAATGTTTAGAGAAAAAACATTATATCTATAAGGTTATGAATATTAAAAACATGAAACCAAATCTTACTCGACTAGTAGAGACAAAAAAGGATTATGCGTGCAAATTCTGTGGAAAAATATATCATACTAAAGAGGGAATTGAAAAGCATCTTGAAAAATACTGTAAAATTAAAAATAAATCTTAATGAACTTTTTATATTTTATCGGAAGGAGCACGCTAAGAATTGAGGAAAAAGGTTTTAAATTTGCTAAAGTTCATTCAATTAATTCATTTTACATCCAATCTGGATATTTACCAATGATTCTAGCCATTTCTTCTAACTCCTTAGAATAATTAAATTTTGAATAAGGATTAATAAAGAAATGGGGCCTAATAAAATTGACTACTTCACCTGAGATTGAGGGAACTCCTAACATTTGTCTTACACAAAATATAATTCCAGCTATCCTACTTTTTTGTTCTTCTTTAGTTTCTCTCCAAGAGGTTTCAAGAAAAACATCAATATCTTGAGGATCCCAAATCCTCAATAAAGGAGATGAGATTTAATTGGAGAAACATCTTGATTGCTATTGGTCAAGTGTTAGATCATGCAAGATCTTTATGGTCATACAAATGTCAAACTTGCGGTAAAGAAGAAGATAATTGCAACTGCCAAGAAAAGGAGCTGGAAAGAAAATTAAATCCTCATTTTCACGTGTTGGGGTTTGGGTATCTAAAGGGTAATGATGAATTTTGAGATCAGCATAAAGATTGGGTTTATGTAAATCTTGGAAGGATAAAAGATGCCTATCATACCATTTTTTACATTCTTACCAATGTAACATTATGGAGAAAAGCGGATGGGAAATTAAAACCTGCGTACCAATCTTTTGGATATTTAAAATCCAGTGAATTTGTACATATAAAAGAAAAGGTTAAATTCATTAATGACAGATGTCCAATATTCAAAGAGCCGAGAAAAAGGGTAATAACTAGGGTACAAGTACACGTAGCTCCAGAAGAGGTTAAAAATTCCACATTATTTATCATTAAAGATGAAAATCAAACCATACTGACTGAACAATATCCTAATAAAGAAGTAGGTGAGTTATTTCAACTTAATCAAAATAAAGCTTATTTAATTCATGTTTCAGAAAGAGAACTAACCCTTGGTCGAGCGATTAAATATAAACAAGTAGTAAGAGAATTTAAACTGTTAGATATTGATGGATTACGGGAAATAACCATGAAAAATAAAATGTAATATAGAAAAGATAAAAAGAAATGGGAAAGAAATGAAGAACAGAGTAATGGTTATGGATAAATTTTAAATTTTTAGAAATTAATTGATGAATTAGTAAACTAAATATAATTTGGTTGAATATGGTTTTATTAAAAAAAATCTTTGGTGTTAAATAATGAAAGCTCTAACGTTGCTACAATATATTAATTTTGGAGGTACTTTAGAATACTTACGAATGGTTAAAGAAGGAAATAATGTCCATGGTGAGGGGTATATATTAGGAAATATTAATACTTTACTCGATATAGTTGAAAAAAGTGATTTTGCAGTAACAAAAAGAGGAATAATCATATTAAAAATCTTTAAAGAAAAATTAGAAAAAACTCCAGATACTCATAAATTAACCTCAGATGAAACAAGTGGGCTCTTTAAAATCATGGAAAAATTAACTTTTGTAGTTAATGCGGAAAGTACAACAAAATATGCATTTTTTATTTCTGAAAAAAGAATTGATACAAAAAAGCTTTTATTTGATATGGAATCTCTTTTTGCACAAGATGTCTTTAATGTACTTATTGATAGCATTCAATATGATATTAAAGAAAGTGGAAAATGTATAGCATTTGAATGCCCAACAGCCTCAGCCTTCCATACCTTAAGAGGTCTTGAAGGTCTTTTAAGAGTCTTATTGAATAAATTATCTCCACAAGTAGATACATCGCAGATGAATTGGGGTCCTCTTATTACTGAATTAAAAAATCTAAGTATACCAGAACTTAGTATCTTACTTGATAACTTAGACAGGATTAGAGCTAATTACAGAAATCCTACTAATCATCCAGAAAAGATATACAATAGTGAAGAAGCTCAAGATTTATTCAACTTATGCGTGGGAATAGTTAATGATATTATAGGTTATATGAAGGATAAAGGTTATATTTAATAGGTGATTTTCGTATAATCTATATTATTCATTCGATTCAATAGGAATTGAATGAAAAAGAAGGAAACGAATATGGGTAAGAATTAATAACATAAAAATTATATTTGACTTTAGCAAAAAACGACTAATTGCATAATATACTCAAATAATAATACTCTAAAAAGATGGATCACTATTTTTTTATTAAATATGGATAAAAAGACAATAGAATCTTACAAAAGAACTGTCAAGAAGATGGTTAGTCTTGCTAAGACATTAATTAAAAATGAAATACCAGTAATATATGAATTAGGTCATTATCTTGCTGATAATGTTTTATCTAAGGTATCAATGATTATTCTAGCAGAAAAAAAACGGGTAGATTTAATCTTTAAAAATGGTAAGAGTGGAAGAACTGTAGATTTCCCAGAAGTCAGTCTTAATCTGGAAACGCTTCCAACGAATGAATTTGAACCAGAACATGGTAGTTTTTACTTTGTACCATTTAATAAGAATTCAATATTAACTCTTGAATGGATTGAATATGATCCAGATAGATATTGGGGCGTTTTTAATAGTAATCATCCAATATCTGAAATTGCATCAAGTATCAGTTATAAACCATATGAAAATTTAAGTGAGAAGGAAAAATTCTGCCAATCATTTATGCATCTTTTGGATGATCAAAGGTTTTATAATTATTACAAAAACAAAGAAAACCCAAGTAATTTTATGAAATACATTGCTCATCTTTATGTTCATTTAATTAAAATTGAAGAGGATCTAAAAAACATTATTCCATTCAATGTGTTTATCAAGGATGTAGGTTTTATTGAGGTAAATAATAAGCTACTAAGAAGTTGGTTGTAAATTATTTTTTATATCACTGAATTTTATATCCATTAAATTTTATTATTGGAAATAAAAAGAGAAGGTAAAAAATTAAAATTTACTTAGATTTTAGACTGTTAGCATCGTCGTCGTCTACATGTATACGCTTTAGGTCTATATCAGAGTATCCCGGCAAGATGTTGATGAATTGACGCATGGAGTTCTTAATATCCTTGCTGGAAGTAATATATCTACCAACTATTAAGATATCTGCTTTCATTTTTAGAGCATATTCAGCTGTAGATGGTTCGATCCCTCCAGCAACTGCTACTAACACGCGATCTTTTCCTGATGCTAATTTTTTATCAGCATACAGTTCTTTTATTTTAGGAACGAATTGCCATGTTTGTTTTTGGGCGGCATCTGAACCTTCTATGGCGCTTTCTACATCTATCGCTCTATGAAGAATGACAACGTCGGGTATTTGTTTCAATTGCTTTAATTTCTCAATAGGATCAACCACTTCCATTGTGTCAACGAACCCATAAATTCCAAGACGTCTTGCTTCTAATAGAAACTTATCAAGTGATTTGGGAGATGCCAAACCACTTGCTACTACGGCGTCGGCAGTAGCATCAAAAGCAAAATCCACCTCTAATTTGCCGACATCAAGCGTTTTTAAATCAGCGACAATGAATTTCTCCGGAGCAATCTCCCGTATCTTTTCAATTGCCTCCATTCCGTATTTCTTAAGAAACGGAGTTCCAATTTCTAAAATGATTCTATCGCTTTTTGGGAGTTGCTTAACAACTTTCAATTGATGTTCCAAACTTGGCGCATCTAAAGCAACTTGTATATAGGGCGGTCTCCAAAGTCTTGGAACTTTTATTCCAGCAACAGGATGTTTCGCGCGATCCTTATCGTAGAAAATTTTCTCAATTGGAGGATAATTTTTTAAAGCCCTTTGAATAGCTAATTTTGTAGCACCATAATTATACTGAAATATTTTCCTATAATCATTTGCTTCGGGATGAATAAAAACGCTCACAATTAAAAGCCATTCATCCAGTTTATTCATCGGAATCATGTTTTCTTCGACAGCATCCGCTATTGCTTTAGCAACAGCGGCTTGAGCTGGCCCAAAAATTTTATTAGCATCTTCCATTTTTGAGATAGTTACTTTTGGAATTACTAAACTAACAGGTTTAGTGATTAAATTCGGTCTAATACACGCTAGAAGCCCTCCATGACCTATTGAAGGGTTACTAAGGGCATTAGCAAAAGATATTCCCACGGGTCCGTCTTTGGAGCCGATAATTAGATCGATATGAGCTACTGAGCTCCCTGTACCTAGAAGTGCTTCTCCTATAAAATAGTCAGTTTTAGCCATATAAAA
>Ga0209977_10000040_pt1 | contig 44468 bp, 52 predicted proteins | sample SumtaG_2_FD_183113 | JGI IMG/M metagenome (GOLD analysis project Ga0209977, IMG submission 183113) | Deep subsurface microbial communities from Indian Ocean to uncover new lineages of life (NeLLi) - Sumatra_00607 metaG (SPAdes) (version 2) | ecosystem: Environmental > Aquatic > Marine > Oceanic...
TCCAGTATCAACTATGAAAGCTATAATTATGTTTACGTCTTTTTTAGGAAAATTAGAAATTCCTGCCTCTTTCGCTCTTATCTTAGTTCCAACTTTTACTCCACCAAACTCATTAACCACTTTTCGAATTAAACCTACTTCTACTTGTCCTTCGTCAAAGTCAATATATGTTACACTTATCTTTTCTTGTTTATGTAGTAACTCTACCTGAAGAAGATTCCCACTAAACTTGAAACCAGTAATAATCCAAACTTTTAACATCTGAGGTGAATCGCTCCAGTTTGATACAACAACTTTTTCACCAACTTTAAAATTAATATCTAAACCAAAACCTGTAATCTCAATTTCATTATCTCTAACAATCTCGCTTTTGGCTAATTCGCAGTTAAACGTTAACCTTTGGGTTTCAGCGCTTCTAGGAAAGTAAACTCCTTTTTCTGAAAAAAGAACTGACTTATCTTCATTTGTATATAACTTCCTTCCAACTCTAAAAACTTTAATAGAAGACAAACCTCCTCGAGTAAGAATATCATTTTTCGTTCTAGAAGCATCTAAAGAAAATGCTTTTTTAGATTCTACATATTCAAACTTTAGAATTATTTTTCCAGTAGGTGAAGGTTCAGCCCCTTTGAACTTTGCTTCTTCATAACAAGAACATGGAAAACCTCTTAAATCAGAAGTTAAAAGGTAATTCTTTCCTGTCACTAATTTAACTGAATTAAACTCAAATTTCGATAAATCAATAAATTTCGCTTGGAGGTTCTTAGCAATATAATATTCACCAAGCAACCTAACTTCTATTAGTCCGTCTCTCGCTATTCGAATTTTCTCAACCTTTTTATACATCTTATGTGGAAAATCCACTAAAACAACATCACCTACTTTAACTACTTGCTTATCTGAAAGTTTTATCGAATCTAAGAATTCAGTTTTATCAAGTTGTTTATTTAAGGAGATTATAACTTCTTCTCCTAATTCTATTTTACTTAAATTCCCTTCTTCATCTTCTAATTGCATAGAAGTTGGTCTCTTTGAGTCTCGACCCATAAAAGAATAAACGTAAAATTCTTTGCCCTCAATCTGAACTTTCTCTCCTACTGTAAGCTCCCTTTCCGTTAAATACATTGAATCACATATTCCATCACGAATTGGGTCCCTTCCTTCTGTTTGTATTTCTTCAGGTTCATATGGTACAGTAAATATCTTTGATAATGAATTATAATTTAACCGTATATCTTCATCTTTATAGCTTTGTTCCAAACCCTTAATTGCTTCCCCTAAAGTACGTTTACTTTTAACCCATGGTACATCAAAAACAAACAATGGATCACGGTTAGTATTATAAAACCAATTTAAGAAATCACAAATCTCTGGAACATCCTCATACCTTTTATAATTATAGATATAGTCTGAATTAAATGTATTAACCCAGAATCTTTCTAATGCCTGATTAAAAGAAGAAAGCAGTGACCCGTAGTCCGAACCCCCTCCTCCCAAACAAATAAGTTGGTTTCTATCTGTATTAGGCAAATTAGTTAAAAGAAGATAGTCTGAAAGCGAAGTTACTGGACTAAGTCGATAATAAACTTGGAAAGAATCTACACCTATTTTTCTTCCAAAACCATGTAACGCCGCTATATAAACTACATAGGGAAAAGATAAAGTAAATCGATATGGAAGACTATTCTTTTTTAGAAAGTCCCTAAAACCATACTCAATTAACTTCCCAGTTTTTTTCAGTCTCGCTAATGGAGCTTCCATATTAAGATTAACTGATATTGTTCTAATCCTGGGGGTATCTTCTACTACTAAAACTGCTACTCTATTTGATAACGGTTTATACAGTCTACAATTCTGTGGAAGAATTTCTCCAAAAGAAGTAAGTCTTGACTGTCCTTTGATTCTATTTAAAAAATCGCTAGTTAAGAAAGTTTTCTGTCTTATAACCGGTTCCGTTTCTCCTTCTCTACTATTTATATCTTTAGATTTTAGAAAACTAGAGTACCTTTCGTCTATTCGTATTTCGGTCATCTGGTCGCCAAGGAAGGTCATATTATTCTCCTTTCATAAACTTAACTAATCTTATATATTCTTTAAATATCCTATCAGTTTTACTTTCATTAATTTCCCATGTTTTTGTTTTTCTTAGAGCTGCATCAGTAAGTTTTTTTCTTTTAGTCCAAAGTACTATTATATAATTTTCAGGTAGTTCTCTATCAAGACTAAGAAAAGCCACTTCATCTCTAGTCCTTCCAGGAACTTCTAAAGCTATAAAGATGTTTGGCCCTTTAGGTAAGTCAGTAAGATGTTCTATATGTTTACTTTCTTCGTCAAAAACTTTGTCACAAAGTTCTCGGAGTTGTTGACTTACTTCTTCTGAGTCAATCTCATCCATTAGTTCTTCCAGTATCCCCATCTTTTCCTCCAAACTTTGAAACAACTCGAATACCAACTACTAAAACTAAAATTACAACACCTAACAACTTCAAAAATATCGAACTACTAACAAGTGGCCAGAAAATGTTTGTTGCAACCAAGATTGCAACTATTAGTTTCGTTGTTGGATCAAGTTTATCATAGAATTCATTTATTCGTTTAACAATACTCAAAATGTCCATACTACCTCCTTCTCAATTCTCTAATCTTTTTGAAGTTTCATCAATCATTTCATAAACAAGATCAAGGAACTCCTTCTTTGTTACTATTAACCTATTATTCTGATAAACCTGGAAAAGTAAAAGTTGCATTATATTTTCAAGACTTTTTGTAAATTCTTCCTCTTCTAAGCTAATACTATCTTCTGACATAAAAGCTTTGTCTCCAGTAATGTCTATCATACCAAACTTCTCATGTTCAGACTTAAAATCTATTCTACATCCTCTTAGAATACATCTATTTATATCATTTAACCAAAATTTTCCTTCCTTTGGGCTTACTTCTAACGAACCTAGAAAAATCTTTTTTACTATATTCACCAAATACCCCTCCTACTTTTTCACTCTATAAAATCGACGTCGTTTTGGAGTTTCAACCCACTCAACTTCTCCAAAAGGAACTGAGCGCCACCCATGTTTTTCCAAATCATAAACATGAATTATTCCATGTTGGTTCATTAATTTCAATATTTTAGACAAGTTTACTCCTTTCGGGTGGTCTAGTTTTGGTATCTTATCAAAATTCAAAGTACATTTCATCAAACGAATTGTTCCATCTTTCTTTACAAACTTAACTGTTACTTCATCTTCTTCTTTAACTTTATCCAGGAACTGAGTTACGGTCCTTATCAAATCTTCTGGCATATTATTCTCCTCTCCTCTTTTCTAAATGTAATAAATCATTTACTTTTTCTTCTTTATCCGTAATTTCAGCCATCATAGGACAAGTCCAGTTACATTTTTGACAATACCATCGTCTATCTGTTGCGAGGTGCCACTTCAAAAGTGGTGATAATTCATTCTCTTTCGTAAAAAGGTTAGAAAGATTTGTATTCGTAGGAGTCTCAACACCTCGAACTCTAAGACAAAGGCGCAACGTTCCATCTGCATCAATAGTCAAAGTTCGAACATCATGACAATTCTTACAATCCATGTTAGAAGGTAAAGAATCCCAAATCTTCTCTATTAACTCTCTTCCCATATGAATATTTAGTTTGTCGTTAAAAATCTTTTTAAATTCTTCTGCAAGTTTAGCTGATGGATAAACTAACAAACTTTGATCTCGAACATTTGAGAAGTCATAATATGGACTTTTAGCAATATCAATAAATGTTATAGAACTACTTATTCCACGGCTATCTAAGTCTTTAACTAGCTGATACAAATATTGAACAGTGTCATTAGTTACTGTTACTTCTGCAACTAAATCTTTTACAGAATCTTTAAACCTAGTTAATTCTTTTATTCCAGAAACACTTTTCAAAACTATATCACCACTAGCGTTTTTGTCAAAGATAATAGGATCTACTGACGATGTTAATCCTTCTATATAATCTACTTTTGAAAATAGTTTTTCAATTAAAGGTCGGATCTGTTCTGAGTTGTTTGTAATAATTGTATAAAAGATTTTTTCTTTATTACAATAGTTAATAATGTTAGACAGATCTTTTCTTAAAAGAGGTTCGCCACCATATAGTATATGGAAACATTCTGGATTATGTAGTTTGAATCCTCTCAGACCTTCAATGAGAGTTTCAGTCGACATTTCATTTTCAAGATAATATTTCATATCAGGGTACTCAGAAGGTTTTCCTTCATAATCTCTTACTATAGAACAATAATCACAATGTAGATTACATCGTCTTGTTAATAACCAGTTTACTATCCTTACTTTGTCCATTTTAATTTCCTGATGGTTGAATTTCTAACTGAACTTCATATCTCCCATCGCCCCCCATACTGTTAATTATAATAGTTTCCTCTTCTGGTTTGTTACCATATTTTATAATATTTAACCATTCAATCCATAACTTATCCTTTATACAATAACAAGGATCAGAAACTATTAAAGAACCAGAATCTACATTAACAACACCTGAACCTTCTAATGGTCCCCTCCAAGAATCGGGAATCTTCCACTTAATATTATATGACCCTGGATCCAATGGAACTACTTTTGACAATCGACTGTCTATTTTTCCTTCATATTTATCATAATATCTTTTGTCACATATCATTATTATGCCTGCATCAACACCAACATCTTTTACTTCAATATACACCTTTTCCCTCCTCAAAAGAAGCTTAGTACTTCATCAGCTTCAATTTGGTCTATATGCCTATGACTTATAATATTCACTGATTTATCAACTATTAACGAACGAAGCAAGTTCGAAACATAACCAATGTTTTCGTCATCTAGACTATCAAAAATTTCATCAAATAACACAATATTAAACTTAACGTCTTGGACGCTACTTTGTAAGTCACATAAAGTTAGAATTGTAGCAATATCAACTAACCTTGTTTGACCTCCAGATAACTTAACTCGTGAGTTAGCTTTTGTAAGATTGTCTAGTACATTTACTGAAATCTTATCCCGAAACTCGCCTTCTTTAGTTGCTTTTAAAGTATCAAAAGAAACTAAGTATCTTCCATTTGAGATCCGATCGAGATAGTATGAAACTTGTTTATTCATAAATGGAATTGCTTCATCAATTAATAAACTTGGTATTCCAGAAGATGAAAAACCAACTTTCCAAAACTCTAAGACTTTTACAGCTTCTTCTAATCTTTCCTTATTTTCACCCAACCCTTTTATTCCCACGTCAAAAGTTACAATTTTTTCAACATAAGATTTTAGTTGTGTGTCGTCATATTCCTCTTCTCGTTTATGAGAAAGAAGTTCTTCTGTTGTTCTAACTTGTGAACTAGTTTGAAGAACATAATTTTCTCGTTCTTTAATTATTTCAAGTTTTTGTTTTTTATTATTTAACTCCATTTCAAGTTTTTGTTTCCTATCTTTCAAAGAAGTTGTTCTTTCTATCGTCTCTTTAGTCATTTTGTCTAACTGTTCTTTAGAAGATTTCTCTATTTGGTCAGAAAGTTCATCAAACCGACTTCGAACTTTCTGAAACTCGACTCGTTTCTCATTATTCAGAGCGTTTAAGTTCTTATCTCTCTTATCCATATTCTTTTGGACTTCGTCACCTAGTTCGTTATATTGGATACCTATCGAACTTACCTTCTCTCGAGTTTCAACAAGCTCATCTTCTGCTAATAAGATTCGTTTGTTATTCTCTTCCATTACATTTCTTAAGTTCTGGAATGTTTCAGGACCAATTGTTTGGTGACAAGTTGGACAAGTAGCAACTTCTTTATCTATTATATTCTCTTTAAGTTCAGCATTTTCATCTTTAATTGAATCTATTCGAAGTTCAATTGCAACAACTTGATTCTCTAATTGATTTTTCTGGTTACCAAGGTTGAATACTTCTTGAGATATCCTTTCTTTTTCAGAGTCAAATTCTTCTTTTATTTTATCGTGTAACAAAATACACTTAGTATCTACTTCTTCATTAGATTTGAGTAACTTATTTTGTAACTCAGCTATTCTTAATTGTTTCTTCGTATTTATTTCTTGAAACAATGTTCCAAGGTTAGAGTCACTTATTAAAATTTCCTGCCCTACTTTATTAATTTCGAGGGTAATTTCCTCAACACCAGAAGCTTGTTCTCTTAATAACTTAATTTCTTTTGTTGCTGTTTCAAATCTTTCTCTTAACTCTTCTAACTTAAGTTCATAAATCGATACTTCATTCATTTTGTTTTTCTCAAACTCTCGTTTTGCCTCTTTAAGAAGAGTAACTTGAAACTTCGCGTCATCTCGTAATTGATTTTTTATAGATATTAAACTGTCGGTATCAATAATTTCTTTTAAAATCTTTTTTAATCTTTCAGAAGTTTCATTATAGTATAGAACATAATCATCTAACAACAAGACTTTTCTAAATATTTCTTTCTTCTCAGTGTCTGTTAAATCAGTAAAAAAGTTCTTTACTTTCTGTCCAAATAATAAAGTATTCATAAAAAGTTTCTGTGGTACTAATAATCTTTCAATTTCTGGTAATACTTCTCGTTGTCCTTTCTTTATATCAATTCCATTTCGTTTTAAAAAGACTGTATTCCCATATCTATGATGCTTATGATACCTATCAAGTCTGTATCTAACATCATCAACTTTAAAATCTAACCATGTATAACAATCTTTTCCAACTATATCATTTACAACGTCATCGCCATGAGCACCTTTACTATTCACACCATATAAAGTATATGGTAAACAATCAAAAATAGTTGATTTACCAACTCCATTAGGACCAGTAAGAAGGACAATTTTGTCGCTACTAAAATCTAGTTTCATTTCGTCAATATAACAACAGAAGTTCTTCATACCAATCTGTTCAAATTTAACCTCTCTCATAAGTCTGTGCTCTCCCAAAGTATAGTTCCAAATATAGTAGTTAGTATCTCATATTCAGCTGGATAATTCTCCTTCATATGTTTTTCTGTAAGATTTTTTTCTAAAAACATTTCGAAAATAATATTCTGTAATACTTCTAAACTAGTATTCCTCAAAACGTTCCTAGCCAGTTCTATAGCCATCGAATCTTTTTTACATAAAACTAACTCTATTATAAGTCTAATAACTGTTGTTAAATCAAGTCCAACTGTTACTATTATTGTTGTCATAAAACAGTCTCCTTCTGACTTTCGATTATATCAATCGCTACTTGAATATACATCTCCCGTTTGTCTTCTGGAACTTTCTTTATTTCGACATATCTTCGCAGAATTTCTTCTTTAGACATTCGAGTTGATAATCCTCTATCTGTTATATCTACTTCAGTCTTATCAATAATTCTAAAATCGTCTGATATATCGTCAGTGTCAAATTCTTCATGTTTAACTATATTTACAAAGTGACCCTCTTCTTTTAGAACTATTGCTTTCTGTACAATCTCATCTTTATTATCTTTCGTTATTTCAAATTCATAGTGTTTCTTGTAACCAGCTGTAGGAATACTAACAATACTGTCTTTCTCCGTGTCAACTTCCAAAAATCGTTTCTCTTCATGTTTCTCTCCCCAATCCAACTGGATTAAAGAACCAATATAAGTAATATTAGCAAGTTCTTGTGGTTTGTGGTAGTGACCTAAAAAACAATGTTTATATTGTCTTAAGTCTTTTAAACCAATATCAGAAACTAACGAAATTCCACTACTTAGTTGTGCTTCATTTAGACCAACATGAGCTACTAAATATTCAGCAGTTCCTTTCTTTATATCATCAACCATATTTATTCCCCAAGGAACAAACAAAATATTCTCAATTTGTTCTGTTTCATGAAGCATCTGAACATTTGGTTCACTATCTAAACATTTCAAGGACGAAACACCACTTCCACTTTTAGATGATAAATCATGATTTCCATCAATTATGATAAACTCAATTTCTGTAAAGTCTCTAATAAAATCTAGAAGAACAGATTGTGCAAGAGAATGAATTATACTTTTCGTATGAAAAACGTCACCAGCGATCACGATTGTTCTCATCGAAGAGCCAAACGTAACGTAATTTGCTACATTATATAGTACAATCCTTAACGCATTAAGTCTAAGAGGAAGTCCGGTGTTTTTATCAATTCGATCATTAGAATATAAAGACAAATGGGGGTCCGCTATTGTTATAAACCTCATGATTCTCTTATTCTCCTTTCAATATTTCCATAGCAGATTCGTAGTCTATACTTTTTATTTTCTTATCAAACACAACTACAAACTGGACTTTCCATCCTTTTTTCTTGTAGAAATTTAATCGTGAATGGACAGTTTTCCGAATGTCCTCACATCCTATATCAACCATATCAATGACAATTGGTTCTTTCTTACCTTTTTTAGGACGAAGAACCCTCCCTGTGAGTTGTTTAATATTTGAAACTGGAGACGAAATGATAAGTGTATCTTTACGGGGTACGTCAACACCATCCCGTATCTTTAACGGAGTAGCAAAAACTACGTCAAATTTAAGTTGGTCTATTTTTGCGCTTCCAGTGAACTTTGCCTTGCTACTACACTTCAACCAGTCAAAAAGCAAATCAATCAGCTTAAGTCTCTCAGCTATAAATAGTACATCCCTATCAACTTTAAACTTTTTCAATAATGATTTCGAAACTCCTATAAATACCTTTGACCGTTTTATCAAATTCAAATATCTAGCCCGTTGGAACTCACCTGCCCAATGTAAATATCTAAACCTTTTAGGAGTATCAATTCCATAGTCTAAAAGTAATACAGTAACCTTGGCAGACATTAAACCTTCAGTATCTTCATCACTAAATATTTTTCCAAGATGAAACCTTATTATGTCTCCATTTCCATCCCAGCGATAAGGAGTAGCGCTTAGACCATAGACATATCTTGCAGGTATATAGATAGAACATTCAGAAAAAGTAGGTGCTCCAACTGAAGTATGCACTTCATCTCCTATAAAAATTCCAATACCTGCTTGGTCTAAAGCTTTAAGAAACTTATATCGATTTCTTCTCAAGAGAGAAGTAAATGTTTGATCTGTACAAATAACTACTGGTTTCTTAAGATCTTCCTCGAAAGTACTTGAAGTAAGTCTTTGGACATCACTTTCTATTAAGTTTGTAAAAGATAAGAATCCCTGTGGAGGATCTGCGTTTTTCTCTCCTTTCCACTGGTCAGCTAAACTATCACGATGTAGCAATATAAAAGTCTTCTTCTTCTTCTCAGCAACCATATAGATCGAAACAACTGTTTTTCCAACTCCCGGCTCAAGTTCCATAATAGAACTCCTACTTTTAAGGAGATGTTCTATAGCTCGTTTCTGAGTGTCATTTCTTGGAACTATATGGTGTTGTATATTAATCGGATGTCCTTCGTCTGTTAAATCAGTAATATTACAACTTACAAAATCTTCTATTGGAAAGAACCTCGGTACAACTAGAAAACTATCAGTTTCAACGTAAAACCTATTTACTATAAAGTCAGGAGTATTATATTTTCTAGTCCTCCTAGTTAAGAACTCCTTAATCTTCCAATAGAACTCCTCATTTTCATACTTCCTTGGAATTAACAGACCAGACCTCCTTATAATATCAATCATAAAAGTTATTCCTCTTTATAATACTCCGCTTCTACTTGTTTATATAAATCTTTAAAACATGATCCTTTCTCAGCTCCCATCATATTTCGTCTTGACCCTGCATGCTTTAGAACTTCAGTTTTAATAAAATGGTCTGCCATTCTTTTGTTAGTTACTATTGTATCATAGTCAGTTTCTATCTCACTAAGAGTACTAAATAAATCTTCTAACTCGAATTCTTCTCCCTCAATATTTGCGAATCTAGTAACTATAGTTCTTACTTCTTCTGTAGTCCGAAACGTTACATTTAATGGTTTTGGTTTAAGACCTAATTTTAACTGTTTATTTTTCATAATTAATCCTCATAATATGTTGCTTGGGAACCCTCAGTTTCATAAATTGTTATATAATCTAATTTAACTTCTTCACGATCCATTGCTAAATTTGCTTCTAATTTGTGGAACAATAACTCTGCTAATCTTTCTGATGTAGGGTCAAACTCAAAAAATTCTGGTTTAGTACCACTAGGAACGTAACTAGTAAGATACTCATCACACTTATTCAGTAATAAAGAATGATCCCAATCCTTTAAGAAAATATCAACATATTGTTTAAGATCATAAAAGTCAATTACCATATCATTCTCATCTAACTTTTCGCTTCTTATACCCACTAAAATAGTAAGATTATGACCATGAATCGATTTACATTTGCCTTTATGTTTACTCAACCTATGACCAATTGCTATATCAAATTTCTTTTCTATTACAAACATAACCTAAAATCTCCTTTGCTTATTTCTAGTAAGCTTATCAGACATTTATTACTCCTTTGTATTGTTGTAAAACAAACTTTCGAACGTTCTTTAAGGTCCCTAATACTTCCTTCTCCTGGTCTTTAAATTCTGAGACATCTATACTCAATGAAATAAGTTTGTTAATCCTATACTTAGAGAATAGACCTCTAACTACTTCTTCTTTTACTCCACTTTCTTTCGAAATACTCAATATGATTGTTTCTGGTTTCGATCTAGACATCGTTACTAATTTCTTAGATAGAAATGGTTTTATCTTTTCTAACACTTGACTCTCTAACATCTGTTCTCTTACTTTTGATAGTTTATATTTTAACATACTCTCAGAAGTATTAAAGAACATATTAAATGTTGTTAACAACATATTATCTATTGACATCACTTTAACTTGTCCATTATTATCGACAACAGTAGTCTCAAAAGAAATACTTCCTTTAACTACATCCTTTAACTTCTCCACAAACTTTCTAAATATTAAGTCTCTGTTTCGTTGTTTCAGAACTTTAAACTCAATCTTAGTATTTGTAACAGACAAGTCACTAAAACCAATGTCTTGATTGTCCAACTCTTTAGAGAACCGATTCAGAAGTCCCTCAAATTTCTTCCCTGGTGGCCAAGAATATAGAAATACAGTACTATTTTTTGCGTTCTCTTTTACAATTCCTTCAACTCCGATTGTGGCTTTTCCAACTGTTAATAAAGTTTCTAAGTTATTATTATCAGAAGTAATAATACAATTAGTTATTGGCCTAATAGTAGGTCTTGTTTTTTCCTCTTTTAAAAGCCATAACAACCGTTTATATAAATCTTCTAATTTATAACATGGAACATAACTTCTATAACCAAAACCAATTCCCTGAGAAAACTCTTTCCCTAACAAACATAAAGGAAACATTGTCGGAAGATACGATGGTTCTTTCTGACTTAAGTCATTTACTTCCCACTCAACATGAGAAATATACTTAAAAACTAAATCTAATACGAATCTCGATAATCTACATTCTGTATATCTTGAAGCAGCTGGAGGTTCCGGTTCTACTCCTATATTACAACCAAAGTTTCCTTGTCCATCTAGAAAACCCTGTCTAACTAACTGAGCGATTGTAAAATAAACTGATCCATGAGGATGAAAATTTCCAATAACATGACCATCAACTCTAGCGCTTTTAACAAACCGGTCTTTGGCGATCTGATAGGCAGATAATAAAATCCTTCTCTCAACCGGTTTTAATCCATCTATATCTAAAGGAAAAGCTCTAGAAGAATTGACATATTGTCCATACTCTTTATACAACATTGGGACTGTTTTATCCATTTCTTACACTTTCTCCTTAAGTAACTTATAACCTAAACTTTCTTGAGTATGGGGTGTTTCCTCTAGGTCAACTCCGATTCTTAAAGGTGAAAACTCGGACTCCCATACCATTTGATTTTTATATCCTGGACGCCAGTAAATATAGTCACTGATAATCTTTCTTAAAGTTGTTTCATCGATAAATATACTAGTTATAACTATTTCATCTGTTCTTTCCATATCTACTCTTTCGTCCATAGCTTTTAAATCTTCTTTTATTGTCATTTTACTACCTCTCCATGGTGTATAACTACAAGTCCAGATCCTCTTCCCAAAGTGACATTCTGAATTGAAGTCATATCAGGAAAAGTAGGTTTCCCTATTCCTGCGTCTTCCAAAGTAGACGAATTAACCCAGTTCTTACCAAACTGACTCCAGTAAACCTTATCATTAAAAAAGGCATATGCATAGTCTGTAGTTTTACTATCTACCCATGGCCACGGCCAACCCTCATCGGGTAACGTTACATCATCTCTCGTTTTAAAAAAGTCAGAAACTGCTTTCTTAAATTTATTACTTGTTTTAGCTCGTAGAATCTTTTCGGGTATACATCCTGGATTACTATCCCAAGCAGTACTTCCTAGCCAAGTAGCATCTACTCCTTTTCCTAAATAAAAATCAGCTCTTGTACCCATTACTACTTCTCCTCACTCCCATAATGTTCTAAAAATAGCTTTAAGTTTCTTATTTCTAATATCCAAACCAGACTCTCCTATTCTCTTAAGTATTCCTTCTTTGAAACTTTTTAAAGTTTCGTTCTCTTCCATATCAAATGGTGAATTCCCAATATAAACTGCCTCAGAGTCCTCCGTCATTCCTACATCTAATCCATATTTAGAGAAATGTTTTACAATATCATTTCGAAAATTTAAATCATCATCCATATTCGTAAAATATTTCAAGAGAGTACTTATAGAAGTTTCGATTCCCCACACAATAAAATTCGTGCTACTAGAATTTGTTACAAAATCTATTTTTATCTTCATCTCCTACTCCTCTAAAATAAAGTCGTCACAGCTTCGCATGCTTCTTTATAGTCCTTTGTCCATATACTAATAGACTTCCTCACAAAGGGATGCCAACATAATTGTACATCATCCATTGGATCACCGTCATAAATTCCAACAACTGACTTCGTAGGATTAAGATAATAAGCACATAACTCAAATAACGTTCCAACAAATGGTTGGTCAATATATTGATTCAAATTAACAATCCCTATATCTGACCAAAATACATAACTTAAGTCTCTGGGCGGAAGAAGACCAGATAGCTTATCAAAAGATGCAATCTCTCTAAAAGACTTGCTATCTCCTTTTGCCATCTTGAGTACTCTCTTCAAAAACTCGTTGTCACAAGGGTCTCTAACTTCAAACTTTCTAACATGAGAAAGATTAAAGCTATAAAAGAAGCTCCGTACTTCCTCTCTCCAGTTATAAGTCTGTTCGTCAGCTCCAATCTGACCAGCTAAGTAGATTTTTCTTCCTGTCATGAATCTATATCTCCCTAGTCTCAATAACATTTAACCTCTTTATAGAATACCGGTTAATACTTTCTTTTATCCAGTCATAACAACCCCTACATAAAACCGTGTTTCTCATTTCTGGTTCTATATAATGGTTCCATTCTTCTGTTGGAACTTGAAAAAGATCTGGCCAAAGTTTTCCACATCGTTGACAAATAACTGGATACTGAATCCATGGAATTCTTCCCTTCTCTGTTAAAATTTCTAGCCATTGCTTTTCTTGTTCCTCGTCTAGTCCATTTTCGTAAACTTCTTTAGGAAGACCGCAATATTTTTCTCTTAAATCAAAATGTTTCGTAATTCCCAACTTCTTATAACAACAGCTACAACCTATCAGTTGTTCCCCACAAAATGGACACCTTTCCATATCACAACCACGTTCAGATCCATGTAGTTGTCCTTCTTCTGCCCCACAATCATGACATTTCATTTTAACCCTCCGGCCATTTACGAAGTTCCATTTTACAACAATTTCCTTCTTTAATATCAAACTCTTCACAAAATCTTTGAGATGCGTCCTCAAGTTCTTCAGTTAGATTAAATCTAAGAGTTGGAAACCCTACGGAAAGTTGTTTACCCTTAATATCTCTATGTATAAGTAAATCGCATAATATTAACTTACCCTCATGTTTACATATAAAAATTCTCATTTCTAATCCCCTCTTATCTCTTTAAAGTACATCGACTTCTTATTTTAACTGCACGTCTATTCTCAACTAACTTCTTCTTATTTTTTGACTTACCCCATATACAAAGGAAGTCACCAGTTTCAGCAACTAATATCAAGTTACAAGATCTACATTCTTTAGTTAGTGTTTTACTCATTACTCGCCTCTTCTAAAAGAACTCTCTTTTCACTCGCATCAGAGAATAAATTCATAAGACTTTTCAAATCATTAGTAAATGTTATTAGAATTAACTTTCTAGTAGTTTTATCAACCAAACATTGTTTCAATTGGTTCGGCGATAACTCACCTAAACCTTTAAATCTACTTATATTTCTCTTGTTTTGTACTGCTTCTTTAACATCTTTTTCTGCCCACAACGGGATAAATGTATTTCTCTCATTTATCGCAAACAGAGGGGTTTGCGCTATATAAAACTTCTTTTGCTTTATTATATCTGGAACTAAAACTGCCAAGACCATCGTTACCAGGCTAGCAATATGTGACCCATCTGGATCAGCGTCTGTAGCACATATAACTTTGTCATATCGAAGCCTAGAAATATTAAAGTCAGAACCAATTCCAGTTCCTAACGCCTGAATTAATTCACTAATCTCTTTATTCTTTAAAATATCTTTTGTATTTGAAATATTTGGAATCTTCCCTTTTAACGGGAGTACTGCATGGAGTCGCGGATTTCTACATTGTATCAATGATCCACTAGCAGATTGTCCTTCAGTTATAAATAACTCACCATTTCGACTAGTACAATCTCTAAGTTTAGTAAACTTAGTAGAAGCCCTTTTACCATTAGTTGAAGTTCTTAATTTTCTTGTATCTAACCTTCTTCTATACTGTTCAAACTGTTCTAGTAACAATCTCAACTCCTCTGGTTCTTTATCGAAGTAAGACTCAATACTTGTCTTTACCTTCTTTGAAAGCTTATCCAAATAACTTTTTCTGTTTACTAATTTATCCTTCGTTTGTCCATGGAACTCTGGTTTCTTAAGATATAAACTCAAATAAGATCTTAACCCACATAAACAATCTTGGGGTTGAAAATGAAAATTCAACTTCTTAGCTCTAGTAGTAAATATCTCTCTCAGTATATCAAAGAAACAATTAACATGAGTTCCTCCATTGTCAACAGGTAATAAGTTGACCGATGAAAGAACCCTCGGAGATATAGCCCCATCTAGAGTATAAAGAAAAGTTACATCAAACGACTCTACATTATCAGAGACATTAAACGATATTTCTTTCGAGTAATTATTATCTGAACCAAACAAACAATACTTCTCAAAATATTGTTGCTTATTTATCTTAATTACTTCACGACTTTCATCAACATTTAAAACGAGAGTTACATTTGGAAGTTCAACAGAAGCAATCAGTAATCGTCGTCTAACTCTATTGATATCTGGTAAAGTAGTTTCAAACATTTCTGGATTTGGTTCAAATGTAATTTTAGTTGAGAATGGTCTGATATCCTCAAATTTCTTTATAACTTTACTCTTAAATTTTGAGTTTTCAAAATTAAATATTGCATGTTTCTTATCTCTATATATTTCAACCGCATAAAAATTACTTAAAGCATTCACAGCAACTAATCCAATCCCATGTAAACCCGATACAATCTCGTAAGCTGTTTTTGTATGTTGAAACTTAGCTCCAGAAAACATTTTTGTCGAAATAATGTTTGGTGTATTATTAGTAATGGGAATTCCTCTCCCATTATCAATTACTGCACAAACATTGTTTTTAGTATCTATATTTACTGCTATAATCGAGGCAAAACCAGCTAGACATTCATCAAGAGCATTATCTATCGCTTCTTCTACCAAATGAGTTGGGTTTGTTGTTTCCCCTATGTACATTCCAGGATGAAGTTGAATATGTTCTATCTCGTCTAGAACTGAAATATGTTTCGAACTGTAATCTCCTTTAACCATAGTCAAATTCCTCTTTGAGTCAGTTTCAATCCTGCGTTTTAATAAAATTATTTATTTCTCACTATCTTGAAAAGTAAATCTTTGTTTATCCTCTTTATCAAAGGCAAACACTTTTTCTCTAATGTCAATAATCGGTTATCTGGATCTGTTTTGATACACTCTTCAATACAACTTAGAAGATTCTCTGAATCAGATTTAACTCTGTTGGAAAGTTCTTTTCTCTGTTCTTGTCTTTCTGTTAATAAATGTCTCCCTTCCTCTATTGCTTTAATAAGATTATCTATGTGCTCACTATCTTGAAAAATAAAGTCTTCGTTCATTTCCAAATAACCAACAAACAGTAAACGGAATGATTTTCTGAGTCGGTACCCAAAATTCTGGAAAAAGTACTTAACTGTATTTTCATAGAAGTAACCAAAACATTCTTTTAAGTTTGAGTTACTGTCCCTCAGCTTCTCTAGTAATTTATCAAACCACAGTATATCACGCCTATACTTATTAAAAAAGCCAACATCTTTATAAAAGTTCAAAAACACCATATTTAATTCTTTATCATACTCCACATCAACATAAATATCGTGCCTTCCATCACTACAACTACAAGCACATCTATACGTTAAACTGTCTTCAAAATCATCTGTTAACATTACTAGTTTAGAAAATTCACTTTTAGACATTTTATCTCCTTATTCTAAGACAAGGTTATAATTACAACTAATTTATAACCTTGTCTTATACTTGTACAATAAAACCAGTTCTATCTACATTCTCTATAGTACTGTTAACTCCACCAACAACCCAGATTAACTTCTTAGGTAGAAACTTTCTTGGTACAGAATTTACGTCTTCACAATGACCATCAGTAAAACATAAAGTTACATCAGGCTCCAGTTCTCTACATCTTTCTAATCCTGGTCTTAAAGTTGTTCCTCCCCTCCCCGTAATATTAAACTGAATATCTCTTAGTTTCTTTACTTCATATTCTTTGTTTACTCTAGTGTCATCCTCCAGAACTGTTACTTTACAATAACGGTCATTCTCAATCATATTCTTGACTCCAGACAAACCTTCTAAGATCTCTTCTTTTGACATACTTCCAGATGTGTCAAGTAATATACAAATATCAAATGAAAAGTCTCTCGTCTTGCCAGGGAATGGAGAAATTGCTGGAATGTTCTTATCTCCAATTGTAAAAACATAAGTTCGTTTTCTATTTACTTTCGCATGGGCTCTTTTAAATTTGCTTAACCTAGAACCCTTAACCAACTTTCTAACAATTTGATAGTATGGCGCTTTCGGAGGGGCTAGTAGTTCCTCGATCAGTTCTGAAATATACCCAGGAAGGTCCCCTCTATTCCTATTAAAAGTCTTCACAGACTCTTTTATTATGTTTCCAACATAATTATCCATCTTCCTTGATAATGAACTTAGATCTGGAACTTGCTCTATATTACTTAACCATTTATCATGGTCATCTATTTGATCATTACTAAATCTACTTCCACTTCCTCCCGAACCCCCTCCTCCTTTCCCACCTTTGCCTCCTCCTTTTTGTTGTTCTAACAACCTATGATAATAGAACTCAGCAATTTGGTTATCTGGAAAACCATATCTTTCAGGAAAATCGAGAGAAATAACCATATTACCTATTGTTATTTCTTTGGGTAAATTCGCTTGACTATTTACAGTACAATCTGCTGCGATATTCCAAGCATCTATTTTTATAGCTTGTCGACGTTTACTTAACTCATTTGCGATTAGTCGTATAAGTCTTGGAATATGTCTATTTAGAATATGCCCACCTTCATGTTCTAAAATAATCCCTAATGTTTCATCACTAGCTTTTTCAACTAATAATGGATGATAATATAACGTTATCGTTGCATCTGGTTCGGGTGCCACCCCCATAATAGAAGGTAGACTTTCTGCAGGTTTTCTTCGAATCCTAGAGAAAAGATATCCCCAGTAGTTATTTTTTAAAACCATCCTTGCTACCATCTCTTTAATTCGTTCATGCGGATTCATATTCATAATTTTCCTCATTTCTCAATGACTACAGAAATTCCATGGATAACTCCTTCATAACTTCAGGAAGCTATCCATAGAACTCAATCATCTCTACCAACTTCAACAATAGAATCATAAAACTTCTTTTTATAAAGAGACGAACTCTTCATTAACTTGCTGTGGATTCCAGTTACGTATTTAAACTCTGCTGAACTCCTCTGAAAAGTGTCAATTTGAGAAACAAAAATCGCTGCTATGTCAATAGGTGAAGTTGCAAGATAATCAGCTACATTTCGTAATTCTTTTTCTCGAAAGTCAGGACGAGATGATGTTAAGAATGTACAGAACCCTACCATAACCTCTCCCAACTTAGCATTATTTCCTTCCGTAACTAATTTCTCAACTTGTGCCTTAACTTTCTCAAAGTTAAAGAATATATCTCTTGGATTAATATCTTTCTGGTCTCTCATAAAATCCATAAATAACCTTGTTTTATTTACATTAAGTAAACCAGAAGCTAACGACTCAATTTCAGGATAATATTTAACAATTCCACCATTTAGTTGAAACTTCCACAAATGGTCAGATAATTTCTCATAACTCGCAGGATTAGCATAAACAGCTCCAATCTTCTGAGATTGAAAATCATATAAATAGTCCGGATGAGTTTGAATAAATTCAACTACCATCGGATGGAAATCATTAGCTATTGCGTAATTCAGAAAATCTGGAACACTTACTTCTACATAAATATGTAGTTGTCGTCTAAGACCAGCTGCGTCTTCTAAAATATCCATTGAGTATTCAGAATCATCTGGATTGTCAATTGAAATTACAAACCACTCTTTTGGAAAATTATATCGATGTACTGAATATTCATTCTGTACTTGCCACAGAAGTTGTTGTAAAGAATGGTCTCCTCTAGAAAACTCATCGATAACAAATAGTCCACATGTATCCTCTCCCTTTGGAATAAAATCTGAATAAAGCATCTTAAAATTTGCACTATTTTCGTCAATTATAGGAAAAGGTATAATAAAGTCATCTCTAGACAGAACAGGACTTTTAACCATAATAATCTCAAATGATTTTCCAGTCTCTTCAGTTAACTCGCTAATAATCTGGTAACAAATTGCTGTTTTCCCCACTCCTGCAGGTCCAATAATATGAAAACATTGCTTATCTACTTGTTTACCTTTTTCCCAAGCATTTAATGTATTTTTTACATCAGTTTTAATTAGTTCTTTAACCTTGCCAATAGACAAAACTGCAATATTTAATCTCTCAAAGTATTTAGTCTCTTCCACTTTTGCTTTCTCTTGTGAATCCATTTAATACCCCAAGCTTAGAATTTAACACCATCAAAATCAAACGCACCATCTATCTGTTCACTTTCTTGTTTCTCTCCTTCTGTTTCTTCACTTGTCGTCGGAAATTGTTGGTCTTCCGGAATCTCGCTAGGTGCTTCTTCAGTATAACCAGTAGTAGATGGAACTCTTTTAGACCAATCAAACTTCTCATTGAATTTACCTAGTGTTTGTTTTGAAACTTTTAATACACCTATTACGGCCTTCTTAGAAAGTTTTTCTCCAACTTTCAACTCAAAAACTGCTTTCGGACCAAAACTCGTAGATGTTTCTCCAACTGAGATATTAGTTACAAACCGTTTATTATTTACAACTGTTCGTTCGAACTTCTGACTTTCTTCGGTGATAGGTTCGAAGATAGGATCTAGATCTTCAATTTTAAACATGTCATTCAAGTAGTTCGAAACATTAGAATATTTTGTTCCTTTACCTCGAATAAAAACAAATATTGGTTTGCCTTCTTGGAGAACAGGACTTCCATTTGTATTACAATATACTCCAGATACAATTATCTGAGATCTACAAAGGTTACAATAGTCGTTAGCAGCTCTCTCTGCTGAATTTATTCCGCAAGTACGACCAGTTGTTCCTTTCCATGAGGTACCAGTTTTATATGAGAAACAATCAACCGACTCTCGTCCTTCTTTGTTCCTTGTAATTCTTACTAATACTTCTTTAACGTTCGTTATAACCATGTTAACTTCATTCAGGTTATATTCTACTCCTCTTATTTGAAATTTCCCAATTTCTTCTGTTATTCCAATGTGGTTTTTTCGAGTACGACCAGAAATATAAACCGAATGAAAAAATTCTTCTTCTGGTTTTGTAGGTTCTCTACTTTCATAACCTGTTACAGTTAAGTCAGAATAATCATCAATACTTATCTCGTCATTCATCCTGTTTCCTCCCCTTTATGACTTCTTTAGTTCTAGAAAGAAAACTTTTAAATAAGTTTTTCTTTCCGTTATTTTTTCTTGCAAATAAATTTAGTCTCATTGTTTTTTTGTTTTTGTTTCTTTTCTTCGTTTTCTCACTTCCATCTCTCTTTCGCCTAAGTAAATTCATCCTCTCAATGAGTTCATTACCATCTCGAATATTATCAATCTCTTTTTCTAAACTTGAATATTCCAGAAGAAATTGATCCGCCTTCATTGGAGTAACTAAAAGAAGTGCATCTAGTTTAAAATGTCTTAAATTAGTTTCTCCAAGACTTAAGAGTATTTGCTTCCTATGATATTCTGTCCCTTCTTTACAAAATTCTCTACACCTTGTCTTAAAAAGACAAGTTTCACATGGATCTTCTTCGATTTCCATAACATCCTCCATTCAAATATCGAAAGTCGATCTCACTTAACTAAATTAATTATTTGTTTGGAACCAAACACCAGTTTGAACCATTCCTATCTTCTGGTAAAGTAACAAGCGAAAACTCACTATTAAACCAACATCTCATATTTTGATCAAGTAATTCACTAGAAATGAACTCATGAATAAGTTCATAAGATGGTAAACTTTCTAACTCAGGATCTTCAATTGTAACAGGGTTTATCTTCCTTACTTTAGCGTCAGTTATTTCACCACTTATTAACTTAGGATGTGGACAATAGACGATAACTAGTTTTTTACCAACCATGCGATAAATTTCATTCTTAAAAAAGTAAACATTAGTATCTAAATCAAACGCAACTTTTTCAGCCTTAAGAACTCTGTCAAGTGAAGTATGCTGTCTACAAAGGATACCTTCAGGTTCTTTCTCTTTACAAACTTCACAGTTACTATTATCTAATAAGTATTTGACTCCTCTAATTTCAAAATCTTTATCAGCAGCTTTTGAAAAATAAGAAAGTATTCTTCTCTTATTTAACAAGAATTTTACAACTGTAATTGGAAAAACTTCACAATCTAGTCTCTCAATAAATTTCTCAGTCGAAACTTGTTTCATTATTTCACCTCTCAATTCTTTAGTCTGAAACAAAAAACAACACAGAGCCCCTGTGGCTGTCGACAACGCTTATACCTCGTCTCTTAATTCTCAAAAAGATACGAGATATAAGCGTTGTCGACAGCCACTATAAAGACAGGGACAGTGCGAATATCTTCTGCTAATAATAACATACATGTCGGTGCATAACAATAACAAACTATTGGCGCTTTGACACATCGTTCTCCTTAGGTTTACTTTTTAGTTCACGTGGAACCCTTATTCCTATAAGATCAGCAACTTTCACTAATATCTGGACATCACATTTTCTCAAAAAATCTTCAATTCGTCTTCTTAATTTCTTTATTTGAGTTTCTTTGTCAGGCCTGCTTGCCATTTCATCCCCTCCTATAACATCAAATAATCATAGAAAGGTAAACTGGGACTTTTTCTTCTAGTACTAAATCTCCACCACCTGATTGGGTTCTAATAAGTTTCGTGAAAATTGGAGACTTATCAGATCTTCCAGTATCTAAAACTTTCTTAACTTCAACCGTATCAAAGATTGGAACAATATTTTGTTTTAGGTCATCTACAAAATTGGTTAACGTTGCTATAACATCGTCAACTTTATTTGGTAAGTCGGGAAACTTTATTGAATAACGACCAATCTTATTTAACAACTTAAGTCGTAGTAGTTCTGAACCATAACATCCTCTAATCAACCACTTCCAATAAGTCCACCAATGCATTTCAGTCGGCATAATTTCAAGACCTACCGGAGACCCACTAAAAAGTATAAAAGCCCCAATCTGGTTTTCGACTGGCTCAAACTCAGCTGCACTCTCTTCTAAGATTTTCTTATATTGTTCATTGTCAAAGAAAAATCTCAAGTGAGCACCAGCTCTTCCTATATCAGGAATCCCTCTTAACCAGTCATTAATATCTGGCCATAGTTTTGAATAAGTTCGTTCACTACGTTTAGACGGATCAAGAAGTGCTCGTCGCAATGTAACAGGAAGTATATCTTCTTCATTTTCTTTGTCACTCAAATAACCTCCCTGAGTTTCCTCAATACAACAAGCATTGTCAAACCTTCTTCTGGTAACCGCTTCAACGACTCCAACTGAACTCATAGCATGATCCTGAGCATCTTGACCTCGAACCATCGTATTAGTCGGGACAATCCCGTCAGACTCTTGGTCAAGATTCTCATATTCCATACTTCCATAATTAGATGTTCTCCTGAACCTTAAATCTTCTGGTCTTGCAATATTTCTAGTCCTATCAGATCCAAGGATCGGAACAACAGTCATTTCATCAACTGACTGTACACTTCCAATGTCTACATCATTAAAGTTTAATTTATCAAATATGCCCATTAGAACCTCCAATCATCTTTTGATACTTGTTAAGCAGAAGCGTTTTAACAGCCTCACGGTTTTCAATCATCTGACTAAAAACTACTTCCGTTTCAAGAAACTTATAGTCATTAACTGCTAAAGGTTTAACATCTTCAGCGATCCTCCTAGTTGTTCCAGTTCTAGCATCTGCTGCAAAAACTGGATTGATATGAATCAAATTAAAGTCTAAACCTAAGTCTTTAAAATGACGATATACATGATTAAACATCCCCTTAATAGAGTTCTCATATCCGTCACTAATTACAACTATAGTTTTGGGTTTCATAAGAACAGCTTCAACAAGTCCTCTCCACAACGATGTTGCTCCAGAAGGAACTATTGCATGTTTAAGTTCTTTATATTTACCTTCTTCACTTTGTATTAAAGGTTCTTTTCCTGGAGGAAACTCAAGTTTCTTTCCACCAACATAGACTACTAACATTATATTATCTAGAGCACTAATAATTGACAAACCAGTTAAGAAGGGATGAAGTTTCCTTTCTCCGCTACCAGCCATTGAATGAGAAACATCAAAAACAACAACACACTCTCCTAAATCAATCTTGTCCACTTTCTTAGTACTAATTGCTTTAACAATATCGCTAAGATTGTCAAACTCCTGACTATTGATCTTAAAGTAGAAGGACTTCCACAAATCATAGATATCTTGAGATTTATAGTCAACTTTTACTTCCGCTCCAACACGTTTTGCTGCTGACTCCATTTGAAGTTTCTGTCGGTCTGACATTTTTGCTTTTTCCATTATCTCATTCAAAGGAATGTCTAACTTATAAAGATTTCTAAAACCCAGAGCAACTTCGTGTGGGAGACTTCCCATAAACTCTCTAAAGGTAGGTAAGTCCCACTTAGATGACGCCTCGCGAACTTTTCGGTAAGCTTCAATTCCTGGATAATGATAATTTGAAGTTGGGATTGGTTTATTAAAAAGGTGGAAGATTACAGGGTAAGCAACATCACTGTCACTATACCTCCCAATGTATTTATTAAAAGTTTTTATATTTCCATTGAGAACTTCATAAAGATCCTGCCAACCAAGTGCGTGTCGAACCAGTCTTGCTACTTTTTTCTTGTACTTTACTGCCAACCAATCTAATGAACGTTGGTCTCTATTGAATATATAGTCTAAGATGACTTTCTTGCCTCTACTATTATTTACCCTTTTTCGTCCCTCCTCTCCTGTTAGAAATAAAAGGTTCTTTAAAGCCCGTGGTGTTCTCTCTCTTGACAAATTAAACAAAATCATTCTTGACTCAAATAAGTTACTTAATCCGTATGGAGCCAATTCAGTAGTAATTTTGTCTGTAGTAAGTGGATTAGATAACATCATATGGGACATCATTCCCTTTGAGTAACCAGTTCCATTCAACAAGGTAACTAACCCAAAAAGGAGTCTGTCGTACTTGAAAAGTTCGTTCCACATTCCCTGAATTTTTTGAAGTTGTTCATCAGCACCCTCATAGTACTGACCTTTCTTAACAAACTGAAGAATCCCTGAGTCAATGTTCACAATTCCCTCCTTTTTTGGTTTTTGATAACAACGTACCACAATTAATACACTTCTTTTTCAGGAAGAAAAAATACAATCATCAACTTCCCCCAAAAAGTTCTCTAAATGTTTTTATGAAGGGAAGAAATTAATGTAGTTTGGTGACGTTTCTGGTAGTCTGAAACCACATTAAGTCTTCCCTTAAAATATACTCCAGAAGAAACAGTTGTAATCGTTTGGTTTGCAAAGTAACCTGAAATCACAACAAGTCTTCCGGAGAAATTTCTCCAAAAAGTTCTCTAAATGTTTTTATGAAGGGAAGAAATTAATGTAGTTCGGTGACGTTCCATGTCTGAAACCACATTAAGTCTTCCCTTAAATACACTCCAGAAGAAGCAGTTGTAATCTTATTGGTCTGCCATAGAAACCTGAAATCACAACAAGTCTTCTGGAAAAATTTTCAAGTCTAGAAGTAGTAGATATAACGAACTAAACAGGAATTGAACCTGCGAAGTCGCCTGTAAAGCGATGCCCTACCATTGAGCCTGAAGTTACACCAAGTCTTCTAGACAACTTCAGAACCCAGAAGTAAAAAATGTAGAAGATTATTACAAACCAGGAATTGGACCTGGGACGTCATGTTCCGCATACATGTGCTCTACCAACTGAGCTATTTGCATTCTGAATCCACACCAAGTCTTCTGGGTACACTTAATACCATAATTATTAAATTAAAAATATAGAAACAACTTACTTACTATTTAGTATTTATATATATAGTTACTTTGGTTTTATCCAAAAGTACTTTAGGTCGCATCAACCGTTGCTGGTGTTTTATAATTAGCTAAATCAAAAATTAGCTTGTTAGTTGAAAATCTATCAACAGTCACTTTTATCAAATTTTTTGTAAATAATGGCATATCTGTATCAGTTAAATATAAATGGAGTCCTTCTTTAAAATTAAAAACGATACCATCAGCAGTTTCTTCGGCTTGAACTAAGTCACTTCTATTTAAAGTAATTTGAATAGAACCTTTCTTAATAGTTACTTCACTCATTTCGCCTCCTACTTTTCAAAATTCTTTAGAGTCACAAACGACTTAATTTGTTCAGTCGATGAACTAAACCATTCTATTAAATCATCTTTATTATATGTTCTAAGAAAAAGAGTTACTAACCGATTTAATGTATGAGTTTCGATCTGCTCTTCAATCTCTCTAACAACCTTATCTGAGTTTCTTTTACAAAAATCTCTAATGTCAATTCTTCTTACATCTACATCAAAAAATCTCCAAACGTCAGCAATAAAGTCTTCAAAATCATATTCTATAAACTCAATAAAATCATAGATGTCATTTACATCATTTAAATCATAAATCTTTACCCTCTCTGGAAAAACAAAGTCATAAACTTCTTCAACTTTATCAATAATTCTTTCACATAAAAGAGTTTGTTCGCGAATAGTATAAGTCTTTATTTCTGTTATAGCTTCTAAATAATTCTCCTTAAATTCTGGTTTTCTAATATTCTCAAGAATGGTCTCAAATCTATACTCTCTTAAAGCGTCTTCTTGAGATTCAATACCGCTTATATGTGTATGGAATTCAGGATCTACTTCAATTCCACTTTCGTCAACATCAGTTTCTGGAAGTGGAACCGAATCTCCCAAAAGAATATAATTAAATTTGTCTTCCATCATTATCTCTCCAACATCAACGATGCAAAATATGAATTTAACAAGTCACGAGCAGGTGAGATCTTTGGAGTTCTATAAATAGCATCACCTGATTGTATAATATCAGAAATTATTTCATCTCTTGTAATATAGTCATCACTTAAAGGTCCCATCATCTCAGCTAAGAGAGAAGGACAATTATAAGAAATAAATGAATAAGTATCTAGCTCACCTAGTCGTTGACCACCCTCATGTCTTTTCCCAGCTGTTGGCTGGGCAGTTTTCGCAATAGTTGGACCAGTACTTCGTCCATAAACCTTTGTTTCTCCAATCTGTTCTAACTTTGAAACATACATATAACCAACAGGAACTGGGTTTTGTGTTTTAGTATTAAATTCTGGAAGACTTAAATGATAAGAAGGCTTCAATCCTAATACTTTCAAAGCACTACTTACATCTTGGTGTTTTGGTGACTGAAACGGAGGAATTATTATCGGTACAAAACCAGTCTCTTTAACTTGATTAATAAACTCTTTAAATCGCGGCATGGGTATCTTAGACAAGTTATTGATCATCCTAGTACTCGACTGTTGATTTTCAGACCCATCTAACTTAGTAAGTACTCGTTTCAACAAACTTATAATTTTTGTTCTATCTTTTAACTCAACTACTCTTTTTCCTAATTCTCTAGAAATCAGTCCACAATACATCTCATACAACTGACCAACATTCATCCTTCCAATTAAACCAATTGGATTTAAGATCACATCTACTCTGTCCCCAAACGGAGTTCTTGGCATGTTCTCATCTTTTTCGACTAAAGAAATAATGCCTTTGTTTCCATATCTATTACAAAGTTTGTCTCCAGCCTTTATTCTTAGTTCCTGCTCAATTCTAAATCTAACTAACACTCCTTTTATTGTAACTCCACCAATAGTAAACCTCTCCTTTGGTGGTTTTCCGTACTTTTTACTTGTCTTTATAACAAGGTCTTTTAACTGAGGAAATATATTCTCCTTTACATTAGAAAATACTTCTATTTCAACAATTCTTCCACCAGGACTCTTATGTATATATTGTCCAGCAGTCACTTCTGAAACTTCAGTTTCTTCAAATCCAATTAACTGTTCAATTTCTCCAACTGTCTTTCTTAATAATGGTTGACCTTTTTCAGTTTCAGTTCCTACAGATTCTAAAAACAATAACCGGTCTTGTTTTGATAAAAGAACTTCTTCTTCTATACCATGTACCGAAGTTAATTGGTCCTCACTTGCTAACTTTTCATTTATTACAATTCCATCTTCAAAATTATAACCTTTGTATGGCATTAATGCAATACATAATGTACGACCCAAGGAAACTGATCCTTTCGATATACAACTTCCTTCTGCGATAATATCTCCCTTCTTCACATTTTGTTTTGATTTTACTAGAGACTTAAAAATACTTAAAGTATCTTTTCCACTACCAGATCTTAAATGTACTGGTGAAATATCTACTTGTTGTTTTTTTCCGTCAGAACATTGTATATTAATCATGTCAGATGTAACACTAGTTACTTTTCCAGTACAGGGTGCTCGTTTTACAAAGTTATCAGAAAGAACGTTTGTTAATATCGACTCATAACCTGACTGAACTATTGGTGGTTGAGGACTTTTCAGAGGAAGCATTTGTTTAGCTTGACTTGATAACATTATAACTCTAGCACCTTCGTTATTCTCTAAGAACGGAACCATACAAGTAGTAGTCGACAACATCCCAGTTCCTTCTTTGTTTGTTATCTTCTTACCAGCAAACATCCCTCTCGCTGAAGTTATATATGCATCAATACTCAATTGCTGAACTATCCCAACGTTCCCACTTTCTGGGGTGTCTAATGGATCTAAATTCCCAAAATAAGATGGATGGACATTTCTAGCCTCTGTTTGGATAGCTCGCTTATCGGGAATTCCTCCAACTCGCTTTCCAACAGGAGTAACTCTTGTCATTGTAGACATCTCCTCAATAGGATTTGCATATTCCATTTCAGTAACTACTTCTGTATTAATAAAATCGCTTAAAACTTTTGTTGGAGATAACGAAAATACCGCTTGTTTATTTCCAGCCAAAACTTGTTCTTTATAAACAGTATAAGCTGCTAAGATCTGTTCTTGGGCCAGATGAACTAGAATTTCTGAATTTCTAATCCTTTGATTCGTGATGTCATTTCTTTCAATTACTGTTCCTTGAATAACTTTCTCAGCCATATACTTCATAACTAGATGCAAGTCACTTGGAAGTTCTTTATTCAATAAAATTTGTTTAGCAACAGGATCCACTATATTTTGTATACTCGAATCGATATGATAAGTAGAATTTAGTCTCCCAGTATATTGAATTATAAATTCTTCAAAAAACTTTCGAGTTCCAAATTCAGCTTCGATCTCATATTTATCTACTTTTCCATGAGTAAAGGACTGACAAAGTTCTTCTTTTAATTTAGAGTCAACACCTTTAAAACGAATATAATTATCGGAACTTATTTTACAACCCCATTCTCCTTTTTTTATCTTCGTGGTTGTAATTTCATATGAAAAACCATATAATTTCAATGTTTCTTCAAAACCAAAAGCAAAAGAAAGTAAATATAAAAGGGGTATTTTATACATCATAAAGGCTTCTAAATATTGTTCTTTCATTGTCCTCTTACTAACAATTCTAAATATAGAATACGAACTTTCAAATCTAGATTCATACGGTTTTGGAAAAGTAATTGGACATTGTATTATCTGATTTATAAGGCATTTGGTCCTTCCATTAACTCTAAAAGTTCCAGTACTTGGATGTATTTTTGGAACTTCAATCGAAACTTCATGTTTATTCCCAAAGGAATCAATCAAAGTCACATTAATAATACTGATATCAGACTTATATAATTCACCAGCAGCCTGGGATTTGTCTACTACAGTCATCTTTTGAAACTTTAAGAACGGTTCTCTCGAAGATAAAATCTTAAAAGAATTAGCTAAATCTTTCTTTAAATTTGTCTCAAAATCTATTTGTCTCTTTTGGAATAAGTGTTCAGGAGACTTGTTTCCCACCGCCTTAGGAACTTCGAATACTTGAACTCGTGGGTCAGTACTTGTACTTACAGTTTTCCGAGGTTCTAGAATTTCATCAGTATAGTTCCTATTAACTGCTTTCAATGCTTTAAGTCTCTTCTCTTTTGGAACTGACGCAGAAAGTCTCTTTGACTTTGAAAGGTCACCACTAACTTTATATAAAATAGATGTAGTAGCAATCTCGTGAGAGTCTGCTCTACCACTAGAAACCCTATTAAGAGCCTTTCCGTCAGTTGAAAGATAATCTCCAACTGCTGACTTAACTTTGCTTTTATCTCCAGAAGGAATCTCATCTGAAACACCTTTCATAACTGAGTCAGTTGCTTTTCTAACGTCAGCTTCTTCTTCTTGCTCTGTATCAATTCCCTTTACAGTCTTTAAATAAGTCATTACTCTTGCAAACTTAAATTCTTTGTCTTTAACCAGAAGTCGATATTTAGACTTTCCTGTAATTGTATTCATTAACATATGGTCAAATTGAAACTCACCTGCTTTTAACATTTGTAAAATAGGAAAAACTTTCCTATTAATAAAAGTATTTATTCCCTTAGTTAGATCTACTGAATAAAAGAAAACTCGCTGGTAATTTTTTGGAAAGCCGAAATTAATCTTTAACAGTAAGTTTTTAATCAAAAAACCTGCTCTTTGCCGGTAATTCGAAACTTTAAAAGTAGTATCTACTGCTTTTAAATATTGCGACAAATCCAAAATTATATTTTGTTTAGCTTGTAACTTAGTCTTCATTGGATAAGCAAAAAGTTTATATTGTTTATATAATTTCTTTGTATCAACAAAAAGTCTAGTTCTTGGAATTCTTGTTGCTGGAACAACAACAACCCTAAAGTCTACAAATCTTAAATTTAGTTTAGGATAATCTTCAAGAAAAGTTGAATTCTCAGAATAATATATTAATAAAAACGGAGACTCAGCATTTTGTGGAAATCTTATGCCATCTGTAGTCTGCGAATATTGTCGGAGTAACTTGAACTGGATCATATTAGGTCTCCTTCTCAACTAATGTTCCAGTTAAAACCTTCTCTAAAATCGAAGTATCTGGTGCTTCTTCAGAAATAAGACCTGTCTGAATTGCCTTATTAATATTTTCAAAACCCAAACCCTGAATAAAACTTGTATTAAAAACAATGTCTTTAATATTCATCATCACTGGGTTCCAAGTCCTTCCCAGCCTAGCAGGTAAACTCGGAATATTTTTGTCTCTTAAAACTTGACCAAGAAGAACTTCTAAATGAACTAAATCCATATTGGCAATAGGAGGTTTATATACATTTAATAACTTCTTAAATAAGTGGTCAACATCCTTATGTATCTCTCTCCCTCCTAAAAGTCTTTCGACATATTGGACTTGTTGTTGTGTTTCTGTTGTCGCTAGAGGAACTTCTAAGATTACTACATTCGAGTCATAACTTAACTCAATAAACTCTTTCCCAATTTCAGCCATTCTTCGAATTTGAAGTTCTACTGGATAATCCAAAACTAAACTAAAAACTAAGTCTTCAAACTCGACTTTTGCTATCAAACTTTTTAACCATATATAACTTTCATAAATTTGGAAATCGTCTCCCTTTGTATACTCACTTACATTTATAGTAACTTTACAGGGTTTCTTACATACCAGCTGATTTTCTGTTTGACTTAAATATCTAGATAATCTAGAAACATCTATTATCGGGTCATTTTCAGCAAGGTCTTGTAAAACATTTCTTATCTCCAGTTTAACTGCACCACCTTTATGGAATGTTGTTAGAATTAATTGTGTTCCACGTTCACCAATCACTTGAGCAGCAAGAATTCCAGCGTAAGGAGTTTTATGTCGTGCTAATAACTTTCCATAACAAGTATGACATAATTTAGGTGACTTACAATAAATAGGAGACCTCAGATTAATTGTTTCTCCAATCTTATGTTCCCTCTCTTTAAATTCGATAACACTTCTTCCCCTTATAATAAACCTTCCAGTTAGACGTGAGATAGAATCTTTTATCAACTTTAACGTCAATGTTCTATCAGTACCACAGTCTTTCAATTGATGATGTATCTCAACACTATTTAAAACAAATGCTAATTTTCTTGACGAATAACCAGTATCAGCCGTATTTATAACTCTATCTATAATTCCCTTTCTAGCACCCGATGAGGCACTAAAATACTCTTTGTTTGAAAGTCCGTCTGAGAAAGACCCCTTAATCGGATCTAAAATATTTCCTTGTGGATCAGCTATAATACCTTTTGAAACTAAGATTTGCATTATTGGATCCCAGCCCCTAGAAGCACCTGACTCCGTTAAGTCATATATACCAGTACCTTTTAAATGTTTCACTAATATCACTTTCATTCGTTGTAAAAGAGCATCTGCTTCTTCGGGTGTCGCACCTACTAGTTGTTGTTTTAGTACAGAAATCTCACTTGGAAGTTCGACATTTTCTAACGAAAAACTCGGCGCCATAATAGTAGAGAACTTAAATCCAACTCGTTCTAGTTTCGAAAATGTTTCTATAGCTACATCTTGACCATATTTTTCTAGTACTTGCGGAATCAAACTATTAATATTACTTCTAGTCGCTTGTTTATCAAAGAATGGAAATCTAGGTGGAAAACAACTATTTAAAATTGCTTTTCCCATTGTGGTATTAACTCCCCTATACTTAACAGGAATATAAGGGTCAGTAGCCTTGTCCAAGTCCTCATCAGAAACTGAGATTGGCGATTTAGCTCTTTTTATATCTTTTGTAATCATAAACAAACCAACACACATTTCTTTACTTAGTGAAAAAGTAACTGCGTCAGAACTTTCTCCTGACTCAGTTCGCAACATTTTAGTCTTTGCTTCTTCTTGTGCCTCAGCTGTAAGGGGGTGGAAAACTGCCATTGTATCACCATCGAAGTCTGCATTAAAACCAGAAACTTGTAAAGTACATAACTGCATTGTATTACCATCTATTAATTTCACTTTAAAAGCTCTAACTGACTCAGCATGAAGAACTGGGTCTCTTTTTGCTAGAACAACACGTCCTAATATTGCAACTTCTGTTGCCTCAAAGAATATCTCGTACAATCTCTTCGGAATCTTATCATCTGCTTTAATTGACTTCAAAACTCGTTTAACACTATCAACTGATAAGTCAAGACCAGTAAACGACTTCACTTCTTTTTCAAGTTCTTCTTTATCCACTTGACTAGAATATAAAAGTCGATGAATAATAAAAGGTTCAAAAATACTAGCTCCCAGTCTTAACGGAATTCCAATCTCATTTACTTTTAAGTCAGGAGATGGAGTAATTACAGCACGGCCACTAAAATCAGTCCGTTTCCCTAATAATTGTGAACGAATTATTCCACGCTTTTTCTGAATAAGAGTTCTAATAAAATCGTCGTGACTGATAATTGCTCGTTGTAACTCATAATTTAAGAGGTCAAATAAAGGACCAGATTTTACAGACGTTCTCATCTGAAGTGACTTTCTCAAAATGTTTAAATAATAATCATTTAACGGGTCATTTATCCACTGGCCTTTCTCATCTTGAAATATTGGTCTCTGGTCTGGTGGGATCACTGGTATTTTACTTATAAAAATAGTTTTACTATCATAAGCTTTCTTAACTACTTCTATAAGTTTTTCTCTAGTTGCTGTTCCTCCTCGAAACTTGATTTTCGGGAACATCTTCATAAATTCTGTAATACCCGTTATTCCGTCGTCACTTATTTCTAACATCCCTTTTTCATCTAAAACAAATAATTGTTCAGTAGATATAAATTTCTCAATCCTTCTATCTAATTGTTTTAAAACTTTAAAAGCACTTGGGTGAACTACGTACGCATTTAAATCAATAAAAGAAAAAGTTGTCTTCCGTTCTAACGAGTCAATAGGTCCAAATATCGCTTCCGAAAAGAGTCCCTCATCAGTAAATTCTCCTGTACGAGTAAAAATTTCCGTGCTTATAATAGGTTTTAGACCTCTAACAAACTCGTCCAAGCTTAGAAATTGGATCATCTCTTTTTATATTACCTCTCTCCCGTTTTAATTTGGTCTAAATAACTCTTTATTTTCTTGAATACCATAGTCACATACGCCTTTTTAGCAGCCATTCCAGCAGGTTTTGGCACTTCTTTATTAAACCTCGAATGTAGTCCCTTAAGTTTTGCAAGGACTGCATCTATTTGCTCACCTTCAATCTCCGGTTTATCTTTCATCCTTTCAGCAAGCTTCATTGAAAAAGAAATAATATCTGGATCTTCCATTCCCATTCGATTACAGATCGGAAAGAAAGGAATTTGTCTACCTCTTGTTCTTAAAGACAAATAACATTTTGGAAACTTCTCAAAATGTTTCGTCCTTAAGTCTTTGTCCATCAACCACTTAAGTCGGAAGTCAACATCATATGGCGCAATTATAGCATACGCCTTTCTTATAAGTTCCTCAAGAAACTCAAAATGCTCATTTGTCTTATCCATCTTCTAAGTCCTCCTCTTTCAACTATATCAATCTTTTATATTTGTTCTAATCTTACAAAAAAACTTTCATAATTTAATAACATTTTAGAACGAGAATATCTGTCCTATCAGCTGCCTACCGTTTAAGGTTGCTGGGTCTTTCAAGGTTACTGGATTGACAGAGGTACTTTACTAACCTTTGTTCCCTAACTGTTCTCGTTCTAAAAATTAAAAGTCTTGATTTAATCTATCTACCATTATCTGGAATTTATCGCCAAGTTTATCAGAAAAGTATAAAGTATAGAAGTTAATCATATCACCTTCAACTTTACTTAATGGAATTCCAGTGAGTTTTTTTCCTGTTACAACATCACAAAAATTAACTCTAGATACTCTACCAACAAAGTAACAAAGAAGTCTATGTGGAAGTGTCTTAGTTTTAAAATTAAAGAAATGTCTCTTGTTCTGCACATTTAAATACTCATGAACATCCTTTAACTTATAAGTAGTAGCAATAGAAGGACTAGACAATGGAAAATAATTTAGTAAAGAAAAGAGACTTTTAAACTCTCCTCTAAACGCTCTACTCAACAGATTTTGTGTATATACTGACAATACTGCACAATGTTCTGGAGAGAGAGTCTTAAAGTGACTATAAGGAATCTCAGTTATTCTGGACAAGACTGGAAAAACTAATGAGTCACATAGTGGCGAAATAAACTCAATCTTAGACAAACGATTATGAAAATGAACTAAATACTCGTCAGAAGGACCGGACTTTTCGAAAGTCATTGTACTTTGGCCTTCTAAAGTTTCATAAATTTTCTCAAAAGCAATGGTTTTTAATCTTCCAAGAGTATCATTATAACTATACGTCTTTAAATTATCTGTATTAATTCCTTGTATATCTTCAGTTGAAATACTATCATCATACACAACAGAACCTTTATAAACTGATCTTAAAAACCACTTAACTGATTCATCTATAACACCAACAAAATAAGTTATTGGGTTCTTATCTTCTTCACAAAGAATCAAAATTGAATTCATAATAAAGTTAAAGATTTCAACTACATGAACGTCAATTGACTTACATTGAATAAGCTTAATATAGTCCCACATACACTTATCAGTAATATTATATCTAAAAGTTTTAGTCTTAACTACATTAAATATCTTAGAAATTATATCTGTTCCTTCAACAACAGAAGCTAGTTTATTATATATTTCTCGATGTAACTTCTGACCAAACTGAAGATTCTCACTATTCGATATTACAGAGTAAATCTTTAAAGAAGCAGATAACTTTATTATTTTTTCGATTTCATCTGGGTTAAACAAAATAGAACTTTTCTTTGCCTTGCTTTCATCAACGAATTGACTAAAATCAATTTTCCTCGAATCTATATAACTATTAGAAAAACTTTTTAATTTCTCAACATCATCGAAAATTGATTCTCCCTGTGCGCTTTCGCATTTTTTCAGTAATTTAACAAACCACTCATCAAATTCTTCTCCACAAAAGTCGGAGACTCGTTCTATAAAACCAGTGACAATAAAAAACTTGTTTGTTACAGAGGACGAAACCAAATGCAGTTCAATAACTAAGTTCCCGTTATGAAAAATTTCCCATTCCTTCGGATCCTTCTGGTCGAATTTTATCATGTTTACAACGCTCCTCCCAATAAAATTAACATACAGAAAATAATAAACACTCCACATACCAACATAAGACATCCAAATACTACACCGTAAAGAACATCTCTATTAAATATATATTCAAAACAATTTCTTATTCTAAACCACGTATTTATATGTTCATAATGACTTCTACAACCTCTTTCACATATTACTTTGACAATACATTTTCTACATGGATTTCTCCATCTCATTTCTCCCCCTTATAAACTCAAAAAAGTTCTACGGCTATAATAATAAAAGAAATATAACACAAAATAGAAGCCAGAAGATCTGCCCATTTAGACCGACTCTCCCAATATTTAAACCAACTATTACAATAACTTGAACAGTTAATTCTTACAATACATTTCTTACATGGATATCTTAACCCCATTTTTCCTCCTCTGAAAAAAATTTTATTAGAAAGGATATCGAAACACTAAAAGGAGTAAAAGTGGAATTATAATAATAACTGAAATTCCAATAATAAGTTCAGGATGTATTATATAATATGTATAGTATTTATAATCTTCATAACTTTCGCATTCTTTTGTACACATTACTTTTACAATACACTTTCGACATGGATCTCTTAATTTCACTTTTTCCTCCGAAAAAAATTTCGTACAGTCCACAAAATTTCTAATACATCCTCTTATCTCATTTATTTATATATATAGATTGAAAAACTTCATAAGAAAGAATCTAAAGGTAAGATTTTTAAGAATTGACTGCTTTATTTATTCTAACTGCTATACTATTCCACCATTTCACCCAAGCAGGTTGGTCTGGCCCTTTATAGTAAAGTGGGGATGCACAAACGAAACGAGGTCTTCCCTCAGTTCCAATATCATAACCACATCTAGTGAATTTATCTCTATTTAACTTTTTTACAACATCGTTTAACTTACGTCTATTCTCAATCTTAGGCGAAATTCTAAAAGCTATATAAGTAGGCCACTCACTATTATGTCCTTCACAAGTTCCTCGTATCTCAACATTGGGAATATTATTTAAGTCAGCTAACCATTTATCTTTTAAATGAGCATCGACAGACATTCCTCGCCAAGGTTTTTCATCTGTATGGAAATCAGGTCTTCCTCTTCTCCAACCAGGATACTTCTTCCCCTTCACCAATTCCCAAGCAAATGTAGGTGATGGCTTCCTCTTTGCTCCACCCTTCCCTATCTCATGTTGCCCTTGAATAAAGTTTAAGTATTCACCAATTGTTGTCATTTTTGTCTCCTATTTTATTACAAATCTCCTAACCATTGCAATTATTACTTCTTTATCAATAAAGTCACCAGGGCAAGTAAGATCTTTATCTTTCGAAACTTCTCGGTGAAACATAATTCGAGACGGGGATAAACCAAACATTTTTAACATTGGATTAAGAAGTCGGAAAGCTAAAATTTCATAACATCTTTTTTCTGGAATTTTAAAATCATAAGACCCGAGTAAGGCAATGTGAGCTGCTCGGTTATTAATGTTAACATCAATATCATCCCACTTACATAAATAAACAAAAGGTCTCGTTACTATTGGAACGTAGTCTTCTTTAATTTTCTCAACAACATAATGGTAATTAATATCTCCAGTTTTCTGTTCCATAACTCCCTTAAATAAAGCAGGTAATTGGTACTTCGGATTGTCTATTCTAGCTTCTGGCTGAGGGTACATTTCGACCGTATGGTGGAGAATAATAAACTTGATACTTTGTCTTCTAATTGTTAATAATGCAGGTTTTAAAGGTATTTTCATCAAGTTTCTCCAACTAACTAAAAAAAGATTTGAGACATTTTATTTATCTTACTTTGTTATCTGCGCTTGTAATTCTTTTATACGTTTCTCTTGTTCTTTAATTTCTACTTGTAATTGAGTTATCTTCTCCTTAAGTTTTGCTTTACATTTCGCTGGGTTCTTTGAATTATTACATAGACTTGCTTTAGAATTTATAGCCGCTATTTGTCTCTTTTTATTTGCAACTATAACTCTTTTCTCACATACTTTCCACGGAGGAGATCCAGATTTATAGTTTCTACATTCTTTACTTGTAAGAAGGTATAATCCTGCTTTTACTCCCAAATATATGATAGCAGCTGCTGCCACAAGACTACCAACAGCTACTTGACCACTAGTTAACTTTATTATTGTTTGACCAAAAGCACTATGGACACCCTCTTCTAAATAGTCCTCTTGAATAATTTGTAAATAATCTTCAACTAATTGATTTTCCATCATTACTCCTCCAGTTAACTCAGAAGTTATAAAACACTACTTCTTATTTTTACTTTGCATCTGTGTTTGTAGTTGTTTTATTTGTACTTCTCGTTTTTTAATATTTGCCTGTAATTTATTTATCTTCTCTTTAAGTTTCGCCTTACATTTTTCTGGCTGTTTCGACTTATTACATAGACTTACTTTAGAATTCAAAGCTACTATCTTTTTCTTATCGTATATATTTTTTACTTTGTTCTCACATATCTTCCATCCAGGAGAACCAGTCTTGTGACGTTTACATGCTCTACTTATAACAAGAGTTGTAGCAATATATTTAACTGATTTACTTATAGCTAAAACAAGGGCAATTCCAAGAGCAGCCCCGCCAATAGCTGCACCAACATCAACTTGCTCCAAATAGTCCTTTTGTAATTTTTGTAAATAACTTTCAACTACTTTATTTTCCATCACTACTCCTCCAGTTAACTTAAAAGACTTGAAGTATGACTTATCAAGAAGTCTTTAACTCCAGTCATCCTCCCATCAAAATTTTCCTCATCTGTAATCTTACCCTTAGCAAGGTCAAGTATCTCTGTTGGATCACTAGACAAATTTTTAGCATACTTAGCAGAGTCTACTGCTTTTCTCAAACTTGAATCTTCGTCCAAAATAGAGTTATCCAAACCAGAAATAGACGAATACATCGCATCACCACAAGCAACTGCAATAGAAGCAACTAAACTAACTGCTTGAGCAATATCACTCTGCAAGATATTTAAGTTCACCCAGTCACCAACTATTGTAGTAACATCACTTATTTTACCATTTATAATTACATTCAACCCATTTAATGCAGTTATCAGGTCAGCGCAACTAAGTGGAGGAACAGTTCCAATCCATAAGTCAATTTGACTATCAAAAGGGTCAAAATAATCTCCTGTAGCAATTGCAGTAACAGCGTCCATATCTTTCTCAAAGGTTTCGGCAGTTTCAACAGGAAGGATAGAAGTAGCACATTGTTTAACGTAAGTAAGATACATTCCACCCATACGGTCACTAATTGCTGTAACAGCACCATCTCTTAAACCCAAGATAGAAACTTCGACTGCGTCCACTGCATCATCGAAAGCTGGATCTCCGACACATGTTGCATAAGTAGTTTTAAGTTGAGTCATCTTCGCTTGTGTTGTTGTATATCTTCCTTCAACATCTAGTGCCATTCGTTATCCTCCTGTTTGGTCTGTAGCAGCTCCAGTTACCAAACTCCCTGTAAAACAACCAACAAACTGGTCTGTAACCCTTACTGTTCCTAATCCTTCAGAAATCTCAGTTCCAGAACCAGTAACCATAACTCCTGTATGACCACACCCAGCTAGTACTATATCAGTAATCCGAGAAACTTTACTTCCCTCTACTGTAATCCTTCCAGCACCAGTGATCAAAACTCCTGACATTCCAATACATGGAATTGGTGGATGACAACAACATACTCCAATACCTATATCTGCGACGCGACTAGTTTGTGGCATTATACTTCCCTTCTAATATTATTCTGGTACTGGTTCCAAAGCATATTTAACCAACATAATAATACAAACTAATATTAAAACACTAACCCACCAAGGAGCAGTAACAATAAAACCAATAATAAACTGAATTATAGTAAAAATAACTGTAGCAATTATACCAATCGCAACAAATACTTGTTCTTGTACAACCTTACCTTTATTTATACTTACAAGCTTCCTAAATGCAAGTAAGTTATCTTTAGTTTCAACCATTGTATTTTTAGTTTTATCATGACAAGACTTAAAAGCAATTATACAAGCCAGATAATCAACTAATTTATCTGGAAGTTTCGGAAACGAAACTTTAAGATTTCTAGAAATAAATTTAAAAGACATGATAAAATCAGGATACATCTTTCTTCCAGCCTTCTGAATATGTTCAAATGGAATCTCTGGAACCCCCGCTAGAGACTTTTGGATTTTCGAAAGCCTACGTGTTTTTATAGCACGTTGAAGTTTATTTAGAACTCTATCAACTTTTCTTTTACTAAAACGTCCAATAGACGAGAACATATCTTCATTGATTAGTCTAAACTCTTCTAATAACTGGATCTCTTGGAGATAGTCATCTACTCTTTGCACTTTTTTATCCTCAGTATTTAATACCCACTAATTTCGTCTATTTCCCACGAAATAAGTTTACAACCTTTTCCCATAGATTAATTACTATTCTCTTACAAAATTGATCCACAGAATCCGGTAAAAAACATGCAACCAAAAATCCTACTGTAAACCATATAATTGACATATTTTTTGTCCTCCCTAAACACCAGTTTTAATTTTTGTCATTATGTATCTCTCTTTCCTTCTGGATCAGCGTCTGTTGCTGGATCAGCTGACCCAGCAGTACCTGCTCCAGTAGCTTTCCCAGATTGGTCATATTTCATAGCTCCGTCTACATTAACATTCCCACTAGCTTTTATATTTGTATCAGTTACGCTCTCTAAATTAGACTTAGCTCCTGATTTTATATTCAAGTCAGTAGTACTTTCTATATTTAAAGCAGCGCCTGACTTTACATTTATATTTTGTACAGTTTCCAAGTTATGTTTTCCACCAGACTTTACATGCATATCCTCTTCGCTTTCGATATATGTTTTCTTTTTAGATTTAATATTAACATCTTCTTCAGCTAAAAGTAGAAAAGATCCCTTTGTTTTAATCTGAATATCAGACTCAAAAAATGCTTGTAACTTCTGTTCATCAACATCTATATGGAAGAAGTCGCCTTTACGAGTCCTAATAAGTATCTTCTCTTTTCCCTCTCTTTCGTCAAACAATATAGTAGTTTGATTATCGTCAATCTGATAAACAGAATCAGTGTCACCCGAAGGTGGTTCTTCCATTAATCGTTTCTTCCCAGTTATTTCAACTCGTTCGTCATCAGGGTCATCAGAAACTACAATACACCTTCCATCATGTGATTTAAAAATAGTCCACTTATCTTCATAATTACTCCCTAGTTGATTCTCAGGGAGAACTTTAGTATTTTCTAAATCCAGAGCGCTAAAGTAGTAAGGTCGATTAATATTTCCACATTCAAAAAAGATAAAAACCCACGAACCAATCTTTGGAATATAACTAGTTCCTATATAGTAATTTTCGTCACTTCCTTCTAAGTTTCTTCCACCAAGAGGATTATTGGCTGGTCTTGCCCAGATACCTTTTGAGTCATCAACGAGAGGCATAAAATCGGGCATCCAAACCATGATCCTGCCAAATTTCTCTACATCTCTATTATTGACTACTTTAGCACGATACATGCCAAAGAGCGGTTTATCCACTTATCTATCCCCTTTTAAATATCATTTTTGAAATCTCTAATATATTATTAAATTCTTCTTCATTATATCTATAGATATTAGTTGGAACAATATTTGACCCTAAAATATTAGAAGTAGTTAATATTGAAATAAACCTGGACAAGTCCTCTAATCCAGGAAGAAAATTTACTGACAAAATTCTATATATTTTAGAAGCAAAAACATGCTTGTTTATTCCAGGCATAACTCGCAAGTCAGACAACGAAGAAATAAAATCACCAATATCAGAGAAGTCATACTTGTTTAACTCTTTTATTAAATCTCTAAAGTTAAACCCAGAAGCACTTTCTGCACGTCTAAAAAGTTTATTACCAGAAAAACCAAAAAATGAAGCAAGAACATAACAATTTATTAGGAACTTTAATTTCGGAATCTCAGTAGCGAAAGTTCCTATTAAACCATAATCTTTTCCAAATAGTCTTATAAAAACACTTGTTAAATAACTAGAAAAAATTGATGAATATCTTTCATTTACTCCGCTCCTCCCCGTTACTAAATCTCTAAAACAAACCCCATAAACTAAACAAGCATATAAATTATATGAACCTGGCTTTGTCGGTTCAATTGTACTTACTCCAAAAGAACTTAAATTTATAACCATCTCTCTTGTAGGGACATTAAAGGATACAGGAAGCAGATACTTTGGAAGGTTAACAACTTTAATTATTTTTCTATCAGTTGGACTAGAAATTAAACCATAAATCCTTTTCTTAGTAAAGTGATTTACTCTACGCTCTATTAAACGAAGCATATGAAACATATCTTGGGGTCCGTCTTCTACTTCTACTTTTCTTATCGCAGAGGGAGACATAGATAAAACATTATCAACTCCTCTTAAAAGAGAGAATTCTTTCTTTACTATCATTACCAATCTACCTCAATCATATCTTCGTTCCTTTTTACTGGAAACTTATCTTTACAAATATCTACAACTGTATCAAAAGTAGGAACAATAACTGTATCTAAATCGAAGTCTTCTATACATGAAACATTATTCACATACATTAAAAGTTGGGCCAAAGCTACTGTACCATATTCATCAAATGATAAATAGTCTGGTCTCATTGCATATTTCCTCTCAAAAGTTTTCTGAACTGAGTCTCTTAACAAATAAAAAATATTCTTCTCAATTGTCCACAAACTTGGAGAAGGAAAAGTGAAGATTCCACTTGTTGTTTTATATGTATCCGTCATGAAATCGATATCAATCGGAAGAAGTGCTCGTTGTCTGCTTTCTCGGTCAATAGTTATAGACATTATTTACTCTCCTTCAACTTACTCACCAAACGCGATAACTTTCACCCCATATATAGCAGAAAAAATTACCAGCCCAACAGTAGCATATACTATAAGAGTTCCAGAAGCAACAATTAAACCAGTAACAAGTGGTAACAAAACAGTAATACAGTAAGTAACAGATCCTACTATTAATCCAATCAATGTTGCAGCAAATATTTCCTCTTCATATTTTTTATAAAAAGGTTGTTTAACTTGGGCTATAATCTTGTCTAATTTACTAACATCTTTTCCAGTTTCTTTCAACTTGTCTCTTAAACTATAAACATAACCAAGAACAAGAGAAGCCGCTTCTTTTGCTTCTGATGGCATTTTAGCAGTAATCTTTCTATTCACCATTTTATAATTTTTATCAAAGTTATCAATTCTCTTACTAGCAATTTTCTTAGCTACACTAAGTTTCAAAGTTGGTATAAAATGTAAAGCTTTTCTAACTAGTTTAGGATCTTTCGTTTTAAGTACTGTCCCAATAGACTTTAATCTCGCAGGAGCTTTAACTTTATTTACAATATCTTCAAAAGCTTCTTGAATATAAATAAGTTCCAAACATTCTTCTAAAAAAGTATTTTGTTCCATACTCGTCTCTCCTCTTACTGAACATTTGCTACAGGATAATTATCCCTACTCCAACTGCAATTACTTTCATTCATAGCTAGTCTCGAATTAATCTTATCTAAGTCTTCGTCATCTAAATATTTCGAAAATTCTCGAAGAAAATATTGGTAATCACCTTTAACAAAACTAATAGGTACAGTTAAGTAACCATTATGAAGTTTTTCATGCATACTTCCAATCAAAGTCAAATATCCAATTTTATTTGCAAAATGTAACTCAATTGTTTCCAAAGCTATATCAAATGTAGAAAAATCTTCCGAGTTCTCTATCTTTTTATTAACAAGTGCTTTTATCACATCATACAAAGGTGGAATATGATGATGGACTTCTACACTTACCTCATCCATCCTCTCGTCCGTAACCATACAAGTATTAACTCCCAGAACGTCAATTATATAGTTCCGCCACATTCTGTATTCTAAACTCCCACGAACTAACTTCTCACAATTCTTCAAGAATTTTTTAAAGTCAGTTTCTCTCTCAAAATTTCTAATTCGCAGTGAAAGTCGAAACGGATAGTTATCACTATATAATTCTAAGCCTTCAACATTTGATTTAACTTCTTCTGTATCCATATTATTTGCCTCTAATAAACCAATTTAAAATAACTAAAGTAGTTGGAATAAGTATATCCGACCGAGATACTGGTATCTTAGATAGTAAATTTGAGATTTTAGAACAAGTAAACTTACCCAATACTTCTGGTTTCACAGTTAAGCTAGGTATTACCGACGCTAATGAAAGTAGAATTATTCGTTGATAACCCAGTACATCATCAGTAACTTTTCCCATCGAACGTACAGCCACTACTATTCTTTTCAGATTCCCCTTAATTCTCTTCATAAAGTCGTCAACTTTATAAGTTGAACTAAAAGCAATAATACTTGCTACCGGCTCAACTAATTTGTCTGGAATAGTCGTAGAATTTTCAATCACTTGTTTAGAAATATTATAACCTTTAATAAAGTTAGGAGAGATTCTCTTATAAATACCAAAGATCTTACTAAAAGGAATAAGGGGAACTCCAAGTAGACCTCCAGTCGTAGAAGGAAGAGAAAGAAAAACTTTCCTAATTTTGTCACTTGTTAGCGATTTCAAAAAAGGGCTAAATTCTTGTTCTTTTATCTTATACTTCGACGTTTTAGAACAAGCTAAACATTCTGAAAATAATTTCCTCTTGCTTAATTTAAGTCTAAAAAACGGAGTGGCAGACCTCCTAACTTCTTCTAAATCTTTATAAACCTTACCATGTTCTGCGGGTAAAGAAGAATAAATAAAACCATAAGATACAGCCGTACACACTCCACCAAACTGTTGTAAACAAAAGATTGCCCTTTTGTTTGGTTCGTCAGCTGCTATAAAAGATCCCCAACCAAGTTTTTGGAGTCTCATAATATTTCTTGGAACGTCAAAGAAACTTTCCTCTTCAATATCAGCTAAATTCAGAAGAGCAAAAGCTTGTATACCATATTTAGAAGAAGCCCATAAAATATCATACCTCGGGTCGCCTGTTAACGCCATATTCTTAATAAAAGGAACTCGTAATCTTCTACAAGCTGCATAAAACGACCTAATCGTTGCCCGAGAAATTTTAGTAGACATTCTAACTAAAAACTTTCTGTTTTTATCTTGAGTTATCAACGAAGCAAGAGACTCATCAGACCGAACTGGAAGAGAAACTACTTTTACTCCAAGTAACTGCGTTCCTAGATCTGGTGTTTGGTATTGTACCCATGTTGGTTCGATAGCCAAACTTTGTGAAGATGGAAGTTCCATTACTTTAACACCACGTCCTTTCTCTTTCTCTTCTTCACCTTCGTCTTCATCTTCCTCCTTTTTACCTTTCGTTTTTGAAGTTCCCTTTCGTTCTTTTTGTTCTGTTGTCACTAACCTTCCTTTAGCCATTTTCAAAGAAAGTTTC
>Ga0209977_10000042_pt1 | contig 44165 bp, 76 predicted proteins | sample SumtaG_2_FD_183113 | JGI IMG/M metagenome (GOLD analysis project Ga0209977, IMG submission 183113) | Deep subsurface microbial communities from Indian Ocean to uncover new lineages of life (NeLLi) - Sumatra_00607 metaG (SPAdes) (version 2) | ecosystem: Environmental > Aquatic > Marine > Oceanic...
GGGAGACGAACCGAAAAAGGAAAAAAAGCAAGGAGGGAATCACAAGAACAAGGCAGGGATTACACTCCGTTTAATGAGGGGCATCGTGAACTCGCACCGTCTGAAAAGGGTGTGGTCGGCTGCATAACGAACGCCCTGAATAAGGATGCCTTGGTTCTTGCGGATAGAACACGAAGCTATGCGAATAAAGGAAGAAATCTGGAGTCCCCCAAGCCGATTACGAATGCCTTGTCGGGAGTCCAGAAAGACAATCTACTCATCGCCAATACGGTCGATGTTGACGGCTATCTGAGAAGAGGAGAGAGGGACAGGGATAAGGATGGGAAGGCTATTCTGACATCGATCGCCAACAGGAGAATAAGACGACTCACCCCGAAAGAATGCGAACGCCTTCAGGGCTTCCCCGACGACTGGACGCTTGTTCCCGCCATCGGAAACGATGCGGGGACGGAATACGACTACGAGATGGGAGAAACAATCATTGAGGGAAAAGTCATGTCGGACACCCAAAGGTACAAACAGATGGGCAATGCGGTCAGCGTTCCTGTGATTGAGGCGATAGGGAGAAGGATTTGGCAGGCGATTGAGAGTCTCAAATGCTACAAGAAATAGTCGGAGAATGCGTGTAAACGCATGATATGCAAAAAAGGAGAGAAACCCCGATGAAGACATCGCTCAAGCTCTGTCGGCTCTCAGAACTCGGAGGATGCGAAAAATGGTTCGAGCCGAACAGGCCGCATCAGGACTTCTGCCATCCCAAGCATCAGCAGAAATACTGGCGATTGGTCCGCACCGAGAAAAGGCTGCTCGTGAGGAAAGTCATGGAACACGACAAAGACATCCGGGCCATAAAGAGGCATTTAGGATTGAAATGATAAAGAGAAGCGCAAGGAACTGGATTCCGTTCTGGGGCGACAAATGGCTTTTCGGCAGCATGCGCCAGGAGTTCGATGTGGCGGAGAGGGGCATCTGGTGGGACCTCATGCCCATAGCCATGAAGGACGAGGGCTTCATACGCGCGAACGAGGACACTCCCTATCCCATCCAGCAGCTCGCCGGCATGCTCATAGTCCCGGAAGACCTGCTGGAAAGAACAATCGAGAAGTTTATTGAGAAGGGCAAGTACACCAAGCTGAAGAACGGCACGCTGTACATCACGAACTGGAACAAGTACTGCTTCACGGATAGGCATATGCGGAGACTTGAAGATGAACCTGAAGACGAAATGTCCGCCGAGGAGGACACTATGTCCGAAAAAGAGGACCAAGTGGGTACGGTTGCGGACACTAGAGAAGATAAGATAAGAGTAGATAAGAATAGAGAAGAAGAGAATAGAGAAGACTACCCACCTGAATTCGAAGCCTTCTGGAATAATTACCCAAAGAAAAAAGAAAAAAAGGACGCATATCTCACTTGGAAAACCCTCACGAAGAAGCAGAAGGAGGAGGTCATCATCGCCGCCAAGCACTACAAGATGGAAACCGATGCGATGGAGACGGAGGAGAGTTATATAAAACATCCGAAGACCTTTCTCAATAAGAAGAAGGAGAAATGGAAGGATTATCTCAAGCCACCGAAATTAACGAAACAGCAGACTTGTCAGGAGAAGGACGAAAAACGCACCCAAGAGTGGTACAAAAAGAAGGACTGAGCATGGATTACAGCGATAAACCGGAACTCAAGGCAATGCTCGAAAGGGCGGGCAAAAAGGTCGGCAAAATCATCAACCAAGAAGATGTCGAATTCTTTTATGAAGAGTTGAAAGAGTATCCCCTGAAGACACTGGAAAAGGCAATCGAGAAGGCCATGCAGGACAGAGACCCGGACGATGTGTACCTGTATCGGGCGGCACTGACGGTGCAGGAGACGAGGGCGGCGGTGGAGAGGCTTTTGGAGGATGCACCGACGGAAGGCAAGGTCGGATGCGAACGCTGTGGAGGCATGGTGTGGATAACGAGCAAGGACAAGTTCGGGCGGTTTGCGGCCTGGCCATGCCAATGTTTATACAACGTGACGAAAGAGGCCCTGGCGAAGAAGAAGAGGCCGAGCCATATAGATGCACACAGGAGGCGGATCGTCAAAGCCTATGAACATCACGAGAAACATTATGGAGGACTTAATGAGTGAAAAACTGAAGTTAACGAAAAAAGAGCTTGAAAGAAAAATGAAAGAAATAGAAGAAGAAGCCGCTACTCTTTTCGAGACAATCAGCTCGCTCACCCTAAGAGCACGGCAGGAACTCTTGGTGAATATTCGACCAGAAATCAGAAAGCTTGAGAAAATGAATGAATCCCTTAAGAAAAAATTGAAGGAGGTTTATCCGGAATTCGCCGTAGTGTCTTCTAAGGATAGGGCAGATGGAAATTAAAAATATAGAGAGGAGGAAAAAATGATTTTGACTTTACTATGTGTTTTCATCGTTTTTCTGGGGTTAGTTTTTCTTGGGATTTATCGCATCCATCACAAAGGCAATCACGGCTATAGCGACCAAGAACTAATTCATCGATTTCTTCTCGTCATAGGCGGGATGTTGCTGGCTATTTGTCTGTTCGCCATTGTCATGAGAGAGTCGTGCGCGGGTGCCCATGTGAAGGAATTCGAGGCCGTGCAGTCGACGATGGACGGGGCGAGGCTCAACGAGAAGATCTCTCCTCTTGAGCTGGCTGCAATCCAACAGAAGGCCGTAGAGAAGAACGAGGAATTGGCGAGCATGAAATTCTGGGCCACCCATCCCCTTTCGAACTGGTTCTACAGCAAGAAAATCCTTGCCATCAAGCCGATTGAATAAGGAGGCGACATGAGAAAAAGCCGATATATAAGGTTTAGGAATCGGTTTCATCCAGGCTACTCCGAGTGTTCTCGATGCGGCGGTAATTGGGGGTGGAAAAAGCATGCTGACCACAGAGTAAGCAATCATAGCGGTCTGTTTTTATTCTGCGTGGAATGCGATGCAGTCGTTACTCTGGAGGAAAGGTGGAAGGCTCTTGATCGGTGGAAGGCAAAGGCCATAAGGCAATGTTTTGTTTACAATCGCCGGACAAACCTGAAAGAGATCATGCAGGATGTCGTCGATATTGAGAACACGGAATTCATAGAATTCCCAAGACCTGCATCAAAGGAGGCACTATGAGTCTGAAGGTCATTTGCTGGCTGATTTTCGGGGGTGGGATTATTGTGGGTATCCTGATAACCATATTCTTCGCCTGCCTGAAAATAAAAGGACTCAGGGATTCGAGGGATCTCAAGGATTCCAGAATCCGGATCCTGCAGGGGCAGATAGAAGGAAAAGACGCAGTCATAAAAGGCTTCGTAGAGAAAGGGAAGGAGGAATGAATGTCCTTGAATAAATCGGTCGGCAACATGTATGACTGGGTTACCCACACATGGTCGCCAATCACCGGTTGCAAATTCAACTGCAAGTACTGCTACGCTCAAGGGCAACCCGAACACGACATGCCGAAGCTTCACAAGAAAAGGCTGAGGGATAACTTGGGCGAAGGGAACACGATTTTTGTCGGCTCGATGGCCGATATGTGGGGCTTTTGGATGGCAGACAGCTCGATTCTCCATGTATTGCATATCTGCCGGAGATTCCATAAAAACAGGTATCTGTTTCAGAGCAAGGATCCACGGCGATTCCATCCATTCCTGGAGAAGATGCCCGACAATGTCATATTGGGCACGACGATCGAGACGAATCGGTTGACGAGCAAGATTTCCCTTGCACCGCAGGTGTTCCAGAGAGCCTTGGCATTGGCCACAATTCCTGACACCTACAAGAGAGAGGTGACGATTGAGCCAATAATGGATTTTGATCTCGAGCCTTTGTTGACCCTGATCAAAGGAGCAAGACCAGACTTCGTTGCGGTCGGTGCCGACTCCAAGGGACACAATCTCGATGAGCCTTCCCCGGAGAAGATCAAGGAACTGATAGTGGGATTAAGCGAATTTACTCAGGTCAAAATAAAGAAGAATCTTAAAAGAATTTATCCTGGAGGAAGAGACCAATCCTGAAGGAACTATCCTAATCCAAAAAAAAGGAAGTGATAAAGAATGAACATAAAAAAAGGCAAGACCTACCGAATAAAAAGCGACTCCCCATATTTCGTTGACAAGTATGGAATGTCAGACCCGAATATCATCATTGAAGATACAGACGAAAAAGTGTTCGGAGGAGGATGGGCGATGCAAGATGGCAATCCCTCCTGCATAGCATACGCTGTACGACGTGCTTTCAATAAAGCCATTCAAGGCGATGGCCAAGTTTACTATGGTCATATCGATAGCCTCGGGGAACTCGTCCACGAGTCAGAGCTCGAAGCTAACTAAAAGGAGGTGATAAAGAATGAGTAGAAAATTATACAAAGTTAAAGGTAGTTTCACAATATTATCTTCATTGGAAGAGACCATGAAACCGGGAGGTTTTGGAACACAGATGTTTCTGGAGGATGTGGTTAGGATAGCTCTCCAAGATGGTCATCTGAAAGTAAAAGATGTGAAAATTGCAACCGTGGTGGAAGAGAAAGCGAAAAAAGATGAGGAAATGATTGAAATTCCACCCCCGAAAAAGGAGTGGGACGATACGCAGATAAGTGGTGATTAAAGGAGGAGTGAATGGGAAGTCAGAGGAAAGTGGTGGGACTTGCGAGTCTGACAGAGACAGAGCTTAAAATCTTGAAACTCGTTGGCGAAGGCTTAGGAAACGATGAGATGGCCAAGGATTTGTTCGTAAGCAAAAACACCATCAGGTCTCATGTAAAATCCATCAATAGCAAATTGGGTTTTTCGAGCAGGTTGAAGCTCATTGTCTATGCGGTTAAGAACCTGGATTGCACACAGATCGCTTTTTTCAATCGGTATGAATTAGGTCGGTTAGGATTCCCCAAATCCGCCATGAAGTTCGGAGTGTTCAAAAGAGAAAAGGATGATGCCGATCATGTCGTTCTTATCTTGGATAGCACAGGACAGCTCTTCAAGGATAAATGGAGACTGGAAGAGATAAAACCATAAGGGAGAATAAGATGAGCGAGTCAAACGAGTCCCCTTGGAATATTGTGTGGTGGATACTGCTGTTCATCGTGCTTTTGGTCTTGATGGTCTGGACTTGCTGAGGATGAATAAATATGTTTATGTCTGGAAGAACAATTCCAAGAGAAAGGGATTGTATGGACGGACTTGCCGAGCAGTGAAGAGGGGAAAGATGAATAGCGTATTGGTGGAATTCGAGAATGGGCAGAGAGAGATTATTAGCCGAAACGCTTTGCGAAAGGAGAAGCCATGACAGATTCAAGAGCGGGAAAGACATATCATCTTCGCTGGCTGGAGTGGATACAATTCTGTGCCGAGCAAGGCATAGACCCGATTGAGAACTGCGAACATAGCTTCGACCTGGGCGGAGGCGATAGCTATACGATTGCCTGTTATGATCAGCCTGATGAGATAGAACATTTAGGAGAAAGCCAGGAGGAAGAGGATGAATTCAGCCGGCGACGGTGGAGGGGGAGTGTCGCATAGGTAAAATATGCCAATCAAATACACTCACGACCAATTAGTCAAGAAAGCCACGAAATGGCTGTGGAGACAGGGTTGTGCCATCGTGATAACGGAAATGGCAGGCAGAAGCCAAGAGCCTGATGCCATAGGTTTCTGTCCCACTTATTCTATCCTGATTGAATGCAAGGCAAACCGGTCTGATTTTCTGAAAGACAAGCACAAATGCCACCGCAGGGCAGGACGTAGCATGGGTGACAAGAGATACTATCTTGCACCCAAGGGCATGATTAGTCCCGAAGAATTGCCTGAAAAATGGGGGTTGCTTGAACCATATGGCTCGGGATTCACTATCATTGAAAGCGCGGGATGGTTCCAGGACAAGGATTGCAGGATGGAAACCAATTTGTTGGTATCAGCAATGCGCAGAATCAAGGGGATGATGCCGAGAGGGACGAGCGTCAAATCTTACTATTATCAGACGAGCAACAGGGCAACGCTTGGAATCAAGCCTGTCGAGACTGAGGAAAAGGAGGAGTAAATGAGAGACCCAAGAATCGATGTGCTTTTATCCCACTTAAATCTGGTGTGCAAATACTATTCGGGTGAACGTGGAGCAGAGTGCCTGAGAGCCTATGGTAGTAAGAAATACAACGATGCAGCCAAATCTGTAAGTTGCGATGGTCATTTATCCAAGTGTGAATTAACTGAAGAGGATAGAATCAAGCCAGACGATAAAGACTGGGGGGAAGAATCGAATGAGTGAATTCAACAAGAAAAAATTGGTCGAATATTTCGATGGGATGTGTCTGTTCCTGGCATACCATCATTGGGCGAAGAGGGACGGAAGAGCGGTGGCCATACGGAAGATACTGGAGAACATCTGGGTCGAGGGAGAGCCGGGGCATGAGGAATACCATGTCCATCCGAGGGCATTCGAAGAGGAGGAGGAATGATGTGTAAATTCGGAACTAATGAAAAAGTTTTAGTAAAGATTCCTGCTGATTTAGCCTGTTCTGGTAAATCATATTGGGATGAAATGCCGATTGATAGATGTATATCTTCTATTGTGAAGGCATTACAGGAAGGTGGAATTGATATGAGTAGTTCCTGTTGCGGTCATGGAAGGCCATTGGGAGATATCCGGTTACAGGATGGAAGAATCTTATTGATTGATACTTATGGTGAGTGGGCCATACATAGAAATCGACTTCTTTTAAAGGCTTTGTGGTGTCATTTTATTTACCCGAAGCGAGTGCGACTTAGAGTAGCCATAGCTAATTTTCTCTGGAGATTAAAGAAATTCTTAAAGCTATTGGATAAGGAGGAGTGAATGAGCGAAAAACTGAGCAAGGAAAAGCTGTTGAAGTATCTTGAATACCTACGAAAGCTTTATTTAAGAGAAAATTTACCAGTAATTGATTATCCCCCATTAGAAGAAGAGCAAACCTATGAGCAAATCAAGGAGCTAATCGAAGCACAGGCAGAGCTGAGCGAGGCAGAGGTTGGGGAGTTTATAGGTGAGCAGGCACACTTGTTTAAGAGACAGTGGCCTGACAGATTCTATGGGGACGGTTCTATTGATTTCTATGTCTTTGACAACTTAAAGAAGGTGCTCAAAGAATACGACAAGCTGAGGAGGGGAGGATGGAGTATTTAAGCCGACAAAAGAAAGTTATGGGAGGAGCATTGTGTATTAAAGGCACAAGAATTCCTATGTCAGTTATTTTGTATAGATTGTCTGAAGGCAAAACAATCCAACATATTCAAGAATTATATCCCCATCTTACTGAAGTAAAGATTTCTTTGGCAATAAAAGAATTGGGAGATGTTATTGATAAGGAGGTGGCGAAATGAAGCTATGGAATTGGAAAAAGATTAAACGATATTTCCTGTTACAAGGTGGCGGAACAGCTATTGCTATTATTCTGTATTGCCTTCATTTTTCTACATGGTTAATCTTATTGATAATTAGCATTTATCTATTTCCCTTTTTATGGAAATGGGCGAGGGAAGATTATAAAAGAATATTCGGAGGTGGCAAATGAAGAAATATGATGGGTGGAGAGTAAAAAGCCCCAAAGGATATCATTATGGTTGCCATGTTTATATCAATAAAAAAGATGCGATTGATAACTTCAGGAATGCAAGAATGATTGGACAGATAGAATGGCAAAAATATGAAAAAAGAGGATGGAAAGCTGTTAAGGTCAAACTTGTGGAGGTTGAACAATGACAGACAAACAGCGTAATGAGTATGTGGAGAAGAAGGCTAAAGAGTTAATTGATAAAATTGAAGATATTTACCCTGCTTTCAGGTCAACAACATATTGGGGAAACTTTATCTTATCCATCATCAAGGATTGTCAGTCGAAAGTGAGCAAGAGACTTGTGGGGAAAGTGACGGCACGAATATATTGTGATAGGAGGTCGTCAAAAGCTGTAAAGGCACATGTTCGAGAAGGATTTGAAGAGGCAGGATTTGAGGTTGAGAAATGACAGCAAAGAAATTCAACATCAAGAACTACACGACCGACGTTCCGGCAGAAAGGAGCATCGGAGAGATTGAAAAACTGCTCGCCTTGTTCGGAGCAACAGCGATAATGAAGGAGCTTTCATCGGATGGAGGGATTGATGTTCTTTGTTTTAGATTGGAGAAACAAACCTTCAAGCTTCCCGCAAACGTGAAGGGTGTCAAAGCCACCCTGTTTGAGGGAAAGAAGGACTATGGCAGGGAGGCTTTGATCAGGAGCCGGGAGGCGAAAGCGTATCGAGTTGCCTGGAGAATAATCAAGGATTGGATACATGCTCAACTGAGCTTGATCGCTTCCGGCCAAGCACATCCGCATGAAATTTTCCTGCCCTATATGTTTGATGGCAAACAGACACTCTATCAGGCATACATGGAGGGGAAATTATTAACTCAAGGAAAAAAAGCGAAAGGGGAAAAATGAAGGGATTATCGCCTACTCAACGGACTTTACGACAACTCAGACAAGAGGGCTTTATTTGTGGGATAGTTGAGCGCTTTAATCCTTATGCTGGGAAGTTTGGGGTGCGACAGGATTTGTTCGGAATCATAGATATTATAGCGATAAAACATAATGCGATTTGCGGCATTCAAAGTTGTGGACAGAGTTTCGCTGAACACAATAGAACGATTCTCGAAAATGAATTTGCTGTAGAGTGGCTGAAGGTCGGAGGTCATCTTGAACTCTGGGGCTGGAGGAAAATAAAACTGAAAAGAGGCGGAAAAATGATGACATGGAAACCGAGGGTCAAAGTTTATAACCCAGAAGATTTTGAACCAGGAGGCTTGTAATGATTAAAAGAAAGCATTTCTGGCTCGGCCTCGTCATAGGCATCCTCGTCGGCTTCCTCTACGGCTGGCTCTCCGTCTGGGCCACATATGTAGGGCTTGAGCAGACGCACATTCAGAATGAAGCGGAGCTCAAGGCGATCAAGAAGATACTGTATTTCAGCGAGGACATTCTGCAACAGCGTAAGGATAATTTCGAATGGAACCTGCAGAGTGTGAGACCCATACCCGAATGGGGAGAGGCGAAGGAGGAGTGAATGATAATAAAGAAACAAGAATTCAAGACTTGTTCGAAGTGTGGGAACAGAAAGATGGTTTCGGGCGAAGAATACGGCTGCGATATTTGTAAGAAGCCCATTGATTTCAATAAGCCCCCCGACGAATGCGAACATTTGAGCATGACAATTTTTTATCGTAAGTCAGACAACGCGAAGGATCTCCATTTTTGCTCATGGGAGTGTGCTTTTCAAAGGCTAATGACAATAAAAAAGGGTGATTTCATTTCATTGCCTTACTTGATTCTTAATGTGAGGAATCAAAAAGTGGGCATTGAGGGTTTTCGGGAAGCGATAAGAAATATCAGAAGGAGGGATGAATGAGTGAAGTGTTGTGTTGGGATTGCAAATTCAAAATGAAAGTTCCTGACTCCGCCCATATCGAATGTGCATGGCAGCGAGGACACAGGGGGCATGTTTGGTTCTACGAGGGTTTTGATCCTAACTATCCTCACCCAATATTTGAATGCAAAGGATTCCAGAAAGGAAGCGGGTGGATGAAGGAACTCAAAAATAAGACAAAAAATTATTATATCCCACATCCTACTAAAGTCCAGGAAAAAGCGAAGGAGGAGTGAATGAGTGAATTAAGAAGCAAATGTCATGGGGCTGATGTGGGAAAAAATCTTATTGTAACTTGGTGGATGCAACAATCAATGTTTGATTTTAAGAAATATCCAAATGTCTGCTTCCAATGCCACAAGCCCTGCGAAATCCAAGAGAAGGTGGCGGTGGAGAAATGAACCGAAGTCAGCGGGAGAAGCGGAAAAAGAGCATCCAGGAATCGCAGGCTCAAAAGACCGCTTACAACAACTCCCACCAAAAGGAAACGAGGCTTCGAGAAGAACAGTTCAAGCTGGAGAAAGAGCTGAGATTGAATCTCAAGGAAAAGAGGCGACTGAAGAGGATTCGCAAGAAGAGGATCCAGTACCTGAAATCGCTTCGGAGGCGAAGCCTGATAACCGTGGAGGAATATCAGGAGGGAATGAAGAAAATAACGAAAGGGAAGGAATGATAGCCATTAAATAAAATTTAAGGAGGTTTTAAAATGTCTCAAAAAAAAGAATCAAAAAGCGTGAAGAGTCTCAACGAAGAGATTGGGAAGGTGACCCGAGAAATCGAGGCTGCGGCGAGAGAAGGGAAAAGCACGAGTGCCTTATTCGAGAAAAAGCAGGAGCTCCAGAAGAGGCTCGGAAAAACGGCAAAGAAGAAGGAGGAATAATGTCAGAAGACGAGAAAATGAACGGGGAAGAGTTTGCTGCCCACTTGGCGGAGGTTCTGCCGAAGAGGATCAAGTTCATCGAGGAGGCAGCCAAGGAAGGCCGGCTCATCAGGATCAAGCAGGAGAGCGGAAACCGAATAATCAAGTGTCCCGAGTGCGGACACGACCGCATCGAGGTCGAGAGAAAAGAGGAGGTCGAAGGAGAAAAGAAAGAGATTGCCTTGGGCGGGATTCTCGCCATAACTTTTATTGTGAAGGGCGAGGAAAAGGTCATCAAAGGTTAGGGGACGAGGATGAAGAAGTTCAAATTCCTGGTCATCCAGACCTGCTACATGACGGAGGTCACGATGGAGTGCGACACCGAGGAGGAGGCTGCGCAGGGAGCGTTGAAGCTAGCGGTGGCGGGAAAGATAAAGTTCGCCCATCTGGCTTTGCCGCAGATTATCGCGATGAGGGCGGAAGGCTTGAACAGGGAAACCTTGAGTCCCGGCTCGGACAAGATCCATTGAGAAAGGAACTGAAGCCTCCCCTAGAAGAAGCGATCCGGAAGGTGGCGGACATGCTGTCCAACCCGGACAGGGAGAAGAATCCGCTGGGCGAAAAGTTCACCCGATGGAAGGTTTTCCCGTTGTCGGAGGACACGGCGACCTGCGTGTACAGAAAAGACAAGACAGAGAAAAAAGTCGCCGTGTTTTTCTTCTGGGCGGCCAATCAATGGTGGTGGATTGTGCCAACCGATTCGCATGTACATGGCATGATGATGTTCCCTGCGATAAAGTCATTCGTCGAACAGGACAATTACGACAAAGATTTTTGAAGGAAAAAGACCATTAGGTCAAAATCTTGAAAGGAGGTAAAAATGGAACCAATAGTTAGTCCTTGGTTTATTTATTTAATTATGGTCATCGGCTCTATTAAGACATTGCTTACTATAGGAGCTGTGGTGCTTGGAATTGCTGTCTTTGTTTTATTTGTAGTAGGACTTATTGAAATTGATTGCGCTTGGGGAGAAGACGAGAAGAAGAAGGGCAGGATAATACGAAACAAGTCTAAAAAGTTTATTCTGCCATTTTTAATTCTTCTGGTGTTGGCAATTCTTGTTCCTTCTAAGAAGACTGTGATTGCCATGTATGTAGCCAATTTCGTCACTACCGACAATGTTATCAAAGCTATTGAAACGGGCGGTAATTTCAAAGATGTCATCAAGAAAGACATCATTGAAATCATCGAAGCCATGAAAGGAGAAAAGGTACAACCTGAGAAACCAGAAAGTAATAATTAAAATTTTAATAGGAGGTAAAAATGAAAGAAACAAAACCCAAGCCGATTGCCAAGCTCACGAAAGAGCAACTCCAGGAGTTCCGAAGCATCGACGGACGCGTCGAAGCCACGGGCAGGATTCTTGACCAAGCCTTCCGAAGGAAATATCAAATATGGGATAAGGTTCGAGAAGCTTATAATCTCGGCATCCTTGAAGAACATTATGTCGATATGCGTAGTGGTGAGGTATTCGAACTCTGGCCGAAAATCGAATAAAGAAGAAAGGAGTTGAGAGGATTCGATGGGGAAGAAAAACAAGCATAGAGTCCCCCATTCATCCGCCCTTGCTTCCAGAGGGATTTACAACAAGGGAGTCCGGAGTACGGTTTTGTTCATGCGAATAATCGCCACAACCTATCAGGGTTGGATGAAGAGGGGCGGTATAACGAACATCGACAAGCTGGAGCTTGAGGTCGTGTTCAACTGTTGCAAGAAGGTCCTGGTCCAACACTTCAAGATTTCCGAGAAGAGGATAAAGGAGATCTGGAACACATTCGACCTGGACTATGTGACGAAGGAGGCGGACAAACTGTATGCGGACATGTCCAGAAAAATCATCCTGCCGGACGACAAGAGGACAGGTGGCGGGATCATCATCCCCAAAGGAGGCATGGACATGAGCAAGATCGCAAAGGAGGTGAGGACAAAGAAATGACCTGCATAATCGGATTAGTCCACGCCGGCATGGTGTGGATGGGCGGAGACAGTGCCGGCGTGGCCAACCTGAATATAAGGAGCAGAAAGGACACGAAGGTTTTCGAGGTGGATGGAAGATTCCTGATCGGATACACGAGCTCGTTCCGGATGGGTCAGTTGCTGAGGTTTGGATTCAATCCGCCAAAACACATGGGTAAGGTTAGTGATTATGAATACATGTGTACCGTTTTCATCGATGCGGCAAGGAAAAGACTGAAAGACGGAGGCTATGTCAAAGTCAAGGATAGCCGGGAAGAGGGAGGCGTTTTCCTGGTCGGCTACAAAGGCAGGCTTTATCAGATTGACGATGATTTCCAAGTCGGGGAAACGCTCGACGGATTCGATGCGGTGGGCTGCGGAAGCGACTATGCTCTGGGTTCCCTTTATTCCAACAAGAACAACCTTGACCCGAAATGGAGCATATTGGAGGCTTTGAAAATCGCAGAGTATTTCTCGGCAGGAGTGAGAAGGCCTTTTGTGGTGAGAAGATTGAAGGTGAAAAAGCGAGGAGATAAGAAGGATGTCATTAAATTATAGAATAGTAGGGAAGGAGGATACAAGCTATTTGAACACCCCCAGAATGGTATACAGAGTTGCGTTGGAAGTAGAGAAAGTGCCAGACAAGAAAACCATGAAAGAGGCGGCAATAGAAATCTGGGGGGACGGCAATAGAAAGTGGAAAGAATTCACTGTGTTCATGTATTTGCCTGAGATGAACACCAAGGGTGCCGCTTATGGCATAGGAAATTTCACGCGCATTGGCTTGAAGGAATTCAAAGTGATGGATGCTTCATTGTGTGGAACCAAGTGGGAAGACAAAGGCAAGGAGGAGAAATGAATCTTGATGAGACTATAGCTATGCTGAAATCCAGGACGCAAGTTTTAATCCAGACGAAGGAGAATCCTACTTATAATCTGATAGTGATGTCTCATAAAGTGAGCAAGGGATTTTTGAACAGAATGAGAAAGAAAAAGGAGCTTGAGGATATCAAATGCAAATATCCTCCAGGATTTAAGATGAAGCCAAATCGCTCACTTCCGCCTGACTCGGTAATATTCATGCAGGACTTAGAACCCATGGCAGCGTGGATTGAAGGGAAGCTTAAACTGATAACCAGAAAGAGAATTGGAGGAGGAGTGAATGAATATTGAAAAAAGATATATCAATCAAGATTACACTGATGATCCTATCACCTGTGACTATCGCAAAGGTGGTTTGATTTGCCCAAAAATTGCAGCTGTTTCTTTGTATGGGGAAGAAATGTCTGGTCATTTTTGTACTTTTCATGCAGATGAGCTTTTGGAAATTGAAAAGGAGAAAGAAAATGATGAACTGGATTAAGAGAAATTGGCTCCCACTCATGGGAATGTTCATGGCCCTGGTAATGGTGATTGTCGGGATAAACTCCATAGTGGGAGTTCTGAATTACAAGTCACAGATCAGAAAGCTCGACAAGTCCATAATGGAGAAGGAGAACGATATTCGGAAGAGCAGAGGCAATGTCAAAGCCCTGCGAAGGACGATAGCGGCCAGAGACGATGCCATAGCCGAGCGAAACAACAAGCTGAGGGAGAAGGATGCGGAGATTGGGGTTATCCGGGAAGAGAGGGATTCCTGGAAGGACAAGGTCGAAGAGATGGCGCCGTCCGAGGTCGTCGTCGAGACTCGGAAAGTCCTGAACTGTGCGAACATATTCGAGCGACCGGACGGGGTGCTGTTCACGCTTGCTTGTGCCAGGATAAATCTTCGGGCATTGAGGACAGGCGAATTCTCTCTTGCGATGCCGGACATACAGAAGCTGGAGGAGAAGGTCGCATTGCAGGATGCCAGCATGCTGGACCTGAACATGAAAATTGTCGGTCTTGAGGGCATAATCGTGGAGAAGGACTCGCAGATTGCCGGCGAGCAGGGCATATCGGGCGACTGGAAAGACAAGTTCGACCTCAGCGAGGGCAGGAGGAAGAAGGCCAGGGCGAAAGGAAGAAAGGAAGGCGCCGTGGTTGCAACCATTGTCATCATCGCAGTGTTCTTTCTGGGGAAATAAAGGAGGAAAACATGGACACTTCAGAAACTTATATCAAGATGTGTGATTGCCTCGAGATTCAGGAACAAAAATCAAAAATACTAAAAATATCAAATGAATTTTCTGTAGGTTATCAAAACAAAGAAATTTGGATTAACCATGAAGGTCATTTCTTCTTTAAAGGTGAAAGCTGGCTTCCTCGCCAAGATCAGATTCAGGAGATGATGCCACCCTATGACCATCCTTCTACAATGATAATGTATTTTTCTTTATTTGCCAATAATGAAGAAATGTTTGAGGGTCTCTATGGTAGCCATAGGTTTAAATTAACCATAAAATCAATGGAACAACTGTGGCTCGCATTCTACATGCACGAGAAGTACGGGAAGACTTGGAGTGGGGCGAAATGGGTGGAGGTTGACCATGAAAAGGCGTGAGTTTTTTCAAGCAATCGGAATCGGTGTTTTCGCTTCGTTAGTGGCAAAGAATTTGGACTTAATCAAAAACATTTCGAAATATCCGGAATCCATAGGAGAATTGGTTTATATGATTTCCGATGACAAGAAAATATTGATTGAGGTCGTGATAACGAGGAAAGACATATTAAAGCTGATGAAAGCCAACAAGAATGCCTGAAGACGCAATAAAGAAAAGGACGAAACGGGCCATCCAGGCCGCGATTGACATCCTCTCCTATCCCGAAGGGAATTACGATGTTATCTATAAGCTGGAGAGTAAGCAGTTTCATATCGAAGCCATAAGAAGGCATGAGATTCGCAAGATCAGGATCGTCCTTGATGAGATAAAAAAGGAAGACGAGGAAGCCATTCTGAGCGTCATCCTTCCTTCCAACTGCACCAAGGAGATATGGTGCAGGAATATCACCGGGAGATTCAAAATCAGAAAAATCCCCCCAAATTGAAAACCTTGTCAAGTCCCTAATTCCCCCATCCATAGGTTGCCATTTCGGATAACCTATAGGTTGTACAAAACGACACCCTATAGGTTCACCCCATCCAAAAAGCACGGTTTATATTATCAACGATATGGCAAACCTCGTACCGAAGAGGGTGATTGTCCACCACAGTCTTACGAAAGACAGTGGCACTGTGAGTTGGGGAGCGATTCGGAAATACCACACAAAGACGCTGAAATGGGCCGGGATCGGATACCACATAGGAGTCGAACTCATCATCAGCGGCGATGAGCCGTGTTATGAGGTGCTGTTCGGCAGGTCGTGGGACAGAACAGGTGCTCATGTGCGAGGACACAATCACGACTCGCTCGGCATCTGCTTCGTCGGTAACTACGACAAGATCGCACCCAAAAAAGAAATGCTTGAGGCGGGTGCCAAAATTATTGCTCTCTGGTTGAAGCTCTATGGTCTAACAGTCGACGACATCTACCCTCACCATAATTTCAATATCAACAAGTCATGCCCGGGCGAACTCTTCGATATGGAGCAACTAAAGCTACTCGTGGAGAAATCAATGTGAAAAAAATCACAATCCGCACATCCGTGGCGTTCATCATCTGGGCTGTTTTACTGACAGGGGGATTCGTCTTTACGGGATTCAAGCCGGACGCATCATATGCTGTATTTGCTGGCTGGCTCACGGGAGGTCTTACTGCCTATACGGGCAAACGGCTCATTCAGAAGCGGAAGGAATTCAATGGGAAGAAGGAGCATAAATGCGAATAGATCTCTGGACGGTTCTCTTTACGTTGAGCATGATAAGTCTCCTCATCGAGAGAGTTTTTTACTATCGGTCAAAGTATAAAATCAAGAAGAATAGCAAAGCTGAAAATCCCACGCATGGCGAGCGGTTAGCAACGCTGGAAGAGGCGGTTAAGAATATAAAAAAGGATATCAAGGAGATAAAGGAGAAGCTGAGTAAAAAATGAGCATAGATAAAAGGATGAACATGAATAAGCCGTTTATTCCGCGGAGGGAGAAGCCACTCTCCTGGCATGCGGCTAACAATGAGCCGCCCCGTGTGGTCAGCCGTCGGCAACGGCGGAGTGTGGGGTGTCTCGAGATACGGAAGACAGAGTGAAATGAAGGTCGCATTTGAGGCATTGATAAAAGAGGTGAACCACAAAAGCTTGGTCAGCGGAGACAAGGCGACCTGGGTGAAGTTGGAGTTCGAGTCGGCGAAGCAAATAAAGATATTGAATGCCCTCAACAAGCTTCACCAGGCCGACAAGACCGTGATGGTCGTGATAATGGACGAGAAGAAATGAATGTAAACAACATAAAAAAAACATCGAATGCCTATGCCAAAAAGGGCAAGCGAGGCTTCCAGGAAGACAATCCGGGAAGACCGAAAGGAGCGAAGAATAAATTCACCGGCAGCATCAAAGAGATGGTTCTCAACGCCCTCAACGACAAGCGGGTCGGGGGAGAAGAGGAGTTCGTCAAGTGGATTATAGCCAGCAAAAGAAACAAGGAGCTGTTTTACACATGGCTCATGAAGATGCTTCCTTCGAATGTAGACTTGGATGTCACAGGCGACCTTACGGTGAGACAGGAATTTGAAGACCGCTTGGACGAATATTTCGAGGAGCAAGGGAGAGATGGAATCGCTAAATTCTTCAAGGGACTTGGAGCAACGGTCGTTCCCAGAAATCAACGTCAGAACCATTAGGGAGCACCCTTACTTCGAACCCGGGCACAAAAGGCTCGTTGAATACTACAGGCGGCGAGGCCTAAAGAACGACATGGACGTCTATCTCCTGACGAAGATTGGGCTTGTCGACCCTATCATCGGGACAAGGAAGAACTGCAATGCCGACGACCATACGGCACCCTTCTCCTTCGTGGCCGATGTGCTGCTGAACCGGGTCCAGAACTACATAGTCTGGGCGAACAGGGCAGGCTCCAAGTCGTATCTTGCTGGGCTGATAACGTGGGTCAGAAGTTCCTTCCTGTCGAAGATGGAGACATCCATCCTCGGAGGAAGCCTGGAGCAGTCGGAGAAAAGCTACAAGGCGATGGGAGATTTCTGGAAGACAACGGACATGATAGACGAGTATCTCGTGGGCGAACCGATCAGGATGAGGACTGTCTGGAAGAACGGAAGCGTCGCTTCTGTCTTGACGGCTTCCCAGAAATCGGTGAGAGGCCCTCATCCGCAGTCCCTTATTCAGGACGAGATTGATGAGATGGACGAGGATGTCTACATGGCTGCCCTCTCGCAACCGCAGTCGAAACACGGGATTCCTGCATCGCTCGGTCGGCTTTCGACGAACCACAAGCTCGGCGGGGTCATGGACACGGCGTTGGAGAAGGCTCTGGAATCGGGGACGAGTATTTACAAGTGGTGTATCTGGGAGTGCCTCGAATCCTGCAAAGACTACTCGTGCTCAACCTGCAAGCTGGGTACATACTGCCCGGGTCAGCATATGAAAAAGGCGGATGGCTATTATCCGATATCCGATTTCATCCAGAAGCTTTACGAGCTGTCGGAGATCTCGCTCCAGGTCGAATGGTTCTGCGTGAAGGTGGGGCGGGACGACTTGGTCTACGGAGCACAGTACGACGAAGAACTACACAGCCCGATGAGCCTGCCGGGGGTCAACCTCGAACTCCCCGTCTATCTGAGCATAGACTGGGGAGGCACAAACCCCTTTTCGGTCGGTGTCTGGCAGAATGTCAAAGGCCTCGGATGGGTGAGGGCGGACGAGATATACCAAGGACATACCACGAACCAGCGTCTGCTGAACAAGCTCAAGGAGCTTCCTTGGTGGAAGAATGTAAAGGAAGGGGTTGCCGACCCGTCGCGTCCCGACCTGATCCAAGAATGGAAGGATGCCAAGGTCCATGTTTACAAGGCGAGGAACGATATAGAGCCTGGGATCGAAGCGATGCGGAACGCACTCGCCCCGGTACTCGGGAATCCCAGGATATTCATAAACCGAAAATGCAAGGCTTGGAGGACGGAGGTCAAGGCTTATTACGAGAAGAACGGGACGCCCGTGGACGAGCTGAACCATGCGATGGACGAGACCAGGTATTTCGTGATGCGCCACATCGCAAAGAAGAAGCAAGTCCGGATAAGGAGGCTGACATGAAGCTTCCCATGCCGAGCGTGAGCCTGAAGAACAACACTCTGAGCCTGGGAGTCAGGCCGGTGGATGTCCGGGTCAAAGGATTCGGAAAGTGGAAGCCCCCCAAAGCTACCGACGAGACGATATGGGAGAATACGGACACTTGGGGGGAGGGCGTGGGCAGCTCCGTGGTGATAAGGGATGCCCGAAGCCAGATCCAACACAACAGGAACTATGTCTATGTCTGCAACGACTATAATGCTCGATCAGTGTCGAGACAGAGGCTGAGGCTCTACATAGCCAAAGGTCCGGGTGCGGCTGTCTCTCGAAACACGAAGCTACTGACAAGGGAACAGAAGCAGTGGCTGTACAAGAACGAGGGGCTGGACCCGTGGCTGACAAAGGCGGTGGATGTCGAGGAGGTCATTGATCATCCGTTCAAAGTGATGATGAGGCATATGAACCCGATGATGAACCAAGCAGACACATGGATGCTGACCGAGAAGTTCATGGGAATAACCGGCAACTGCGTGTGGTGGAAGAGGAAGAACGCATTGGGAGTGCCTTATCAGATATGGATTCTCGAGACCCAGTTCCTGACCCCGGTCTTGGGAGAGAACATAGACGAGTTTGTCTTGGGATTCGTATACGACAACGGCAAGAACCGGGTGCCGTTCGACATGGAGGACTTGGTACATCACAAGTACCCGAGCCTCACGAACAAGGTTATGGGCATGAGTCCGATAGAGGCGATGAGCGACCCGATCTCGGTCAATGAGTCGATCTACAAGTACGAACGGGCCAGCTTCCAGAATATGGCGAGACCGGACATTATCATTTCCTTGGACAAGGATGCAGACCTTGGCCCCACGGAGTTCAAGAGAATCAAGAAGGAGTTCAAGGCAGCATTTGAGGGAGTGAGCAAGACCGGGAAGGCGGCGATGCTCGAGGGTGGAGCGAAGATCGAGAGGGTGAGCATGAGTCCCAGGGAACTGAGCCATCTGGAAGGGCGGAGAATGACTATGGAGGAGATAGCCAACGGCTATGGAGTCCCACGCTCATTGCTTTCTCCAGACAAGTCGAACCTAGCAAACGCAAGAATTGCCTTTGCCCAGTACATGCGGGACACGATTGACCCGAAGCTTAAGGTGTACGAGCAGAAGATAAACGAGCAGTTACTGCCCGATTACAAGGGAGGCGAGAACCTGTTCGTGGCCTTTGATAACTGTGTTCCCGAGAATGTGGAGTTCCTGCTCAAGGAGAAGGAGAGCCATCTCAAGACCGGCTACAGCTCGGTCAACATCGAGAGGGCGAAGGCTGGCGAGGATGAGGTGCCGTGGGGCGATGTGCCGATTATGCCGGGTACGATGATTCCCTTGGGTAGCATGCCTCCTCCCAGGAAAGACATGAACGATGAGGAGCTCCAGGAGATAGCCCAGAAGGTAGCCAAGGCGATGGTGGAGGAGATCTACAAATGAGCGTGGCATTGAGCAGGAGAGAGAAGGAGAGGCTGGTTGTCCTCGTCGTGCGGAATATCAAAGACCTGGTCCTCGAGCGGAGACTGCCGTTGTTCCGAGTCCACATGAAGTTCTTGGACAGCACCGAATCGCACATCTTGAAGTGGAAGAAGCTCTTGCAGAAACGATTTGGCGTGATGGAAAAGGAAGTCCTGGGAAAGATAAAAAAGCCCGGGAAGTCCGTATATCACACGACGAAGGAGTATTGGATTGACAAGGCCGGATTCGATGTTGAGAAATGGCTGTTCTCAAAGAAGAAATGGCAGGGGACTTTCCAGAAGGACGGGAAGCTGATGGCGGCCAAGCCGATGGCTGACGGCGGTCAGTATATCTTGGACGAGCTGGAAGTCGAGCTGGTCTTCGACGGGGCGGACCCCAATGCGATAGAGTGGCTGGCAGCGAACTCCAAGAATGCTGCATGGTCTGTCACGAACACGGTTCACGCAAGGCTGAAGAAGGCGTTGATGGATGCCGTCGAGGCAGGAGAGAGCATCCCCAAGATCAGGAAAAGGGTAGAGGAGATCTTCGAGAATATCAGCAAAGTCCGGGCTGAGATGATAGCCAGGACTGAGACCCTGAAGGCGACGAATAGGGGCGTATGGCTGGGGATGAGGCAGAGCGGAGTCGTGGAGGGCAAGCAGTGGATGGCGGCGATGGACAAGAGAACCTGCGCGGAATGCGCGGAGATGGACGGGGCGACCATGCCTTTGGACGACCCCTTTTTCGAGCTGGGAGAGAGCCACACCTTCAAATCTGGCAAGACCATGGTTTTCGACTACGAGGAGATTCAGCATTGCCCGATGCATCCGGATTGCCGGTGCACCCTAATGGCGATACTGAAGGAGGCTTGATATGGAAAGCATCCAAGATTATCGCCTGCTCAATGAGCAGGAAAATTGTCGGGACAAAATGAGGGTAGCAAATACACATAAAAGCAAAGAAGACAATGCCATTTATAAAAGACTTTTCAGGAAAGCCAGAAACAAGCTAAGGGCTTTCAAGGAGGCTTGAAATGAATCTATTCACAGACAAATTACTGCTGAAAGACATTGATTTCTCATTCTCCATAAAGGACTTGGTAAAGGATGTCCTGGGAGACCCGGCTATGCCGTATCGGAAAGAGGCGGAGATCCCGTTCTACAGGCGGTACGGAGTCCAGGAGAAGGTTGTCATAGAAGGCCTCCAGGAAGGCCAGGTGAAGCACTGGATATCGACCGTATCCATCGACACCTATGGCGAGGTGATGCTGCCAAAAGGGGCACAGCTCAAATATTACAAGAAGAACCCGATGGTGCTCTGGGCGCACGACTACCGTGAGCCGGAGAATGTGATGGGAACAAACCTGAAGATCGAGGCATCAGACACAGGGCTGATGGCTTTGACCCAGTTCGCCTTGAGCGAGGAGAAGGCCGCCCGAGTCTATCGGCTGTACAAGGGCAAGCACCTGCGGATGTGGAGTGTGGGATTCATCCCCATCAAGGGAGTGAAACCGGAGCCGAAGAAACCGAAAAAGGATGCAGACCTCGAGAAGCTGTACGAGTGGCTTCCGAACCCGGAAGAGGTGCAGTGGGTACATCAGAAGTGGCGTCTGCTCGAATACTCGGCAGTGCCTGTGGGAGCGAACCCTGACGCACTGACCGTGGCCGTGAAATCAATCGGCGGTCCCGATGACATGGTTGAGGAATGCAAGAGTTTTGAGGAATGCCTGCTGGAGAAAATCGAGGGGGGCAAGACCATTATCGATTTAGGAGGTTTGAGCAAGGATGATCCGAAAGAAGAAGAACGCAAAGAGGAAGAGACGAAGAAGGCAGAGGCAAAAGCAAAAAAGGAATTCGTAGAGGCAACCGGCTATTTAGGAGAACTGGATCGTCTCAAGTACGAGGTGTCAGAAGATGAGCTGGGAAGAAAAGTAGAAAAGATGTCAACGGTTGGAAAGGCAGAGAAAGATGGAGAAGACCGGCACTATTCTAAAATTGAAGGGCTTGGTTGGGTTAGGATTATAAGAGGCGAAGAACTATTTGAATATGACCCTAACGAGGAAGGATTGGAATGGGACAGCGCAGAAAAGGCATCCGAAGGCAGCTTTGGTATCGAGCCTTTTATTTTCAAAGAGGAGTACGAGGCAGGGAAGGAAATCACTGACGACGAGGTTACGAAGCCCCTGCCCAATACCCATAGTTGCCGACTAGTCGACCCGGAGAAATTCAAGAAGGGCAGTTTCAAGAGCTATTCGAGGACGGCGGGAAACGGGAAGGCATACCAAGTCATAGCAGGAAGATTGAAGGGCAAGACCAAAATGACCGAGCAGTCGTTCAGGTATGCGAAGGACACATGGAGTGCGAGCGAAGCGAAGAAGCACTGCAAGGAGCATAAGGGGATACTATTCGAGCCAGCGGCGGGGAAGAGCATGGAAGGCATAGAGATCAAGGATTTGAAAGAGATGTGGGAGAAAATGATGCCTCCGGACTCTAGAGATGCGGAGAATTTGAAAATTACATACGAATTTTGGGAAGCAATCATATCCGAGCTGAAGGAACTAAGGGAATTGATTGAGGTCAAGGAAGGCCGAGTCCTGTCAGGCAAGAACAGGCAGATAGTCGAGGATGCGGTTTCGGCCACGAAGAAAGCCACGGAAAAGCTTGAGGCGTTGCTGGAAGCGACCGAACCGAAGGAGCCAGAAGAAGAGGTAACGGAAGAAGAATCCAAGGTTGTCATGGAATTGAGCGGGAAGGAGAAAGAGTTCGAGGAAAAAGAGGAAGACGGAGTGATACTGACATTGAAGGACGAGAAGAAGGAAGACATGAAGGATAAGCTGGATATCGGAAAGCTGTTCAAGAAAGTCTTGGACAAGACGCAGGGAGAGATTAAGTGAAAAAGTGAAAAAAGGGGTCTATCCCCTATTTATTAAGAATAGCATGTAGCTGACTTACAGCGAAGGCTGTAACTCAATTACATAAATCTTGGCTTGGAGTCAAACGAGCCGAGCAGTGAAGTCAGGCGTAAAGCCTGGGTAGCTGTGGAGGAGCGAAGGTCAGTAGCTCCGAGGAAGCAGCGAATAGTAGGTGCTTGGCGAGGAAGGCGAGAAGCGAGAAATCTATAGAGGAGAATTATATTGGAAAAACCAGAAGAAAAGAAGAAACCAGAAGCCGGCGACGTCGAAGCTCGTTTTGAAAAAGATGACACCCAAGTCAACCGACAGTTCACTCTCGAAGACCTGAAGAAGCTGGTCAGGAGCATTGCGGAGAATATCGTCCTGGAGAAGGAATTCGTCCCGCTCGGTCAGCTCAAGGAAGAGATCCATAACGAACTCAAACCCATAGCAGCTACAGTTGAGGAAGGACAGAAGACCCTGGAAGAGGAACTCAAGAAGCTGGCCAACCTTCCCGGCAAGGACGGACTCAAGGACATCACGGGTGACGACTCGGAGTGGAAAGGACTGAGCAGGACAGGCGGATACAGCTGCGTCTCGGAATTCGCCGTCGATGTCTACCGCGCGGGGAACAAAGAGGCAGCCGGGCCGACCGCCACCTACCTGAAGTGGATGGCGGATGTGACCGCATTGAGGACGGCAGGAGACCCGAGCCTTGAGATTGCAGATCCCGAGCAGGGCGGAGCGCTGATTCCTCCCGAGTTTGCGGCCACTCTTATGACAAGAGGGTTCGAGAACTCGAATTTCCTGAAGAGATGCACAAAGATCCCCATGCAGAGAAACACGGTCAGCATGCCGTTCCAGGAAGATTTTACCCACACCACGTACCTGCACGGAGCCATGATGGCATACTGGAAGGACGAGCTGGATGAGAAGACGGCAACGAAGCCGAAATTCGGAAAGGTGACGATGAGCCTCAACAAGCTCTGCATCCTGATCTATTCTTCCGATGAGCTGTTGGAAGACAGCCCCATCTCCATGGAACCCCTACTCATGAAGAAATCCGTCGATGTGTTCGGTTGGAAGACCGACGAGGCGATACTCAGAGGGACAGGCGCAGGCCAGCCTCTGGGGATTCTGAATGCCGGGAATACCGCAAAGATCCCTGTTGCCAAAGAGGCAGGACAGGCAGCCGCCACCATAAAAGCCGAGAACATCGGCAAGATGTGGGGCAGGATGTTTTCCATGTCGAAGAAGAACGCCATCTGGGTGGGGAATGACGACATCTTTCCCCAGCTGTTCAAAATGTCAATCGCAGTCGGAACCGGCGGAAGCGTGGTGTACATGCCCGCTGGAGGACTTTCCGGAGCCCCGTACGAGACCCTCATGGGCAAGGAACTCGTCTGGACCGAGCATGCCTCGGCACTCGGAACGGAGGGAGACCTGAGCCTCATCGATTTCGGCGAGTATCTCGTCGGACAGAAGAGAGGAGCGGGAGCGGGAATCCAATTTGCCAAGTCGATTCATCTCATGTTCCTGCACGACCAGACCGCTTTCAGGTATGTCATCAGGTTGGACGGACAGCCCTGGTGGCCGAAGCCCTTCACCCCGAAGAGAGGCAGCACACGCTCTCCGTTCATTACTCTTGCGAGTAGGCTGTAAGGAGGAAAATCATGGCACATACACAATTTCAGAAAGAGAACAAAGTGACTCTCGGCGTCCTTAACCAGGACATCGATGCCAATTCCTTTGTGGGAGATGCTTGGAGCATGTCGAAAGCCCATCATGCGGCGGTGATCTTCGATGTCGGAGTCCTCGGCAGCGATGTGGTTTGCTCGGTTCTTCAGGGAATGAAGAGCCACCCCATAGTCGCAGCGACAGCAGGCGGAGCGGAAGCGGGGAATTTCGGCATAGCGGGCGACTACGCAGCACTCTTCACGGTTGGATTGCTCCTGGTGGTACACGGTAGCACGGGCAACGATGAGATTTACACGGTCGATGCGGCAGGTGCGGCTTATGCAGGAGGAGTGACCACGATCGAGGTGGACGAGGCAGTGGCTTCCGCCGTTGCGGACGGATACCTCACCCTGGTCAAGGTCTTCGCCCCTGCCAAGACGGTGACATACACGACTGCCACGGATGAGTGCGTGGGCATTCTCGAACTCGATGCGTCGGAGCTGGATGTGGCGAACGGATACGAATCGATAGTCGTTCAGATAACCGCGGCCGGAGCGAACGCCGGAGTTGTCGGAGCTGTCGTTGTCAGAACCCCGTTGAGAGTTGAGCCGGCTTCTCTGATTACCTAAGGAGGCTGGCTGTGAAGGTTACGCTGATAAGGCAATTCAAGAACCACCCCGCAGGAATGGAGCTGGACGTGAGTCACAGGATTTACAACTACTTGCTTGGCCTGAAGGTCATCGAACGGCCAAAAGTTCCCGGAAGGGTGCGTCCCTCCGGAAAATCAAAGGCTCTGAATGAGCCGCCGGCTGACAGGATGGTCAGGGAAGAGGAAACGAAAGAGGCCTTAGTAGAAGCTGAAGAAAAAGAGGCCCCAGAAGCGGAGGAAGAGAAGAAGCGGAAAAGCAAGTAAATGATTTGGAGGAGGGGGCTGAACAAGCCCCTCTTCCATTGCACAAAGGAGGTGCATTATGGCTTATGAGCTACAGACACGGAGGCCATGGTGGTATGGAAACCAGAGGCCGAGGGATGAGCATTGTGGGCCGGTAGAACAAGGCTCGCTCATGCAGTTGGTCCCGGAGTGTATAACCCAGGACCCGAGCGTTGGATGTTTTTGGAAGGATGATTTCTTGCGTCCACCTGCAGTTGCCAACGGCTGGACATTGGTGGAAGATGCAGGAGGAACAGCTCCCCTTATGCTGGACATAAAGAATGGCTTTTGGCGACAGTTCACTGATGGTGAGGATGAGGATGAGTTTTATCTCCACACCACGAACGAGATGTTCCTACTCGAGGCTGGAAAACATCTTTGGTGGGAAGCAAGAGTCACGCTCACAGAGGTGAGCGGGGTTACAGCGAATTACATTTTCGGACTTTCGGAGAATGTCGGAGCAGCTCACCTGCAGGACGCAGGAGCTGGCCCGCCCGCAAACTATGACGGGATGTGCTGGGTTAAAGTGGATTCCGATATGTTCTTCAATTTCGAGACCTCGCTGGCAGCAGCGCAAGTCACGTCAGTGGATTATGTTCCGCATGTATCAGGCGTAACCTATCGGTTTGGAGCCTGGTGCGTTCCAAGTTCGCCCACCACGTTTTTGGTCTATCCCTGGTATTCGATTGGAAATGCAAGAGGAGTTTTAGGGACAGCTCAGGTACAGAATCTGGCACTCGGCGGAGGAGAGATGCAGGCATTTTTCGGTTGCAAGACTGGCGACGTTGGCGGAGTAACAGAGGAATCTATCGACATCGACTACTTCTGGGTCGCACAGCAAAGATAATAAGGCAGAGGAATGTATCTGCACTCTGCTTTTTCGGGGGAGGACTGATGTGGGTCTCCCCCTATATCTCAATTTAGGAGGAGAGCATGGCTGGAACAGTAACGGTAGAGGAAGAAATATCCTACACGGTAAAGAAGATAAAGTTTGAGTGGACATGCACGGATGGAGGAGTTGCGGATCTCGAGACCACCGAGGTCTACTCCGGAAAGATACTCGGCCTGACGACAGTGCCCGGCACCGGCGGGGATGCGCCTGCTGACAATTACGGCGTGGAACTCATGGACGAGGACGGGGTGGATGTGCTGATGGGCGGAGGATTGCTCAGGGACACGGCAAACACGGAGCATGTTTTATCGGCTTCGCTCGGAGCTGTGGCCAATGACAAACTCCATCTCTATATCACGGCTGCGGGAATCACCAAGAAAGGCACGGTATATGTCTTTATCAGATAGAGGGAGGTAATAATGCCTTATAGTACATTAGCAAAAAATTTAATGCTTGATGCACTCGGAGCAGTTGCCCTCTTCGTATCGCTCCATGAGAGCGACCCTGGAGACAATGGAGCGGGCGAGATTTCAGGCGGCAGTCCTGCTTATGTGAGAAAGGCTATCACATGGAATCCAGCTAACGGTGGGAGTTTAGATTCGATAATCGCACCGGTACTTGATGTGCCTGCTGGGAAGACGGTCAACTATGTTGGATTCTGGTCAGCAGAGAGTGGCGGAGATTGGTATGGAGCGTCGGATGTCGTGGACGAGGTTTTCGGTACACAGGGGACATACACCCTGACGGATGCGGATTTGGATTTGAACGCATGAAGGTAAAGAGTTGATTCAAGGAGCGTGAAAATTGCAATTTGCACGACCCGCAAATGACATCTCTTTGGGCGGATGGAGCAGTCCGGCTTGGTCAAAGACCAATGAAGTCGTACCTGATGATGATGGCAGTTATACAGAAAAGACAGGATTAGGGATTCTTGAGTTCGGTCTGAGTGGTGTCAACGACCCAGGAGTCGGGACAGATCATATCATCAGATTCCGAGCGAAGCAACAGTCAGGCTCCAAAGGACCAGAGAAGTTGAACTGCCAGCTCTATGAAGGGGGTGTCTTGATAGCAGAGACAGGCTTGCAGACGCTCACGAGAGGCTCTCATGTGTCTTTCGAATATGCACTTTCGGAGATCGAGGCGAACTCGATTGGCAATTACAACGATTTGAGGCTCAAGTTCGTACCCGACCAAGGCGATACCGAGGTGATGAGACTCACTTGGGCGGAGGTTCAAGTCCCTGATGCCACAGGAGAAGAGCATTCTGGTTCCAGTTCAGTCTCTGGGAACGGCTCGTTAGCGGGAACAGCCAAGAAGGGCGGAAAAGGCTCCGCATTGAAATCAGCAGGTGGGACGCTTCTGGCCATCGGCCTTGCGGGAATGCTGGTCATTGCATCGATTGTCGGCGGAGGCTCCCAACTTGCAGTCGGCAAGAAATCTGCCTCTGCGGGCATGAGCATTTCAGGCGGAGGCTCCCAACTTGCGGTCGGCAAGAAGGATGTTTCAGCCAGTGCATCCGTTTCAGGCGGAGGCTCGGTCATTGCGACTGGCCAAGCTGGCGAGATAGAGGAACACTCTGGCATTGCCATTGTCTCCGAGAATGGCGTTATTGTTGGAACGGGAACAAAGCAAGCTCGTGGCGATTCGGTTGTCGCTGGCGGAGGCTCGATTGTTGCGACTGGTCAGTCCGTTGAGGCGGAGGAACACTCTGGCATCGCTGCCGTCTCTGGAGACGGCGTGCTTATCGGCTTGGGCGCGAAATCAGCCGTCGGCATGGCATCGATATCGGGGAATGGCAATCTGGTCATATCCAGAGAGCATGTCCCCCGTCTTTTTCTGGTCGATCCGAGGGAGAGGATAATGGAGGCAATGCCGAGAGAAAGGATCAAGGAAGTTGTGCCGAGGAAGAGGAAGATATAAGAGGTCGAACATGGCTGAAAAATTCGTCAAGAAGGCAACTTCGGAAAAGTTTGCTGTGGGACTTAAATACAAGACGCCAGACCTCTTGGCTGGCGAAACCGTGATTGGCGTGACGGTCGGAATAAGCCCGGAAGGATTGACGGTAGTGGGAGATCCCCAGATAAGCGCGGATGGCAGAGAGGTCAGCCAGATGATATCCGGAGGAAACTCCGGAGTGAACTATGAAGTCCTATTCAAGGTGACGACCTCTGTAGGGCATATTTACAACAGACCGGGCAAAGACTCGGTCCTGGTGAAGGTCGTGTAGGAGAGATGAGATGAGTGTCGAAGCTTATTCGCTGATAACCCTGGAGGACTACAAGAGCTGGGCGGAGATAGGAAGTGCCGAGCTTGAGGCGGATGCCCTCAGCATCTACTGTTCGTCCGGGGATGCGACGAACGCCACGGTGGGCAAGGCGGGAAACACGCTGACTTTGGTCATAACCGGAGGACTTGATGCGAGTTCGAACGCCATCGATTTGACAGGTGGCACTCCTGTGGTCGTCACCGGCATCACGAACGGCATTTGCACGACAGCGGAGACGGAGGGCTTGAAGGTCGGCGATTTGGTTGTCTTCACGGGTGATGTTTCGGTCAACGGGAACACATACGAGATAACGGCTTTGACCAACGATACCAGTTTCACAATAGACGATTTGACCGTGAACCCGGGAGCGGTGACGGCAACCACCTGCATTCTCGGCTGCACAACGCTCTCTGAACTGGTGGCTTTCATAAACGTCAACTCGGGATGGGTGGCGAACCTCGAAGGATGGGCGTCCGCACCGTCCACAGACCTGAAGAACATGGCCGCAACGCACTGCCTCGGAGCGGATGACATACAAACGCTTATTTTCTACGACAACTACATCTTGGAGAAACTGATAGACAGAGCGAGCTCCGCCATCGAGTCGTATTTGAGGCGGAATATCAAGACTCGGGCGTATGTCAACGAAAGGTATGACGGGGGGAGCAACTCGATATTCCTCAAGAATTATCCTGTGACCGCTGTAATCCAAGTCTGCGAGGGCGTGGAGGATGTAATTCGGGTGAGGTGCGATTCCACAACCGCAAGGAATGCCTATGTGGAGGTAGACGCAGTGGCTCAGACGGTGAAGATGATGAGGGATGGGACGACGGATGCGACCCATGACCTCAAAACGATAACCACGATGACGGCGCTTGCCACGGCGATGAATGCGGTATCGGGATGGACGGCGAGCCTCATAAATCCTCTCCATGCCCTGTGGCTGACAGCCGACCTGTTCACCCATCTTTCGAGATTCTGCCTTCAGGAAGATACGGAAATCCAAGTGCCTTGCGAGCCGATGTCAGGCTTGGAGATAGACATGGAGACAGGAGAAATTGAGCTGTCTTCGCAAGCCAGTGCAGGATTCCTCAATGTCTTTGTCTCCTACACGGCTGGCTATGTCACGATTCCGTATGACCTGGTTGGCTGGTGCTGCGAGTTCGTGGCTTATATGGATAATCTCAGAGAGCATGACGAGACCCTAAAATCGGAAAAGGCTCTCGACTACAGTTGGACGGCAGCGGATATCGAGAAGGCACTGAGCCCGGAGAACATGAAGGGTTTGAAGAAATACCAGAGGCCGTTGATATGAAGAAAAAAATAGCGTGCAAAGGCCTTCATGAGGCTGATGCTTTGGGATGTCGCTGGGGAAAGCGATGTTTAAATGTGTCACTGTTGACGGGAATGTCTGCTGGACAGGTGGCTTGTGAAGCTCCTGGTGCATCGGGAGCGGAACCTTCTGCCTAATCATGCGGTGTGACACTCCAGCTATTTAAAGGATAAAAAATGAGCTTGAAAACGATCATCAGGAAAGCAGGAACGAAGGGAGACATCAGGTATCTTGATGAAGGGACGATTGGAGCGGGAGGCCAGCTCACGAAGACCTGGAAGATGAGGCATCACAATGTTCCAGGCCGGCTAGCGGCCTTGACCAGGAGGCTTGAAATCCTGTATTTCGACAGGCAGAAGGTGTTTGCCGACCTTGTCTGGATGATGAGGCACAAGCCGGAGATATCGACCAGGGACAGGCTTTATGTCAGAGGCAGGACTTTTCTCGTGAAGCATATCGCCAACTGGGACGAGCAGGACAGGTACCTGCTCCTGGCCGTGACGGAGATGACGGATGATTAAGCCGGAAGACTATGAGGAAGGAACTCCGCAGAGAAAATTGGCGGAATTCTATAAGGCATGGAAGGAGGCGGACTGGGAGGCTCTCTCGAAGGCGTCCCAGGTCTCGTGGGTAGAATCGATGCCGAAATCGAGGGAACTGTTGAAGAACATGTTCCAATTCAGGCTGACTAATGCGGAAATAATTGAGGAGAAGATGCTCAACAATGTGGTGTTCGCAGCCATGGTAAAAGCGGAATTCCTGATCGCGAGAGGTGTCGTTAAGAACACGGTCAATGATGTGAGGGTCATCTGCGAGAAGGAGCCGATGCTTCCCTCCCCGGACGGAGAGTGGGGCGTGAACCCCAACTCGGCACAGGTGGTGGGATGATAAAGCCTACGATTTCAATCAGAGGCACCGAGGCGATGGTGCGGAACCTGAAGCGTGCCTCCAAAAAGGTGAGAAAAAGGGCGGAGAAGGTCGTCCTGGCCGCAGCCTGGATGGTGCATAACCAGGCAAAGTATTTCTGCCCAGTCCTTACGGGCAGGCTGAGAGGCTCGATTTCGGTGAACTGGACGGGAAGCGGAAAGGACAGAGGAAGTGTGTCGGGAGCGGCGCAGGCCGACGACGGGGTCGGTTCTCCAGAGGCAGTCATGCCAGGATTCTGCTCGGCAGTGGGAACGAATGTGGAGTATGCCGAACCCGTGGAGGACAGATCGCCCTATCTGTGGCCAGCATTTGCGATGAACAAGGAGAAATACATGGCTATGATGGCGGCCGCCCTAAAGACGGAATTGGAGTCGTTATGAGCATAGACACGAGCGTACCCTACGAGGCCATGCAGACGGCGTATTACACCCTGCTGCAGGGCGTCATCACGGGGAATGTCTATGACGAGGTGCCGGACAAGGCAGTCCATCCCTACATGACCTTCGGGGAGCCAGTGGACACGGAGAGCGAAGCACGTGGAGTCAAGGGCAGACTGGTAACTTGGCCGTTCCATGTATGGAGCAAAGACGCAGGAGGAAAGTTCGAGTGCTACGGAATCATGGCGGAGATCGTGGAGACAATGACGGCACAGCTGGTAACGATAGCGGGCTGGCAGGAGGTCCAGAAGACATACAGGACGGGGCAGGTCCGGAGGCTGGAGAAGGAGCCGGGACTCAATTATCAGGGGACGGTGACGTTCATGATCCTGATGAACAAGGTGTGATGACGAGATGAAGATACTAATAGGAGTATGGGATTTGGGAAGCTTTTGGAACGGCATAGCAACGTGGGCGCTAACGATGCTCAAGGCATTCAGGAAACTCGACCATGAGGTCCATGTCTTTGCCCATTTCCCGAAGATTAACCCTGTGTTCAGAGAACTTCCGATCAAGCTGGATAAAGAATACGACCTGATCCTGTGCAACACCGGAGATGTCCTGAAAGACCTTAAAAAGATCAAGGGCAAAAAGGTGTTCATAGCACATGGCATCATACCGCCGCCAGAACAGCCGGTGAAAGGCGCGGATGCGTATATTGCCGTCTCAGAAGAGGTTGCCGACAATTTCAGGAAAAAAGGTTTTCATGCTGATGCGATTATGAGGCAGCCGATTGACTTCGATAAGTTTCATCATTCGGAGTGCAGCGAATCTTTGAAAACGGTGGGCTTTCTTATGTCCTGGAACAAGACATTCTTCGTAGAGGAAATGGAGGCGACGGGACTTGAAGTGAAGGTGATAAGCCCCAAGATGATCTCTGCCATTGAAAAGGGCATAGCGGAGGTGGACCTCCTCATCGGAAGCGGGAGGCCAGTATACGAGGCGATGTCGATGGGGAAGAATGTCATCGTGGTGGGGATGAATAACGGAAAGAGACTCGCGCCGATCATGGATGGATTTGTTGACAGTAGCACATTCTATGAATATTGGAAGAAAAACATGAGTGGCCGATGCAATGAAATCAGCCTCTGCTCATTCCGAGATTTGGAAAAAGAGCTTAAAAAATACAATCAGGAACAGGGTTATAAAAACAGAAGGCTTATATTTCAGAACAACAATTACATGGAAATAGCAAGGAGGTTCATATCATTAGCATGGAAGATGTAACTATTGTGGTAACGACCTTCGAGAGACCGGATATGGTACGGGGATTTCTCCAGAGCGTGAGACGATTCTATCCCGACATCGGCATCATCGTGAGCGACAACGGGAAGAAAAGACCGGAACTTGAAGACGAGATTGTGAACGGATACGGCTGTCGATACCTGAGGCTTCCCTTCGATTCGGGCGTGTCCAAGTCCAGGAACAAAGCAGTAAACGAAGCAGGAACCGAGTATGTGGTCGTGTGCGATGACGACTACGAATTTACGGAGGAGACGAAGCTGGATAATTTCAGGAAGGTCCTGGAGCATGATGCGAAGGTCGGAGTCATTACCGGAGAGCTCATTTACTACGGGAAGAAGAAAAAATATTTGAACAATCTCATTATCAACGATAGAGACAAATTCTGGCTTGTCATGCCTACCCAGGAGAAAGAGATGATGGAGGCGGATGGCGTGAAGTATCACTATGTAGACCACGCCTACCAGTTCCTGATGATGAGGAATGTTCCCGAGCTGAGATGGGACCCGAACTTGAAATGCTCGTGGGAGCATGTCGAGTTTTCGATCCGGCTGAAGAGAGAGGGAATCTGGAAGCTGGCCGCCACCCCGGACGTGGTGGGAAAGCATATCAATAAAAGCCCTTCCAAGTTGTACTGGAGACACAGGACAAGGATGGATGACTGGCATACATTCCACAAAAAGATGGACTATGTGGATAATGTGAGTCCCATTGAAAAGCCGACACACGATGGAAAGGGAAAAAGGGTCGTCCCTTTTCCCGAGTACATGTATTACCTGATAAAAGAAAAGAATAAAAACATGGGCATAGCCAATGAGGCTAATCCAAAGCGTCCATGAAATAAATCAATAGGAGGAAAAAATGGCAGACCATGTAACGATTCCCGGTGAACATTGCACCCTGATGGTCCAAACGCAGGCAGTAGCGGCAACGCGGACATTCTCCATGAGCGTCGACAGAGCGAGCTATGGAAATTTCGTGGCCCGAGGCACGAGCAAGTGGAGAAGGAATGAGGTGGCGGACATCGGAGCGACCCTGGACGGGGACGGCCTGATTGTCTGCAGGGATGTAGACCCCGCCGACGAGTGGCAGTTCGATGACCTGTTCACCTACATGGGGCTTGGAACCAAGCTGGATGTTATCTTTACCCTGAAGTCCCACGTTGCGGGAGATACCACATTCATCTACACAGGAGAAGCGTATCTCACGGCACTCAGTGCATCAGCCCCCATTTTCGGAGAAGCCACGTACTCGTTCAGCCTCATCTTCACGGGCGAGGTCGTCCAGACCACGGCCACCGTCCCGAGCCCGCCGGTATAAGGCTAACGATGGAAGAGAAAAGCAAGGAGACCTTGCCCTTCGTTGTGCTGAACCTGGACAAGCCCCGAAAGATGAGGTTCGACCTGAATTCGCTCATCGAGGTCCAGAACAAGTACAGCCTCTGCGACAAATGCCTCAACTTGGTCGAGAGAGGAGAGGAGTGCTGCAAAGAGAAGAGGATGCAGAAGTTCATGGTGGTGAACAACCTGAGCCTTTACCTTGGTCAATGCGCCAAGGACGCCGAGATGCTGAGATTCCTGTACTACATCGGCCTGAAATGGGAAGACCCTGAACTGACGGAGGAGAAAGTGGGCGAGCTGATGTCGCTCCAGAAGATCGCGGAGATCTCAGAAGATGTCATCGGGCATTTCGAAAGCTCGGTGGTCGACGAGGAAGAAAAAAAAGAGGAAAGGGTGACAGAGAAGAAAAAGGAGAAGAGTGGAACTGGGCAGTCGCCCTCAAGACAGCCTGCAGAATAGGACTGAAACCGGACGAATTTTACAAGCTGACACTCGTTGAGTTCAACGCCATGGTGAGGGCGTGGGACTGGAGGGACAAGCAGGAGTGGTACAAGATTGCACGACTCGGATGCTGGTCTCTGTGCGGACCGCTCAAGAAACTACTGACCCCCGAGCAGCTCATGGGGCCGGATTTCTTCGAGGAGATCGTGGAGAAGAAGTTCAAGACGGAGGAAGACTGGAAAAAGCACAAGGAGAACTTGAAAAGGAGGGCGAAGTATTTTGAGGGAATATACAAGGAAATCAAGTCAGGCAAACGGAAGCCAGTGAAGGTGGTTAACTTTGGAAAAAGACAATCCAAGAGCAAGTAAGGATGGCGATTGACAGATGAGTGTAATAGGAAAACTCTTTGCCATAATCGGTGCGGACACCACCCAGTTCGACAAGAAGATGGCTAAGACCGGGAAGCGGATGTCCAAGCTCGGAAAGAACCTGACGATGAAGCTGACCCTGCCTCTTCTTGCTCTGGCCGGGGCGGCGGTCAAGGCGGGGGCGGATTTCGAGTATGCCATGACGAACGCTTGGGCGGTGACAGGAGAGGGAGAAAAGGCCCTTACCGCAATGACCGCAAAGGCGAGGGAGATGGGGGCGACGACCATCTTCTCGGCACGCCAGGCGGCAGATGCGATGTACTACATGGCCTCGGCGGGCTGGGACTCGAAGAAGATGGCGGATGCCATCCAACCGACCCTCGACCTTGCGGCGGCCACCCAGAGCGACCTGGCGTTCGCGACCGAAGCCGTCATCTCGTCGATGAATCAGTTCCAGATATCCACCAAGGATACCGGAAGGGTGACGAATGTGTTCGCCGCGGCGATCATGAACTCGCAGGCGACGCTCGAGAAGCTGAAGATCTCGATGACTTTCATCGGTCCGCTGGCCCACTCGCTCGGATATGAGATCGAAGAGACGACCGCCACATTGATGGCACTCTACAATGCGGGCTACGAGGCCTCGACGGCGGGAACAGCACTAAGGATGGCACTGGCGAAGCTGACGGAAGGAACGGGCAGGACAAAGGAAGGCCTTGCGACTCTGGGTCTCTCGCTAGCGGATGTTAACCCCGAAATGATGAGCATGGAAGAGATCCTGCAGAAGCTCAAGGATGCGGGAGCGGGGGCTTCGGATGTCATCAAGATATTCGGCGTGAGGTCCGGACCAGCGATGGCCGCGCTGCTATCCCAAGGTGCGAGAAAGATCGCCGAATTTGAGGAGAAAATTACGGACACGAATGCCGCAGCGGAGATGGCGGAGAAACAGATAAGAACATTCCAAGGTTCGATAAAACTGCTGATTTCGATCATCAACGAGGCATGCATCCAGATATTCGCAGTGCTCGGGCCGATAATAAAAGACCTGATTGACAATAAGATAAGACCGGCCATCGAGGCATTCACGAAGCTAACGGACAAGAAGAAGAAGATGATCATGGTTATTGCCGGACTCACGGCAGTGATCCCGCCGCTGATTCTGCTGATAGGGAAGCTGGTCACGGTGTTGGGAGTGATGGGATTGAAAATGATGGCTTTGCTGGGTCCGATCGGAATGGTCGTGGCAGGCTTTATAGGTCTGAAGCTTAAAATATTTGAAACGGGATAGCCCTTAGATAAGTTTTCAAAGAAAAATATGGAGAATATGAGAGAGAAGCTGAGGGAGATGAACAAGGCCTTAGGAAGGGTCGTAGGCTTTGATGAGCTCAAAGAGAAAGCATTGAATTCGGGCGAGATTATAGATAAAGCATGGGGCAAGTTCTGTATGAGATTGCAAAAGAACTTCGGCAATCTGGCCAAGACGTGGAAGCAGTTGCTGGACGGCCAGATAAAAGGGGCGGAAGATCTGACCTCCCTTTACTGGACGATGATAAAAGAGGAAGAGGAGCGGGTGAAGAAAAGGGAAGAGTTCGATGCGAGACTGGCGAAGCTTGCGGAGCGGGACAAGAGAGAAGCGGAGATGAAAAAGGAGGCGAGGATAACCCTGAAGGTGGCAGAGGAAGCGTACACCGGGACGATCGGAGACCAGGAGGATGCCATCAAGAGGATCAACTCGGTGTTGGCGGCAGGGGTCACGATAGTGAAGGACGAGAGTGGCGAGAAGAGAAGACAGTATGACCTGAGTGTCGCATATATAACCAAGCTGAACGAGACGAAAGAAGCACTGGAGAGGAAAATAAAAGCGAAGAAGGACGAGCTGGAGGCTGAAGAGGAATATACGAGTTACCTCGAAAGCAAAGGAATAAAAACGATCGAAACAAAGATGAAAAGAGTGGCGGAACTCGAGAGAATATTAAACAAAGCCCACCAGGAATACAAGGCAGGAAATTTGGAATTGAAGGAATACGTCAGGCTGATCAAGGAAATCAACGATGCGATAAAAGACCTGAGAGAGACGCTCGGACTAACTCCGCTTCCTCCAATGTCGATGGATCTATCGGGAGTAATAGAGGCCTTAGAGGGGGTAGATCAGCAAATTACCTATTATGGCACCAAGAGCTGGAAGCAGAAAGTGGAAGAATTCGCAGAAGATTTCCAGGGAGCAATGGGGAAAGTGCGGGAATATACGGATCTGATCATACCTGAAATCGACGAGTTGTTCGGGTTGATGTACCAGAAACAGATGGTGAGGATAGAGAACGAGGAAAAAAAGCAGACCGACGCGCTCGAGAGCTGGTATGAGCGGGAGAAAACGAAGTTAGAGACTACCATCACGAATGAGGAAGAGCTGGTGGCGGCCCTTGAAGCATTGGATGAAGAGAAGGCAAGAAAAAAAGACGCACTCCAGCATAAGATGGACAAGGAAAGGCGGGAAGTCGAACGGAAAGCAGCGGCAAGGGCGAAAGCCATAGCACTTATGGAGGCCATCGTCTACACGGCATCCGCCGTGGCAGAGGCGTTGCCGAAAATCTTCAAGGCAGTAGCGGTCGGTGTTCTGGGTGCCGCCCAAATCGCAACGATTATGAGTACCCCGCTGCCGGCCCTCAAAAAAGGCGGAATCGTCGAGAAACACATGGTTGCGGAACTGGCGGAGGAAAGACCGGAAGTCGTCGCTCCCCTGGAGAAGCTGGTTGAGATAATCAAGAAGGCGGTGATCCCGATAATCCCACCGCCCCAGATAATAATACCTCAGGTTGCAACCATCCCAGCCTTGGCCTCGGCCGGCGGTCTCGGCCGGGCCATGATGGCGGAGAGAGGCGGGTTCGCAGGAGCAGGCGAGGCGGGGGCAAGGAGGCTTCAAACAATCCATCTCCACCAGACGATAAGGATTGGAGAGGACACAATCAAGAAAAAGATTACGAAAATTGTTATGGATGAGGGCGAGTTGGGCAATCTGACTCTCCCGGCAAAGGTGATAAAGTAATGGCTGAGACAAGATTTATTTACAATAATCTCTGGCGCAAGGGAACGATGCTGGATGCTTCCTCCGAAGACCCCCAGCATCCGGCCACGGATACCCAGGTTGATACGAAATCCATGTACTACAAAGCATTGGTCAAGACCTCTCCCTGCACCGTGCCGAACGACTTGATAACGCCTCAGGTGATAGATTTCGTGGCAATTCTCGGCCATAATTTCGAGCCGACCGATGTCACGATCAAGTTCCAGGGTGCTACCAACTCAGCTTTCACTACCGGGATCGTGACCGAGGAGCTTACTTACAATGCCACGGACATCTTTGAATTCTTTACCGCATGGCCAGCCAGACAATATGTCCGAGTGTTGCTGGAGAAGGCAACGGATTTCACGGACTACCCCCAGTTTGCGAATGTCATCTGCGGGAAGTACTTCGAGCCGAATATCGACTATGTGAGAGGATATGCGCCAGGAAGGGAAGATCCCTCGGAGGTGGAATTAACGGACGACATGGTACTCTTCGCTCAGGAAAAGCCCATCCTGAAGACATGGCGACTCCCTTATTGGAGCCTTGACGATGCCTCGAAAGACGAGGTGCTTGCACTCATGGAGGAGTGCGGGAAGCACAAGGCTTTTGTTGTTGTTTTCGACAAGGCTTTGCCGAACAGCGATTCTCATCTGGTAAGGATTGAGGAAGCGTCTTCGCCGGAATTCCAGTTCTTCAACATCTGGAACTGGAATTTGGTGATAAAGGAGGTCAAGTAGATGGCGCTTTCCGGTCCAAGCGATCTTGTTGTTACGCCCCTGTCGTCGACTTCAATTTACCTCGTATGGCAGAACAATGGACAATATGATCGGATTTATGTAGAGAGGGAATCCCCGATCGACGGTGGATTCGTGGAAATCTACTATACCGATGGTTCGGACAATGAATATTGTGACATCGAACTGGATCCGAACACCGAATACAATTACCAAGTCAGGGGATACCGGTTCTATCCCGAGGAATGGTCGCCATACTCGAACGAGGATGACGCAACCACCTACGGCGTGCTTGAAGATCCAACCGACCTGGAAGCCGAGGCCTTCGCCGATTTCATCGATATAACATTCAAGGACAATTCGGGAACGGAGGACGACCACAGGCTTGAGCGGAAAGTAGGCACAGGCGAGTTTTCAGAATATGCGACAATTCCCGCAAACATGGATTTCTACAGAGACACAAGCGTCACTCCCGGGGAGACCTACACATACCGGGCCAGAGCGAAACAGGGCGTAAGCTATTCGCCTGGTTATTCCAATGAGGATTCGGCAATCGCCCTGAGCGCACCCAGCATACCGACAAGTCCAACTCTCTCCGAAGTCAAAGATAAGTCGATGCGCTTCTCCTGGACTGCACCTGTTGCCGGTGATCCGCTGACCGGATACAAAGTCCAGATTTCCGATGAAGACACATTCGGCGGGGAAGAGACCGAATACATTGTGGCCACAGGGGTGGTGGACTTTCTTTTCACGGGTCTTGCTCCGAATGACCAGTATTGGGTTCGGGTTTGTTCGTACAACGGCGTGGGGAGTTCCGCTTTCACATCCTCTGTAAACGACACGACCGACGCTCAGTACGAATTCACCGATTTCGAGAAATTCATCAGGAAGCCGAAAATTGAGATTGTGGCGCTCTGCGAGATAAATCCCGGGAAAAAGCTCAGTGGATTCACGCTAACTGGCGGCAAGACATATACATACGAGCTCGCCATAACCGACAGGGCAATCGTCGACTTCGAAAAGGTCTACGAGAACGGAGAAGAATACGCCGAGAAAGCCTCGATAAACGAAGTGGAGGCGACCGCCTCGACCTTCTGGTTCGACACTTCTACCAGGATACTTTATGTCCATACCAGCACCGGAGCCGACCCCATCGGATTCTACAACGAGGGCAGGTTCTGGACATACTTCTCGAACAAGAAGAACATGACATTCAACGGCAATTTCTACCTGCCATTCCTCTCGCTCGAGAACATCCCGAGCATGAATAGCGAGATAAACGCCTTCTACGGCGGATCGTTCAAGATCGCATCAGGCACGATCTCGCTCAAGAATGATGAGGAGACCAGCAAGAAATTCTTCGACAAAAGGTTCGCCGACTACCTGTGGAGCGATGCGAAGCTGGTCCTGAAGATTGGCAAGGAGGGGTTTGCCTACTCGAAATACGAGGAGGCCTTCACCTCGCTAATCGATAGGGTCGACTGCAACGACAGGCTAATCAGTCTCAACCTGAAGGACTTGAGGGCGAACCTCAGCGGGCGGATTCCGGTGAACAAATACCAGATTGCGGATTTCCCAGCTATGGACGGAGAGAAGGAAGGTGCGGTGATTCCGAGGGTGTTTCGGTACGGGAGGAACATCCCATCAGTGTGCATAGACACGGAGAACAAGAAATGGAGTTTCCATGACGGGCGAATCAAGGAAGTGAATACGGTGAAAGTGAATGATGCCGTGAAGACAAAGGACACACATTACTATGTCGACTACCAGCGGGCCGTCATAACATTCGCCAGGACGATGGAAATGGATTGGGAGAAGGATACTGTCGATATCGAGTTCATAGGCATGGTGGATTCGGCGAACGCGGCGGTGGTCGACGGGGCGGAGATTTTCAAGTCCATCATGAATGAGATCATGGGACTCTCGAACGACGAACTCGACCACGACAGCATATACGGGACGAAATACGACACCAGCTTGGATCTTTCGGTGCAAATCTACAAGGAGGAGAATCTTGCGGACATAATCAACAAGATCGAGAACTCGGTGCGGGCCAGCACCTTCCAGGACGAGAAAGGAAGGATCGGGCTTCGGGTCGCACAATCCGTCCCGGCATCGGATGCGGTCTATGTGGAGAACTTTCACATATCCGAGGATGGCCACAAGCAGGAGAAAGGGGCTGAGTTCCTGTTTAAGGAAATAAATATCTACTATGCGGAAGACCCAGGAAAAGAGAAACCAGAAGTGTTCACGAAGTCGCTTCCCAAGTTCGTCTGGAAGTACGGGAAGAGGAAGCCTCTGAAATCTCTGGATATAGACACATATTTCATCAGTGATACCTCGGCTTCGGCCTTGGCCGACGACATCGCAACCAAGCTAGAGGAGCTGGAGGCGGGATTCATCAACGAGACCCTACCTTGGATGCTCTATGGCTGCCGAGCGGGAGATGTGATAATACTGAGCCGGGACAGGTTCTACGGCTCGTCGGGGGTAGCGGACAAAATCAACGTCAGGCTTCTCAAGCTGGACAAGATAATCTCGTCCGGCAAATCAACGATCAAAGGAGTGATAGTGTCATGATCTCAATAATAACGCCATTTGCCAAGACGCACGAGGGATTCCTCGGCGAGACTTACAAATCTTTATGCCACCAGTCTTTCCAGGACTGGCAGTGGGTACTGGTAGCCAATGCGGGAGGCATCGTCCCTGAAAACATAGGCAAAGACAAAAGGGTGAAAGTCGTGAAAGCGGAAGACGACAGAGGCCAGCCGCATAATCTCATCGGGCGGCTGAAGAGGATTGCCTGTTCTGAGTCGGACGGGGAGATAATAGCGGAACTTGATGCCGATGACATCCTGATACCCGATGCCCTGCAGGAAGTCCACAACGCCTTCCGGGACGAGTCCGTGGTCTTCGCATATTCGAACAGCGCACATTTCAAAGACGGCACATGGGAGAGCGACCACTTTTCCGATTATTACGGATGGCGGTGGAGGGATTTCGAATACGAAGGCCACAAGCTCTTCGAGCAGATAGCCTGGCCTCCGTCGGCTCAGATGATGAGATTCATTTTCTGGGCTCCGAATCACATTAGGGCATGGAGAACGAAGGATTACTGGAAGATAGGAGGGCATGACAAAGCGTTGATGGTCGGCGACGACCACGACCTCTGTTGCAGGTTCTACATCCAGTACGGGATGGGCGGGTTCCGCCACATAGACAAGTGCCTGTACCTGTACAGGATTCATGAGAAGAATGTCTGCATGGGTGAGTTGAATGCGGAAATCCAAGTACAGACGGACAAAAATTATCTGAAATACAGCAGGGATTTGGCTACTCGTTGGGCCAAAGACGAGGGGCTTGAATTGATCGACCTAGGCGGAAGGTTCAACAGGTGGAATGAATATAAGACAGTGGACATGTATGAGCCGGCGGACATCGTCTGCGATCTGAATAAAGATTGGAAACTTAGGGACAATTCTGTTGGTGTGCTGAAGGCCTACCACATATTCGAGCATCTGAAAGACCCTGTCCATGCGATGAACGAGGCCTACCGGGTTCTTGCTCCTGGAGGATGGCTTTTCATCGAAGTTCCGTCCACGGACGGCAGAGGAGCTTTCCAGGACCCGAGCCACGTCTCGTTCTGGAATGAGAACTCGTTCTGGTATTACACGAACAAGAATTTCGCAAGATTCATAAAGCCTCGAATGAACTGCCGGTTCCAGAAGAGCCGGATCGTCACTTGGTTTCCGACTGATTTTGAGAAGAAAAACGACATCCCGATAACGCAGGCCGACCTGATCGCGTTGAAACCGCCTTACGACGAGAGACCTGTGGGAGCGATTTTGATATGAAAGTCCTTATTACGGGAGGGGCGGGATTCGCCGGACACCATGTGGTAGAGCATTTCCTTAAAAATACGGACTGGAGCATCGTTGTCATGGACAGGCTGAACTATGCCTCGAACGGCTGGAACCGGTTGCGGGACATCAACGCCTATGACGATAAGAGGATCTTCACCATCTGCTACGATTTCTCGATTCCCCTCAGCGAAGGTGTTGTGCAGGAGGTCGGGGAGGTCGATTATATCGTCCACATGGGGGCCGAGAGCCATGTCGACAACAGTATACTGAACCCGGAGCCTTTCGTCCGTTCCAATGTGCTGGGGACCATGTGGATGCTGGAATTCGCAAAGCTCCAGAAAAACCTGAGGCAATTCGTTTATTTCTCGACCGACGAGGTCTTTGGGCCAGCCGGGCCAGAACAGGATTTCAAGGAGTGGGACGGATTCAACTCGTCCAATCCCTACGCCGCGACCAAGGCGGGGGGCGAGGAACTTTCCCTGGCCTATGCCAACACTTATAAAATCCCCGTGCTGGTGACGCACTGCATGAACCTGTTCGGGGAAAGGCAGCATCCGGAGAAATTCGTCCCCATGGTCATCCAGAAAGCCCTGAAGGGGGAAACGGTCTTCGTCCATTCCGATGCCACGAAGACAATCCCCGGTAGCCGGTATTATCTGCACTGCCGGAACATGGCCTCTGCACTTCTGTTCCTTTTGAATGCGGAATCTTTCGAGCGGGACAAGATGAACATTGTCGGAGAGAAAGAGGTTAACAATCTGGAACTTGCCCTTCTGATCGCCGGCTTCGTGGGGAAGCCCTTGAAATACGAGCTGGTCGATTTCCATTCCAGCCGTCCTGGACACGATCTCCGCTACGCTCTGGACGGGGCCAGGCTGGCTTCGATGGGATGGATACCGTCGAAGAGTTTTGGGGAGTCTCTTGAGAAGACGGTCAGATGGACTCTGGAGAATCCGAATTGGATCGATATAAGAGGATAACATTATGTCAAAAGAATTCCGTTGCACAGATTGCAACAAACTTTTGGCGATAATAAAAAAAAATGAGATAGAGTTCAAGTGTCCTCGGTGCAAAAAAATCAATAAAGAAAAAATTGAGGCTCCCGAAGCCCGGAAACAAAGGGTATCGGGAGATGAAAAAACCAAACTTCGCTAGAGAATCAAGCCTCCAACCTCACAAACATAAAAGAATCGTACAGGCGGATTTCTTTGCCCTTAAACCACCTTATGACAAAAAGCCTGCAGGACTGGAGAGGTGAGGATTTAAATGGGAAAAGAAGGATTCGCGCGTGCGATAGACCTGGAGGATCACAAGAGGAAAGACCCCAAAGTCGTCCATGGTCTTTACAAGCTGACGGGAGCGCAGGGTCCCCAGGGACCGCAGGGAGACCAAGGAACGACGGGAGCTCAGGGAGAGGAAGGAGCACAAGGTCCTCAAGGCTTTCAGGGATATCAGGGGGAGCAGGGAGACAAAGGGGAGCAGGGGGACAAAGGTTTCCAGGGCTATCAGGGTTATCAAGGTCCTCAGGGTCCGCAGGGCGTCATCGGTCCTCAAGGAAATGTTGGAGAGCAGGGCGAAGCTGGTGCACAGGGAAACCAGGGATTCCAAGGCGACATAGGAACGCAGGGCGTTCAGGGGACTCAGGGCAATATCGGGGAACAAGGAGAGACGGGTTCTGAAGGAGTGCAGGGAGCACAAGGTTTTCAGGGCGACGAGGGGGTTCAAGGCAGTCAAGGACATCAAGGCAATATAGGTGAACAGGGAGAAATTGGTCCTCAAGGAAACCAAGGTTTTCAGGGAGCAACTGGAGATACCGGACTGACAGGAGACCAAGGTCCTCAAGGAGTCATAGGAGATACAGGCCCAAC
>Ga0209977_10000043_pt1 | contig 43592 bp, 29 predicted proteins | sample SumtaG_2_FD_183113 | JGI IMG/M metagenome (GOLD analysis project Ga0209977, IMG submission 183113) | Deep subsurface microbial communities from Indian Ocean to uncover new lineages of life (NeLLi) - Sumatra_00607 metaG (SPAdes) (version 2) | ecosystem: Environmental > Aquatic > Marine > Oceanic...
GTAAAGTCAATTAAGACGTTCACTTTCTTTGAAATAAGTTCTAAATATAAAGCTTCTTTTAATTGATAATCCAAACATTTGCGTAATAAATTTCTTGCCTTTTTAGGTCCATTTAGGCGTAAAAATATTTATTCTCTTACGACCTAAGAGTTCCTGTAAAATTAATCCCGCTTCAATAGTTTTACCTAATCCTACATCGTCAGCTAACAGCAATCGGACATTTTTTAAATTTAATGCCATTAAAACAGGAACCATTTGATAAGATATTGGAATGACCTTTGAATTTTGAAGGCTGATAAAGGAGGTTGTTCCGTAAATTAAGTCCAATTTAATTGCATCTAATAATAACTTCTGATATATTGGAGACCCAATAATTTCAGAGGAAGGTTTTGGAACAACAGATTTTTTAATTATTTCAATATCGGGAATTAACACTTGAGACGATGGCTGACCTGTAATATTGCTAACAGAATAATAAACAAATTTCTTCTTTACTTCTTCAATTTCTTTTTCTACTTTATGAATTTGGTCTATACGCCACAATCTATCTCGAGCTTCTACAATCTCCCCAATATTGAATTTAGGAATATTACTTTTCGACTTTACAAAACTATCTATTGTCATAAGAATTGCCCTTTTTTGGATGTTTAATCTATTATATGCTGGATATTTAATAAATTAATTATTATTAAATCACCACTAAAGGTTAAAATTTTCAAGATTTAATTAAACTAAATAAAAAATTTAGGTCTTAATAATTTATATTATTGTCAATAAAATACTTAACGATTAAAATCTTAATAAACTAACTATCATTTTTTTGAGTTTAATAGATTTCCATCGTTTTCTTTGCTCACTATCCCTATTCTTAATTTGTAGATGTTTAAATAATCGTAGATTAACTATTTATTATTAATTTTGGATTATTTAAATACAAATTTTTTCTAAAAAATTATTAAAAATGGTAGATAAAAAAGTTAATTTCGATTGGGAGAATTTAGCTAACAAAGGAGAACTCGAAGGACAATTAAAAGAAGAATTAGGAACATTGAAAAAAAATTTAATCAATCATGTAGTAGAAAGCGAAGAATCCCCATTTTTACAAAATTCTAATCAATTTTATAACGAATTTAATAATTCTGTTGAAACCCAATTAGATGAGATATTCTTAGGTTTCTCTTTTTTGACTAAAGATGAAAAGGGTCATAAAAGACAGCGATTTTTTATAGAATTATGCTATGAGTTAGACTTAATAATTAATAGAAAAGCTTGTTGTTCGATTGAATTCGAAGGATACGCAATATATAGCTTCTTTAAAGCATTATCCTCGTTATTAGACGAGGTAGAAATTAAAGTTTATCAAGATAAACTTTATATTCTTACCATGGCCCCCCTTCGTATCGTTATCTTTGAAATAGTCATTTTAAATAAAACATTCAAGTTCTACAAAGAAGGTATGCTTGGGTTTAACTTAAATGACTTACAGAAAGCGCTCAAATGTAAAAGTTCGGATGAATCTAAAATCAATTTAATATTTGGAAAAGACAAATTGTATATATCAATTAAATCAAAAAAATTTCATTCTCTTATAGAAAGAGAGTTGAATTGCATAAATTTTCACGAATCAGGTAAATTAGGCATAGATAAACTCCATAGAATAAAATATCCTTGGTGTTTTAAGTTGTCAAAAGATAAATTAGAATATTTACTTGATAATTTTGGTCTTTACTCTGAAATTATAAAGATTTGATGTTTTAAAGATAAAGTAAGTTTTATAGAATTGGGAGAATCGGGTAATAACGAAATTTCATGGAACAGCAACTCAATTCCAAACATTTTTTTTAATCCTCACCTTTCAAAAGAAGAAGAAAACAAAAGCGAAGAATTGAATAGTCTAAAATATTATGAAGGAATTTATTCTTTAGACTTTTTCAATATGACCTATAAAATGGCAAATTTGCTTAATAAATCTGAGCTTATTACGCTTTCAATGAAGGAAAAACATCCTTTAAAATCAGAAATGAACTTTCCTAGACTTGGTGATACAATATTAAAATTATATATTTCTCCTAGAAGTTAGATCGGCTTAATCTGAAAATAATTAGCTTTTCTTACTTAATATTTTTATAATACTCCTACTCTCTTCTCATATTTTTTACACTTTTATTGTGCTTATAGATACTCATAAGAATAACATACCCAAATTTTAAGCATAGATATATGGGGCAAGTCAGAATCATGAAGAGCTTTATCTTAAAAAGGAATCTTACAAGCAATGGGGAGGATCACACAGGGATTTAAAGATATCAAGATTTTCTAATTTGAGATCTTCTTTTTCAGGAGGGGGCACACGGGGGAGGGAGATAATAGAAATAGAGAAAGAAATTATAAGTAGATAAAAATATATTTCTATTGCGTTTATTTTAGGTTAAGATAAAAAGTAAATGATTAAAAATGAGAATAGAAAATTTAATTTTTTTAGGAGCTGGAGCTTCACACTCAGAGGGAGCTTCAATTCAAGCTAAATTATTTAGTGATTTTTTTATTACTCATGCTAATATAAGTGATTTAAAAATAATTAGAATCAAACAAAACATTCAAAATTTCTTAAATACATTTTTTGGTTTTGATTTTCGATTTAATGAACAAATAGATAAAAATTTTCCTACATTTGAAGAAGCTTTAGGAATCTTAGAGCTTGCGATACAAAAAAATGAGTGTTTTAGAAATTTTGAAAATATTAGTATAATTAGAGACGATCTTATTTCTTTAATAGCTTTGACTATTAAAGAAAAGTTAATTGAATTTCCAAATAATCACAGTAGATTATTAGAAAGACTTAAAAGAGAAAATAATTTGCTAAAAACCTCGTTTATTAGCTTGAATTATGATATAATCATTGATAATCGATTAACTGAACTATACCCGGAATACCATTTAGATTATGGTATAGATTTTATTAATTATGAAGAGTTAGATGAAGCTAAAAGAAATAGAACCTATAATGAAGATGAATATTGGTCAAGACCTAATCCTGAAAAAGCCATTAAACTCTTTAAATTACATGGTTCTCTTAATTGGTTATACTGTCCAGTATGTTTGAACATGAGACTTACTCCAAAAGAAAAAAGCGGATCAAGGATAATGATTATGCCTCAAAAGTGTGAAGTTTGCTCAGGATCATTAACTTACATAATTATTCCTCCCACATTTTTTAAAGTAATGTCGAATCATTATTTGAGACAAGTTTGGTTTGACGCAGAAAAATCTTTGAGAAATATTAAGAAAATTTACTTTTGTGGCTATTCATTTCCTGATGCGGATATTCATATAAAATATTTATTAAAAAGAATAGAATTATCTTTACATAATGACCTTGAAATATATATTATTAATTGGCATGAAAATAAATCAAAACATCAAGCTGAACTGGAAAAAGAAAGATATTTAAGATTTTTCAAGGATAAAGATATTATTCATTATAAAGAATTGTCTTTTCAAGATTTCTGTAGAATTGGTATCGAAAGTGCAGAAGATTTTTAAGATTAACATAATGCATACACTTACGAGTGAGAGCTATGTGGCAATAAATTTTTGAATTGCCTATTGTTCAATAAGAGATTTTAATCTGTTAGGAAATTTTCTATTATTTCATATCATTTTTTGATAATTATCAGGAAAAAGTGCATCAAAATCTTCAATATTTCTTTGATTGTTTATTGATAATTCCTGGATTAGATTACTAAAAATTAAATTTTTATCAGGATCTAGAAAATGACAATACATATTTCCTCCTTAAATGATTAATCTTAATCTAAAGATAAATTTCACAATAGGACGATTTTTTTTATGGCTTAAGGGAAAGAAGTTATATAAAATATCAATTTTTTTCTCTGCTTTCCTTTATTCCTCATATTAGAATATTCATTTATCTGAATAATAAATTTTTTTGCCAAAGAGATTTAATTGTACTTGTTTTTTCTTTTTAATTGTACTTATATCGTTTTTCTTTTTGACTTTCTTTATAGGTTCCACTACCGTGGTACTTATGAATTTTGATCTAACATCAGTTAATAAAGTAAATAATTGATGTTCTATCTTAATTAAATTATTGTTTTCTACTATAAATAATTTAGAATTGAGAGAAAAGAATAAAAAGCAAATAATATGAATAAAATCAATAGATTTTAAGAGATCTCTATTTAATTCAATAATTTTATTATCAATTTTAAATATTATAAACAAATTGAATAAATGTCTTATAATATCACAGATGATAAGAAATACTTCGGATTCTTTATAAGAAGGATTAAGAAATAATTGTGTTATTTTGTTTCTAAATTCTGAATTTTCCATTAAAACATAATAAAAAAAGGTTCCAAATGAAAAAACAATAGCCTCAACAATATGAATGGCAAAATATAAAGGACTACTTTCTTTTTGGTTAAAAAATTGTGAATATGGAACATAATTCAATTTATTACGAATGTATGATCCAAAAAATTTGATAATTCTTAAAGAATCCTCATTTAGAGATAAATTCATAGAGTTTTTATTGAATTGTAATCCACAAGTATTAAAAAGATATTCTATAATTAATTCATTAGTGAGAATATCTTGTATATCGCAATTCTCAATGAAATTTTCTATATTTATTTCAACATCTAGCTGATTTAAAAAAATACAAAACTTCAAACAAATTTCTTTTAAAAGTTTTAAAATATCTATTCCAAATTTCTGAGATAAAATACGATTATTCTTTAGTATATATTCAAATGTTAGAATAAAAAGATTAAGTAGCGAAAAATTTTGTTCAGAATTCAATAATCTAATTGGTTTTTCAAGTTTTTTCTTTTCTCTTGTTAGATAATTACACACATAATTAATTAATGATAAAAAGTCATTTTGATTAGAGATTTCATTTTTAAAAATTGAAAAATAAACATCTTTTCTTTCTAATTCATCCAATTTATTAAGTAAGTTATATAATATCTCCTTTTTTTTACTTTCTAATTGGTCAATTTGAGTTCCTATTTCCTCAATTGCTACCCCCTCTTTTATAAGTTTATTTGTATAATTTGTCTTCTAAAAATTCTCCAAGTTCATTTTTTGCTTTATTCGATATGATGACTTTTCCTATATTTCCTAACATATAGGATTGTTCACTTGAATCGTAATCAAGTAAATTCATCATTATTAAAAATTTTAAAGCCTTATATATTCTACTTTTCTTTTTACTTAACTCTTTATTTTTTTCAAATAAATCCATTAATTCTTTTTTTTTTATTTTTCCTTTTGATAATTGTGTCAATCCTATGATTGTTCCAAATAATCCTGCAGTAAAATTGTCTAATTCCAGCCCACCAGAATTTGATTCTGAAACAACAAGAAATCTAATTTCCTTATGATTTAAGAAAGGAATTATTATTTTACCAGATAAGGCTAAAAAGTTATTTAAATTAGAAATAAGAGATTCCTGATTAATCTTTAATTTTTTAGCATATTCATCAAAAATAGTTTCTGAACAGCCAAATATAAATTTATTTTTTGAACTTGACCATTGAGTTTTTTCTAATTTACCAATTATCTCAAAGTAAAGTTTTGATTTGTCCAAACTTATATTAATGTTATTTTCATCCAATTTATTATATCCTCTTATTATAACTTATTGTAAGTGCAAATTACTAATGATCTAGGATGAGATTTTCTGTTCAAATTCTTATAATTTGTTTTAATTCTTAATAAGCTTCCATCTTTGATTAGCTGTATCCGACCTTCTTTTTCTAAAAAACTAATTGCTTCTGCTTTTTTTATCTGTTCATAGGAATTTTCTGATTTTAAAAATGTTTTTAACAGACAATTATTGGTAATATAACTAAAAATTTTTTTTCTTTCACTTAATAAATCTAAATTTAGCAATTCAATCCAGTCTTCTTTTATCTCTTCTTCAAAAATAATATCTGTATTGAATTCCTCTTTGTATTCACTTGAATTTTCTTTTCTAAAATATCTTTCAATGAAAATTTTAGTTTGAGGTAAAATTTTTTTAATTATATTTGTAGAAAATGTGAAATTAACATTTGAGATAAAATTAAGAAAAATATTTCCCCATGAATTAATATCTACCTCAGGGATAAAATCTTTTAAATCCTCTATATAGCTATATTTTAAGTATGAATCTTGGATATCTCTTATTTCAGAAAATAATGCAAAAGTTTCTGATTCAATAATTCTTTCTTGAATTGATTGGAATATATTATGATAATTAAAAATATTAAAATTATCTAATAATCTTAAAGAGAATGGGTGAAAAACTCCCTTAATAATTTGGTTTGCTTTAATATGAAGTTTTAAATGATGATCAATTACCTTTTGCCTATTATCAAGATTAACATAATCAATTGGAACTTCCATTAGATTCATTTTTTTGAAATTAATAAATTTATAATTTTTAGGATGTTTTAATTTGGGAATTGGAAGTTCTAATAAATTTCCTCTAAAAACTCTTTCTTTTCGAAAAAAACTCAACTTATTTCCTCCTTTAAATCAATTAATTTTTGTATATGCTTAATTATTTCCCCTCGTACATTCGGAACTGAATTGCTATATTTACTTAATAAGACATTAGAAACTACTATTATATCTAATGTTAATTGATATTGTTCTGTTAGATTGTTAGAGAAAACAACTTTTCTATTATCTGATAGATTAATAAGTTGTTTTTTTCCCATTCTCTTAATAACTCTTAAAACTGTATCTCTTGGAAGAAATAAAATTTTACACATATTCGTAATTGTTGTTCTTCCCAACTCTTCATGTCGTAATACATGTAAAATACCCGCTTCAACTAGATTGTTTATTATAAGATAATGAATGATAGGTAATCCATGTTTAAAATTCGAATTTTCATATAAAATATCTGAAAGATTATCAATAGTTTGCCAAAATTGCTTTCCTTTTTTAGAGGATTTTAGAAGCCCGTTATTTTTTCTTAAGAATCCTAAATTTAAAACATTTTCTATATGTTTTAATACTGTTTTTTTCGAAAAATATAGATTATTTAACAACTCTACTGAAGTAATTTGGTTATTATTTAATTTACTAAAGAATTGAATTATTTCGATATCAATTTTATTCAATGATTTTATCTCAGTAGCATATAAGTGAATCATTTCAAATATTTGGTATCCTATTTCTGTAAATTCCACAATATTCTTATAATTTTTATGATCCTCTTTCAATTTAATTAATCCTGCTTGAATTCCAATTCTTAAAGAATAGTAGTGCTCTTTTTTTTTAATAGTTTTATAATAGTCGGCTTCTTCTGAATAAATTTTTAATAATAGATCTAATAGACCTTTTCTTCTAAGAGTTTTGATTAAAAATATTTCTAACAATCGAAAAACCTCTACAAATCTTCTATAATTATATTCGGCTTTGTTGTACTAACGGCAATATGGTTAAATTCATAATCTATTTTCAAATTAGAAATTTCAGGAGTAACAATTATAAATTGAGGGAGTAAATAAGAGGAATTATTATTTTGATTATCTTTTAACCTTTCATACTGATCAATAATCATATTAATTATTTGTTTTTGATTAAAGCTGTCTAATCTTTGAGTAAATTCATCAATTATTTTTAATGGAGTTTTTCTAAGAGCTTGTAAACTAAGTAAAAATGATATTACGGTTAAAGAAATTTGACCTGCACTTAATTTGGTTAATTCAAGGGGTATATTATCAAAAGCAGCAAAGATTTCAAGAGAAGTTTCTTCAACATTATTAATTCTCTTAATTTTTATTTCTCCAAAATAGGGATTTAATAATCTTTTAAATTCTAAATTTATTTTTTTTAAGCTATTTCTTATATCATTTTTATAAGTAGTAAATAACTCAAATTGAATGTTATTAAGTTCTTCTATCTCTGTATTTCTAATTTCCACTTCGAAGATATATTTTTCAACTTTCTTTTTTTGTTTTTTAAACATTTCTAAAATATTCTCATTAATATCCATAGTTGAAATAAGTGTTTCTGCTTCAGTTTTAAGAGAGATTAAGGTTGCTGAATCTCTAATCTTTGAAGGTTTAGAACAATATTCACTTGCTTGTCTTATTAGTTCCATTCTCTTCTCAGCGATTAATTCTAATCTATCTCTATAATTAGAGATATCATCATTAAGAATATTAAGTTCTCCTTTTAGTTGATCAATTTTATTTTGAAATTTCCCAAATTTAATATCAAGAGTACTAGAATTATTATTTAGTTGATCTAAATCAAATTGTTTCTTTTTTAATTCATTATCAAGATATAAAAGTTTTTCATTAAAAGTGTTAAGTTTTTCGTCAATACTTTCTAACTTTTCATTGTATTCTTTTAGTTTTAAAATAAGTTCATCGTTTTCTTTCTCAGCAATCATTTTTTCTCGTTCAATTTTTAAATTATCATCTTCTTTAATCAACTCAATAGCTTTTACTAGTTCAAATTTCTCATTTTCCTTATTAACATATCTTTTTATAGTACTTTTTAATTCCTGCTCCATTATTTCTCTCTTTTTCTCAATTTCAATCAAATCTTTTGTTAAATCTTTTATTTTTTGTTCATATTCTTTAAGAATACCAATATCCAAAGAACTAAATCCTATAATCTCTCGAATTTTGCCTTTTTTAGGACTTCTATAAGAAGGTAAATATCTAAAACCATCGGATGTAAATATATTCATTTTATATTTCTTAGCTAACTCAAATAGTTTGTTTGCATCATCAAAATCAGAGAGTAAGCCATTTCGGTGTTTACTTATATAAGTTAATACAATTTGATTTCCTTCTAAAGTATTGATAATTTCTGACTGAATTGGGGGTGAATAATAGTTCTCACCTCTCCTTCTTTTGGTTTCATTTTTATCTAAATAACCCAAACTTACATTAAATTGATTTGTTCTTCTTATTTTATCCAAAATTTTTAAAGAATTTTCATCTAGAACGATTATATCTTCAGTAATACCGCTTAATGAAGCATTAATCGCCTTTGACCATTTTTTGAATGAAGCTTTAATTGTAATTTCAGTACAAACAGGTCCTACAAATGAGATATATTGTGTTTTCTGAGTTTTATTAATTTCTTTCAATATTTTTAAAGTATCCTGAGAGAGTAAAGATGTTGTTCCATTTTTTTTTATATTTTCTATTGAATTCTTGTAGCCATTAATATCATTTGTTAATCGTCTTATTTGATAATTATAATCAGTTATTTTTTGATTTAAATCAAATTTTTTTTCATTTAATTGATTGATTTCCTGATTGATATTTTTAATTTGACCATCCAATTCCTTAAAATATTCTGTTGAGGTTGTTATTTTAGTTTCTTTAAGCTTTTCATTTAAAAAATCTATGTTCTTTCTTAAATTATTAATCCAATTTTCTTTATCTTTTTTTTTAAATGATATTTTTTGCTGTTCTCTTTTTAAAGATTCAATAATACTTCTATAATCAGAATATTGAACAGATAATGTTGATACTTCATTGTTTTTTGAGTATTGGATTTTTTTAATTTTTTCTTTTTGTTTTATTATATCTTGTATTTCCCTTTCAAGTTTAGTCTTTTCATTTGTTTTTTGATGTAATTCTCTTTCTTTATAATTTAAAGAAGATGTTAAAAATTTTTCTTCTTTTTCAATTTCAACTACAGGAACCCAAAATAACTCTAATCTCAAATTTTTTAATGTTTCCATTAAATGAATTTTATTTTCATAACGTTTTTTTTGCACTTCTAATTTATTAAGATAACCTTCTTCTGTTGCTAACTTTTCAAACCAAAAGCTTTTTTCTCCTTCAAAATTTTTAATCTTTTCTCTCCCAATTAATAATTTTTTCCTATATTCTCCTAATCCAGTAGCTTCAGCAAAAGTAGTAAAAAGATGCTTTTTATTGGTATTTAATAATGAGTCAGGAGTATGTTGAGACATAAAAATAAATTCATTATTAGGTTCTATATTCATTAGAGCAACAATCTTGTCTAATTGAGCTTTTTTTATTCTTCGATTAGCAATCTTCCAATAATTCATCTTTTTCTTGATAATTCGATGTATTGTAAAGGTCTCATTATTGATTAAATCATATAGGGACGATTCTGGAGGTAAATTGATTAATCTCCTCCCATTAATTCTTGGATTATTAATTTTTAAAGATATTTGAGATTTTTGTTTTCCTTCCATTATTACATCAGATATTGATTTTAAATTTGGAAAAATTAAACTTGACGCCCCTAGACATATTTGAATTGATTGTATTAAAATAGACTTTCCAGCACCATTTGGCCCTGTAATAATTGTTAAACCATATTTAAATTCAATTTCAATGTCTTCATACCTGATAAAATTTAATAACCTTAAGGATTTAATAATTCCTATATTTATTTTGTTTTTCAAATTACCCTTTCCCTTTTTTTGTTTTCTCAACTTCTTGTTTTAAGAGATCAGATATAGATAATGACTTAGTTTTTTGATTTTGTACTACTTTTTCGCTTTGTTTATCTATATTGCTTAATTCCATATGTTTTTGCGTACCTCCAATATAGGATATCGCTGAAATAGCTTTTTCATTATCGATAATGAATTTATCTCTGGTTGGGGAAGATAAATATTCAATGTAAATGCTTCTAACAAGGCGTTCTATATCTGAGGGACTAAAACCTTCTAACTGCTCTGTTATATGATTAATATTTAAATCTAAAGTAAAATTAGGTTCAACACTTTCTAACTTATTTAAAAAGTAATTTAAGATCTCTTTTCTTACTTCGAGGTTTGGAAGAGGGAAATGAATATGATATAAGAATCTTCTCCAAACGGCGGAATCTAATGTAGATTCATGATTAGTAGCAGCTATAATAACTAAGGGATGAATTCCATACATTAAAGAATCAATACCTCTTAATAACTCATTTACAGCTCTTTTCATCTCACCAATTTCAGTAGGATCAGCCCTTTCTCTTGCTAAAGAATCAAATTCATCAATAAATAATACCGTTGGTTTACCCTCTTTAAACCTTAGATTTGCATATTTACCAATATGAGTAAAAAATGAAGTTATATTTTTTAAAGTCTCTCCAAAATGTGATTCAAAAATCGTAGAAGGTTGAACCTCTATTAAAATTGCTTTTTTATTTTGACAAATCGCTCTTGTAAGAAAAGTTTTTCCTACACCTGGTAAACCATAAAGTAATGCTGAAAGGTTAGAATTAAGTCCTGCCTTTTCTAATTTTGTAAAATTTTTTGCTGCATCAATGATATTTTGTATAGTTTTTTTTTGAATTTCTAATCCAATTATCTCTGATATATTTTCTTTAATCTCATCAGGAGATCTAATGATACAATATTTTGAAATTTCTTTTTCTAAATCTTCTCTCTCCATAATATTTTTCAAAATTTTATGCTAAAGTTTATAAATTAATAATACTTAACATGATATAAAAAGTTAACTCAAAGGTAAAATATAAAGTATAACAAAAATAATAGTATTTGGTAATAAAAAATGTCAAATGTGGAATTAACAGATATACAAAAAGAGAAGATAAGACAATTATTAAAAAGATTAAAACATGATGTTAAGAATTTCGAGGATAAAACTAAATTAGATATTGGTCTCTTTAAAAAGGATATAGTAAATAATATTGATAATTGTATCTTTTTAATTTCTAATTATATCGAATTAGTACATAGAGTTGGAACAGGAGAATCAATTAAACAACAAATATTACGGTTAATGGGAAGTAACAAAATAGCAGATCTCTATCTTAAAGCAATAATGCAACCTGATTGGGTTAGTGTAAAAGATCCTATTAATAAAAAATCGAGTGAAATTGAGGAATTCTCACCAGCGTGGGTTACACGTGTTCAAGATATATTTGTTTTATTTCAAGATAAAGGAGATGATGAAGAAATCAAACTTTTTGATTATTTATCCTATAATATGGGTGAAAAAATACATGTACTTGAATATCGAAAAATTACTTTTGCAAAATTTTGCAAATTATGTGGGTTAATTGTAGACATAAATAAAGATGGTTGGCCTTCACGATTGGATACTGTTATGATCGAAATAAAGAAATCTAATACTAATTTATGGGATAAAAATATCAGACTTGTTCCGTTTTTATCTCTATTAAAGCACAGTATGGATTTTGATAGTTCGAAAACTTTATCTTATAAATTTTCGATACTTATATCTCTAATTTTTATTATTTATTATATTGCTACTCATTCTAATCCAGATACTTGTAAGGCAATGAATGATATATTGAGAAGTACAGATACATATTTGGATCAAGAACATAAATTCCAAACAAATTTAGATCTCTTTATTGAAATTGTTGGGACATTTGGTAGAATCATTTGTATTATTCTGTATGGTAATGATGAGGGATCATTTCCAGGAGAAAAACAACTACAATATAAAACATATCGATCTCAAATTACGATTATCCTTTTAAAATTAACAAATGAATTATTCAATTTTACACAAAATGGCATTACTCTTACAGAACATCCTATTATTAATCAAATTAATGATTTACGAGTAACTCTCGATTTATAACCGATGGTGAATCTATTTGTCAGAAATGGATCGAGTATTATTACAACAATTATATAATATCGCAGTGACAAGAAATCCAATTCTTTTTTTATATATGATAGAAAAATTAAATAATGAAAAACCTTTTTTGAATGAAATTCAAGAATATGGTTATTTTACTATTAAAGAATCAGATGATAAAAATATTCCTGAGATAATTCATTATTTTAAGAAATATCCTGATGAAGATAAATATCAAATTGCTAAGGAATTTACGCAAAAATTAGTATTATTAGGTATCTCTTATAAAATCGATAAAGGAAAATATACAATTGAAAACTATTTAAACGTTAATTTTGAAAAAGGTGGGGCTTCTTTAAAACAAATCCATAAGAGTATTGGTACTGGATATACTAAATCATATGTTCAGAGAATTGTAGTTGGCAAGCTAAAACATCCAAGATCTCCTCATAATGGAAAAATCTATCCCATAATTAATACTGAGCCAATTCCTAATCAGAGAACTAAGCTTTTCACACTTGATAAAATAGTATATGAGGCTATAAAGAATGAAGATAAGAACTTGAAAGGAGTGATTTCAGAATTATTTTTCTATGAATTAGAGTTGCAGCAATATTTTGAGGAAATCTTAAGTAAGAGAAAAAAATTATCTCAGATACAAGTTCAATTAGAGGATTTAGATAAAGAAATTAAGAATTTAAAAATAGAACATAATAAATTGAATAAATCTAATGAAAATTTTAAGAGTAATAATGATATTCAAGAAAAATTTGAATTGTTAATAGAAACTATGAAAGGAATACAGAACACTCGAAAAAAAATTAGTAAGATAATTTTGGATTGCTCTAATTTTAAGATTAATTTAGAAAATTTCTTAAAAATGTTAAATAGATTGTCATTTGCAGAATTACCGTCATTTTTTGAAAGTTTTACTGATTCCCTTCTACATTTTGATAACAAGAATATCAGTATTTTTCAGAAATTAGATAAATTAATTCATGATTCAGAAATGATTATTAAAGAAATGTCTTTGGATAAAGTTTCTCAATTGAAATATGATTATCAAGCAAAAAACCTTCAATATATAAATTTAAAAAATGAAATTATCTCTTCATAATTATTTTTTGAAAGGGAGGAAGCATTAATTGGCTAAAGAAATAAATGATATTATCAAAAAATTAAGTGAGATTTGGACATCAGGTAAACCGAATTTAATTGCACAACCTGAACATTTAATGATTCGTGATCCAATTCATGGCATGATTAAATTAGAATGGTACCAAAAGTATTTAATTGATCAACCTTTCTTTCAGAGACTAAGAGGAATCTCTCAGTTAGGTTTTACCTATCTTATATATCCTGGAGCAATTCATACCAGATTTGAACATAGCATCGGTGTCTCTCATCTAGCAGAAAAGGTTTTTACTGTTTTAAATGAATTTGATCCTATGTTAGATGAATATGATATTACATTAACTAAATCTGATTTAATTCATATCAAATTAGCTTCATTATTGCACGATATTGGACATTTACCGATGTCACATTCGTCAGAAATTATATTCAATAGACTTCATTCAGAGAGAGAAAAAATTGATATAATCAAAAAAGACTTAATAGGAAATGCAAATCATAATACGGCACCTCATGAAATATTATCCGCCTGGTTAGTCTCAACAGATTATGTTAAAGAAGTTTTAAATGAAATAGAACAAAAACTAAATAAAGAATTAGAATCAGATAAAGTAAAAATAAATCCAGATGATATTAAGTCAATGATTTTAGGATTACCAACTAGAGATATCAAAAAATATTTTCTTTCGAATATAATCCATGGTGAAATAGATGTTGATAAAATTGATTATTTATTAAGAGATGCTCATCACACAGGTGTTCCCCATGGTCAAGTTGATTTAACTTATTTATTATCAACAATATGTTTAATTCCAGATAAAGAAAATGATGATTTGTTAAAAATTGGTATTAAACGTAAGGGATTACAATCTGTTATTGCCCTTTTATTATCAAGAGCAACAATGTATCCAACAGTATATTTACATCATACAAGCAGAATTGCTGAAGAAATGTATTTGAGAGCACTCTATCATGCTATAATTAAACATAATTTTGAAAGTCTTAACTTATTACATTTTAATAATAGTCAAATTCTTGAATATTTAAGAACACTCCCAGGAATTCCAAATCAAATGATAGAAAGAATAATGCGAAGGGATTTGTATAAACGTGTAAATACATTTCGTTTCAATTCGGAAATTATTAAAAGAAATATTCGGAATAATCAATTTACCATTTCATTGCACTTGGAAACAGAATTCTTAGATTATAAATTCTATAATGATTTTTCTGATCTTATTAAGTTAGAAAATGATATTGCAAATATAAGTAATGTAGATTCTGATGAAATAATTATAATTAACTTGTCAAAAATACCTCAAATCTCCGATATTAATAAAAAATATAATTTTTATATTAAAGAACAAGATGAATCTGTATATTCCCATATTTTAGATTCTTCTTTCTTGATTTCGGCAATTCAAATGGAAAATTTTCAAAATTGGGAACTCCAAATCTGCTGTCCTGAAAAATCTAAAGAGGATGTTCAAAGGTATTTTAAAGAGAAATGCCCTTTTCCTATTCTAAACTCAAAATCTATTTCAATTGTAGATTTTTAATCTCTTTAATGACAAGATACTTATAAAATAAACTCATTGGAGAATGAGGTCCAAGGATAAATAATTCTTTCTGGAAATATCTCTCTAATGAGGATCTTTGATTTTTAAGATCTTTAATGATATTATATAAAAGCTCTTCCTTTCTGTCCGTAATCTTGTTTTCATATATGGTATTATTATATTTATTTATCATTTGTTTAGTTTCTTCATTGAGTTTTTCAAACTCTTGAATAAATGATTCTTCATCTTCCATATGAATATATTATACTTTTAAGTAAAAAAAAGATTTCATTAATTAAACAATCAATACTCGTATTAAGTTTCATACATTTCACCTTCCTCAAATGGTAAAATTTGGAATTTAATAGCGCATATACAATTTTTAAATTCTTTTTATCAGACCATTTTCTAATGCAACTTGGTAATCTAAATCATATTTTGTTTGAATATCTTCAATTTTTTGTTCTGTTGCACCTTCTCTGATTAACCTGATGAGGTTAAGTACTGCAAGATCTGCAGGTTGGGCGTTCAGCTTACTTGTTCCGCCTGCAAGGAAACGATCGTTTTGTGCGAGAGATATAAAAATCCCTCCTTAAAGAGCGTTGATTCGGTCGCTTGCGAGAAGTACGAGGAAAGGTATTAAATAAAATCGAGTGAATAACACGCGTTATATTTTTCTATTTTTTTTATTTTTTTTTAAGAACTTGTTTAGTGAACTGAAATTGTTTGTTATTCAAAATATGCACTTCTTAAGAGAAAAAAAATAAATTAATTACAGAATAATCTTATTATTATTTTGGCAGTTAACGCCATGGAAAATCGAAAGGCAGTCAAGGAAGTCGTGTCCTTTGCTAAAAAATGTTTTAAGCAAACGAGACCGAAATCTTTGGAAGTACGAAGAGTAAAAGACGAAAAAGTAAAGCAGTTCGGATTTCCGCCCGTTGTGCTAACATCGAGACCGATAGTGCAATACATAGTTTTCGCAGATTACTACGAGCAGTTTAGAGTTTTCTTTTTTTCTAACTCGGGCGATTCTTTAGGCAGCAAAAATTACGACAAACCTTCTGATATAAAGAACGAAATAGCGAAAAAAAGCAATCTAATAAAAAAATTCCCTAGAAAACGCTCTCCTTACGCTTTATGAGAACAAACTAAGATGCATATATTTATTAACTCGCTTTGATTCTTACTAATTAGTCAAATTATTTTTGACATTATTGTATTAAAAAAAAAAGATTTAATATAAGAAGGTGAAATTTTGAAATTAAAAAATAGTTTAAGTCAGATAAGTTATAAGGCAATTGCTCTTTTCATTATAACTGCTTTTTTACTACCGTCATTCGGTTTAATAATAAATGTTGCCGCTGAAGAACAAACGTATCAAAATATAACTATAGACGCTGCTAATTATATGATAGAACATGAAAATAAATATCCGAACCTTGTTATTTTAGATGTTAGAGATACGATCGAATATAATTTAGGTCATTTATACGATTCTATTCTAATACCCCTCAATGACCTTGAAGCAAGAATCGGTGAACTTGAAGATTATAAGACTTCTGAGATAATAATTTACTGTAAATCTGGTTATCGAAGTCAACAAGCAAGCGAAATTTTAGTTGAATATGGTTTTACAAAAGCATATAATATGCTTGGTGGCATTTTAGCATGGATTGATGCTGATTATCCAATTTGGACGACTTCACACCATATTACAGTAGATGAAATAACCGATAAAAAATTTGAATTACTAATAGAACCACAACTTTTGTATTATACAGGTTGTTCATCATGCACTGAGAATCAAGAATGTCCTATTGAGACTGAATCAATAAATATAACTTCTGAGATATTAGAACAAGAAGAAGATTATATAATAGTTCTCATTACATATGAATCTAATGGTATAACTTATGAATATATTTTTACTCAATCTCTATTGTGGAAATATAGTAAAACCATGAGTACATTTAATGAAACTGCTTATTTCATTTCAACAGAAATCACTACAGAAAATACGTACACTCAATTCTATCAATTAATATATTTAAAGCAACATGAAAACTATAAATTAACTATTAGCACTCGCCTAAATCCTCTAAATACAGAAATTTATAATAATACTTATACATATATAGAATATATACCTGCTAAAGGAAAATCTCCAACCTCGATGGAGTTTATACAGTTCAATGAACCTGTTACATTATCGCAACAGTTTATGATTTTAGGTGAAATTGCAGAAGAAATGGCAAAAATCTACGAAAGTTCTGAAGATGCAAATTTAATGGAATTATCTTATGCCTATAATACTATGGCAAATGAGATTAAAGAAGTTTCCCAGTTAGTGCAAGAACAACTTTTAGGATACGATTGGCAAATTCTTGAGAGTTTTGCAGTTTTGACAGATGCTTTTGTACCTAATGGCGGTGGTGGTGGTGACCCTCCTCCACCTTGTACACCAGATCCGGATTGCATTTTTATATGCGAAATTATTTTATATATGGGAATAGGTACTATAACAACAATAATTTGTGCAGCTGCATGTACTGGTATATGTGCAGCATGTGTAGTTGTATGGTTTCTTTGTATAGCATGTCTGGGATGTCTTGCAGGATGTGGTGCTTTAGCTGGAGCTCTTATTTATCTAATTGGAATTTATGGTGTCGGTCCAGGATGTGCGTGGTTTTGTTGTCAAATTTAAAACAATTCAAAAATATGGTAATGTGATATGGAAAAAAGAGAATGGATTTTTTTAGGAGCTTTTTATTCCGTTATTATTTTTTTTACATTCCTATTAATATCTTGGGTGATGAAAAATTTTCAGTTAATAACATTTATTTATGCATTTGCAGGTGCCCTCGGAAGCTTCATTACCTGGTCGACTGTAGGATATTACTTTTTTCAGAAAAAAATCAGAAAAAAAAAATTTTAAATTTTAGAGGTTAATGCCTTTTATTTTAGGCGATAACCCAATTTTTTTTCATTTACTTGTTTTGTAAAAATTTAGATGGATATCATATAAAACTTTGGATCTGATACATTTTTGTTCCTTGAACTATCATTCTTTGGGCAGTTAAACACCTTAGCTTCCGGGGAAACATTAAAATAAAAGATCTCCCCAACATTATTTAGAAGTTAAAAATTGGTAGAATGAAATGACGGTATACTCTGCTTTAGATGAGAAGATGCAGATAAATTTTTTTTCCGGTCCTATAAAGCGGAATTCAAAATCGGCTTCCCAACAAATGTGCGCCCATATAGGCTCTTTTATATGGGATGGATTTAACACCTCAAAGCATAAAAATGATCATAGAGTTACAACGAGCAGAAAAGACTTTGTTTCAGAAGGATTTCGGAGATTATAGCGTGTTAATCGAGGGAATAATAAAGTTTTTGAATAGCTTAAAAAAAGTTGGACCAAGTAGGCAACCTTTACGAGCAAAAAGTTAAGAAAGAGCTAACAGAATAGCTGCATCCTTACATTCTGAAAATAACTAAAGATAAAAAAAGAGAAAAAGAGATCAAAAACAAATGTTCGAAATTTTGGTGAAACATCGATACTTAATTGAGAGCCACCCTAGAAGGGCGAGCGGTTCGGAATCCTTGCAAACTTCTTTCGCGGTCGGACCGCACTACGACGAAGCTTTACAAGCCTACTACGAAGCCCAGAGAAAAGCGGTAATCTCCTACGAGCTGCTAGCTCTTTTAAGATCGCTTTTTGTTTAACGGTATTATTTGACAGTACTATCCCTCCTTGAAAAACTAAATTTAATAAATATAATAATAATAATAGTTATTTATTTTTATCAAGTTTATCTATCTTTTTTTTGCCATATTAATTTTTACTACTTCAAGGCAACAACATTAGCATTAATTTTTAAGGTTATTCTAATATATCGTCTTCTTAAGATAAAAAAAATAACTTAATTATAGAATAACCTTATTATTATTTTGGTAGTTAACACCATGGAAAATCGAAAGGCAGTCAAAGAAGTCGTATCCTTTGCTAAAAAATGTTTTAAGCAGACGAGACCGAAATCCCTGGAAGTACGAAGAGTGAAAGACGAAAAAATTACGGAGTTCGGATATCCTCCCGTTGTGCTAAAGTCGAAAGCAATAGTAAAATACATCGCGTGCGCAGATTACACCGATCAGCTGAGAGTTTACTTTTTCTCTAACTCGGGACAATCTTTAGGTGCCAAAAATTACGACAAACCTTTTGATATAAAGAGTGAAATAGCGAAAAAAAGCAACTTAATAATTAAATTCCCTAGAAAACGGCGTTCTTTGACTTTATAAGAAAGAGTTGATATATATACAATCGAATCGTTTTGTCGACTTTCTAATCATTGTGTCTACTTTTACGCCCAAAAGTCGATTTTATTAGCTCTTTGTCGACATTTTGTGGCATAAGTAGATGTTGTAGAATTACAGAGAGATATTTATTGAATGAGAGGAACTATTCTTAGCAATTCCTTTAGTCCAAATTCTAAATACACCACTCCCAGTATAGATTCAACCAAGGTGCCTTTTACATGTTCTATTGTCCCGGTTTTGGGATCGTCCACCGGATTCGCTTGTGATCGGTCCAAGCGACAAGAATACAGCCCCCATTCTTCGCCATAGATCGCCAAGTTTTTGTTTGACGAGTAATTTTTTTCGTAAAAACTACCAGTGAAAATAAGAATTTACTGGCAAATTTCTATATAATCTTTATATTCCACATTCATTAATTGATATTTGATACTGAACGAAAATGTAAAAAATTCAGATCATCAATTATATTTTGAGATTTTCCTTAGAAAAATGGCTGACGATGAAAAAAAAATTGAGATTGATGGACCAGTAGAAATAATAATCGGTAGCAAAGAGGAAGAGAAGAAGGCTTCCTCCATGCCAACTAAATGCAAAGATGGCGAAAAAATATATTTTTCAGATATTAGAAGTGAAGAAATAAAAGGATAAATCTATTTTTCTAATTCATAATTACTTGAGAAAGCTCATCAAGGCGCTCATCAAAAATTAACCATATTATTTAGGGGGGGGTGAACACCAACCTTTTTATATTTCAAAGTATAATTAAATATGGGTGCTCCAAGATAAAAGGTCTTATCGGTATTGGTGGAGTCCCAAAATTTATAGACATTCAAATTAATTAATCTAATTTTAGATGACTAACTAATGTCCGAAAAGATAACTAAATTGGCATATAAATTAAAAGAAGGAATTGATATTCTTTTAAAATATGTTGAGACAGAATATCCATCCATCTATGAAAATCTAAAAGATAGTCATAGATTCACATATAAAATTCAATACATGTTTTTTATAGATTTTTTTATATCATAGTAAATTGTCATAGTAAATCGCAAACTGTAAAAAAAAGAGATTTAAAAGTAAATAGTTATTTTATCGCAAAAAACTTAAGTTAAACTTATTATTGATCCAAATAGATTTGTTACATATATACGAAATCTCGAGTAATAAAAATGATTGAGAGTGTAATTCAAAATATTAAAAAAGCAATTAGTCGCGAAAAAATAGTATTTTTAGTTGGAGCCGGAATCTCGTTTCCCCCGCCATCTAATCTAACAACTTGGCCGCAACTCGAATGTATTCGAGCCTTAGAGCCCGTAAAACCAGAACTTGAGCAAACTCTATTGAACAAAATTAGACCCGAAGTATTTTTTCAATTACTAAAAAATGTAATTGGAGAGAGAGTGTTTACACCTTTAGAAATGCTTAATCCTTCCACTATTAATTTAGATGAACAAATAGTTTATCCAAATTACTTACATTTCTTTTTAGCAGAAATGATTGAGCGAGGGCACATTGTAGTGACTACAAATTTCGATAATTTAATAGAAACAGCTTATCAAGAATTGAAAAGCACCATCCTTCCACACCTTATCTTATATCCACACGAATATATAAATTTTTTAGATAAATACAAGAAGTTAAATAAAGGAATATTAGTAAAGCTTCACGGATCATTTGAGGCTTTAGATGGAACCGATACTAGAGATACAATAGTGGTAGTGTTAGAGCATGTACAAAAGGAATTTCCCTCGTATAAAGAAAATTTCATAAGGGGATTAATCCAGAATCACAATTTTATCGTAATGGGCTATAGCGGACGAGATGATTTTGATATTTTCTCGTACCTTTTACAACCACCGCAAAGCAAATCGATGTGGTGGTTTAGACATTCAAACCAAAAGGATAGTTCTAAGTGGGAAATTATTGATAAAAGTGGATTATTAAACGAAATCGAAAATGTTAAGTCTAAGTCTATGAGCCTAAAAACACCTAAAGATTTAGAAATCGAAAATTCAAACGCTATTGTAATAGGATATGATGAAGGGAAAATAATCACCTCCCACACTATTTCTTTTATTAAATCTCTTGATCTTTTTAAATCACCTTCTATTTCACTTAGCTCAAAAGAGAAAGTAGAAAAAAAGCGAAGTGAGATCGTTTCCCAATGGTTAGAAACCGTTAACTATTCTGAAAAGAAGGAAATAATGGGAGATCTATATTCGTTATTGGGAAGTCGGTATTTAACCCGAGCGCAAAGATCCTATAGGCAATCAACATGTGCTAAACAGTTATTCGTTCACGCCTGGTATTTATTAAAAACGGGAATTGTTGAATATTCTCGTAGAATTCGAAAAAGTTACCTTAATGCAATAGAAGTCTTAGAGAGAGCTTTATTTATTTTTGAAGGTATTAATTCAATGCTTATGAGAGCGCATACTAATGTACAACTTGCTTTGGTCGAAAATCGTTTGAATTATTACGACCAGGGTACGCATCACGCATTAAATGGAGTTCAACTATTTGATAAACTGGGAGATAGGTTCGAAATAGCACGAGCGCTCCGGGTATTCAGTTTACTTATAATGAGAACCGTTCCAGATATTCCTTACATTGTTGATCAAGATTTAAGGAATAAGTGCGAAGAACAATTAAGAGAGGCTATTGAAGCGTGTGAAATAAGCGTTGAGCTTTTTAAAAAGATAGGGAACAAGTCAGGTCAACGCGGGGAAGGTCAATCTCTAAATATATTAGGATTATTATTTCTAAGATTAGGAGACTACGAGAAAGCGGTTGAATCGTTCGATAAGTTTCTCGATCTATCAAATCGATCAATTTTTTTGGAAGAAAGCTTCCAAGCATTTAGAAATTTAGGTCTAGGACTATTAAACCTTTCATTAAATAAACCAGATAGAAAAACAGAACTATTGAATCGTTGTCTAAAGGTTTTTCAAGAAGCCATAACAATTAAGGGAGGCAAATCGTTAAATCCTACTTCAATATCTAACACAGTGGATGAATTTATTACTCGTTATAATCGGAGTCTAGCAAGAAAGGAGCGAAATTTCAAAGATGATTTAGATTTTGTGAAAAAAGAGTTCGCCACCTTATTGGACAAAACTCCTGATAAGAAATTTCCTATTCCTACATGGCACTGGGAAGGAAATGTAGCGACCAGATTATGCGAAATTGAAGAAATTCGAGGTCATAGAAAAGAAGTATTATCGTTAGCGCGCCGAATTGTAAAGATATATCAAGAAACGAGTTCGGAATATATTCGAAAAGCGACATTTGGGATTCAAAACGCCACTCAAAACTTATCCTCACTGATAACAATATTAACTCAAATTGCGCAAGACGAAGAGAGTGTCGAATTATTAAAAAATGTTAGAGAACAGCTAGCGCGAATTGAAAAGTTAGACTTGCCAATTATAATCTTAAAGCAGTTTGATTTATCAGAAGTCATATCAACTATTAGCGATAAATTTCTTTAGAATTATATTAAAAAACCTTTCAAAGTTCATTTTATTAAAAAATTGGTAAAATTTTAAATAATTGAATAAAACCAGAAGACTATGGCAAATTACACTTTGTTTAAACAAAAATATAAATATTGAACAAAAATGAAACCAATGGAAAGGAATAAAAAAGAAATAAATACCCGTAAAGAAAAATACGATCCCTTTTTTCTAATAGAACGTTTTATATTCAGGCAACGTGTTGAACTTATAGACCAAATAGAAACAATTCCTAAAATCAATTATAAAGAAGTAGGAAGAGAATTACTTCTCCAAAATCTTTTTCTTAAAAAAATTAGACTTGATCCTGGATTTCGGTTAAAAATATACGATGAATTAAATCAAAATAAGCCAATTTTAAGGAGAATAAAGAGAGAAATCTTAAATTTTGTCCAAGAATCGGATTTATTTAAAAATTTCCAATCTCAATCTAAAAAAATCGATAAGGATTTAGAGATTTATGAAATGAACTTTAAAATTCAAAACATCAGAGACTATAATTATCTAACAATTTTTACCTCGGCTCTCTTACCTACTAAAACTAAAAAGAGTTGGTTTCATCAAAAATGGAAAGACTGTATGGAAGCAGGGAAAAAACCAGAAGCTTATGCAGCTGAATCAATTCTTATGGAATTTATTACTGAATATCATCAGGGATATTACTTATTTTGGACAACAAATCCCTATGGCGAAAACCGAAACGCATATCATTATTTATTAAACGCTATAAGAGAAGTTGTTGAGAATATTAATCCATTCTTCTTGGATTATATAGATGACTGATCCTCCTTACGACCGAGAAATAAGTTATTACAATTGGGGTTAAAAATAAAAGCTTTAGCGAAAGTTAGTTCTTTCAATTAATTTCATTGCATCTGGAAATACTTTATTTTTATAAGTCTTTTTTCTTGTCATCAATAATATCAAACATTAATCCACTGGAGCCTTCGCCTTTTCCAGGACCTGCTTTTCTGACTAATGACAAATAAGTTGAACCATCAGAACCACGTGTTCTCTGGAAATGAGTTGAAACTTGGATTCCAGCTCTACTTACCGTCTCTTCATTAAGGATTTCACTTTCAGATAAAATCTGCGTGTTTGGTTCAATTTCTTCAACAGTTCGGACATCACTATTTCTAATCATTCGAGCTTGCTCTAAGATTATTGCTCTTTTCTGATCGTCTATTCGTTTATTAACATAAGGAATCCAATTCTCAGGAATAATTGTTGAAAAACGATAATTTGGTAAGGTGTTATACTCTTCTTCAAAATCAAGATCATCGATATACTGATGCGAAATTTCAATTAGTGGCTTTATACGATTACCTAAATCATTAGGGTTTGTGTCATCAATCTGGAAATCTTTAGGTATAAATAATTTTTCTAATATTTTTAAACTATCGCAAGTTAGGGTTTCAAGTTTTTCAAATGTTGTTCGGTTAGCAGGATTAATTAAGTCAATAATTTGCGTATATGCACTTATCAATCCATCTAACAACACCCTAAGATCACCTGTTCCGATTAAGATTACTTCTTCAATTTTAGGATTGATTTTAATTGCAGAATCGATTGAAACTTGTCTAATTTTTGTAAGAGTTTCCTCTTCATTTTCAGGTTGGTCAGTTAATTCATCTAATATTGCATAAAAATTCCCCGAATTGGCAATTGGTCTAATATCTAACATCTTTTGTGTATAATCAATTGCTTCATTATCTAAAATGTCGAGGATTTCACTGACCCTTGTTGTTTGAATTGCAGTTTCTACTAGGATTTCTAATAATTCATCGATAGATTTATCATTTGGGGTTAATCCATTTAACGATGCTACACCATTGTTTGAAGCAGTTTGGAGCATATCTTGTTTTATTCTGACATCTAATCTTTCTACTATATTATCAGGGTCATTTATTAATTGATACAAGGTATTCAATGTTCTTTTATAGATTGATGATAATTCTTTTTGGGTTTTTAATAATACCGCATCATACCCAGATACTCCACTCCCAATCGCATTTTGAACAATACTCTCAACTCCCCAGATCTTATTTGCCATTTCGTCTCGTAAGAATTTTACTTTTTCAATTGGATCTGATTCTTCACTCCAATCAATAACTGGTGGTATGAATAAAGACCTGAGTGATTTGGGAGAACTACAGGGATTCACCAATTGGATGTCATCTTTATTATTCTCAATAGCTATACTAAAAACATCCCAGACATTCCACTCAGAATCCAATTGGTTCGCATTGAAAAATGTACTATCTAGATCTCTTGGGTGTTTAATACATTGCTTTTGTCCGAAAACATCGATAACTTCTAAAGTCAATATTTCATTGAGAGAACCATAATCCATGTCATGTGGTATGATAAACCAATCATTTCCAAAAACTAATGCAAAATTCATTACTAACAACTTTCCAAGATCAATTTGATCCAGTTGCAAGGATCCAAAATCTATTTTGGCATCTTCAAACTTCCACCAACGATGATTAGGGCTTCCATAAAATGAGATATTAGTAGGAATAGTTTCAAGAACATCTGAAGTGACAGGTAAATTCGCTTCATTCGCATTTTGGATCAAGTTACCGTCTTCATCTTTTATGATAATATCAGGAGGTGGATTTGAAGGCTCAAAATGCCTTGAAAAATCGAACCAATCTAATGATTGTCCATTGTATTCACGAGCTGCAAGTACTACTTGAGGTGTTTTATCTGATTTTGCTGATATTGAAAAATCATATTCTAACCTATTAGGTTTCCAAGCTGATTCTGTACCTTCTGGTTGATAGATAAATTTTTTGAAAAGTTCCTGTATATCATTTATAGTTTCCACAATTGAAGTAACTAAGGAATCATTTTCAGAATAATCCGTGCCATCCGGATTTTTCAATGAGTCTTTTACTTTAGTTTGAGTTAAATATAACAACTGTTTCCCATCAATTATTCTTGGTTTGTCTAAATTTGTCTGAGGACCAATAATTATTAAGAGAAAATCTCTTGACCTAGTGTTCATTTCATTATAATTTACATGAGATGGTCGAATACCAAAGTTGTTCCGAAGAATTAAGAAAACATCTTCAATGACATTCTGGGCCGTCCCTAATGAATTAAGTCTATGTTTAAGATCCCTTTCAAAAAATTGACCAAGTTGCACACGAATTCTCCACATTGGGTTTTTATCTGAGAAAATTATTTTTTGTTTTTCTACCTCAGATTCGAGTGGAACGTTTGGATCAATAAATCTTGAAGTTTGTTTTTCATCATTAAGCCTTAATCTGGTTATTTTAGTTGATTTCAAAGTCAACAGTGTTTTAATAGGGGAAGCAGAATCGTCTCCTTTAAATTCTCCCACTTGCCATTGACGAGTCAATGCCCACAAAGGATCTCGCCAAATTGCTTGGACTCCTTTTGTGATATCATCACTCCTTGGTCTTGGTTCCAGCTTGTAATATGATTTTAAAAGGTAATTGAATTGTCCTAGATCTGGTAATTTAGGTAGTAATAAAACCATTTAAACCTCCCTCCGGTATATCCACTTTATGTGGAATATATATTCCAGGTAAGTATTTTCTCATAATTGAGGTAAAAGCATCAATATCTACTGCTCGGATTTTTACCAAGTCCATAGTTTCATTTAAAATATTAGAAATATCATTAAAAGTCCAATTATCTTCAATTCTATGTGAATCTTCATTAAAATTAATCGTAGGAGGAATTAAAAGTAGCATCGTTTGAGGAGGTTCTGTGTTTGGGCGATTATAATTATAAGCTATTGCACCTTTGACATTATTTCCTTTAATTGTTTCAACCCATTCATCTACGATTAATCCACAATATCGATTCTCACCAAAATTTAGATTTCCAACTTTATGAACTACCATTGCCAGAGTATCTTGGACAACATCTTCTACTCCTTCCAGTGCGTTCGGAAGAGCCAACCATTTAATATCAGCAGTGTTCGAAAATTGCAGAACTTGTAAGTCAAAATTATTCTGATCCAAAACTATCTGTACACTAAGGATTATATCAGCAAATCGTTTGGTTTTAGACCTAGTATAACCTGTTTGCTGTACCCAAAGATAAGGATATTCCAAATTATCTTGTCCAAGAATTACATCTTGAGATAAAGAAAACTTATCAAATAACTCATGATTATTTTCGGAGACTGAAAAATCAGGTAAAATTATTAATGATTTGCCAAAAATTTGTTTTCCACAAATAATGAGCTGTTGAATGGCTTCTTTTCTCTTCTCGGGTTTAGAAATATCTAACTCATTAAATATCGAATATTCCTTTGTATAATTTTTTAAACGCTGGGATATAATGTCCAATATGTTTGTTTTTTGCTGATCCAATAAGGTTTTGTAAGTTTCAATATCTTCTCCATTATTAACAACGGGAATAGATTCAGGAATCCCAAATAAACTCGCAGAAAGTAAGGCATTTTTCACATCTCCTATGAAAGAAGGGTTATCTTTATCCAAATTTTTAAGATTAGTTTCATTTGTTAACAAAGCAGTTCTTTGAAGTGCAATCCGAGTGTTTAAATCGTCAATATCATCTTGAGTGAAATAGATTGATGCATCTTCGTAAGCTTCTTCTGAAATAACCAATTTTGAAGGATCTAAGATGGAAGAGCTACTCAATAATTCCTGGATTTTTCGAGCGAGTGGTATTACTTCTAGAATTGTTCTATCATCAGAATTCCAACCTCCTGAAAGGTGATAATTTACTGGTAAAAATTCAATTTCAATATCAGATCTATTATCGACAGATAATTTTTCTAAAGCCAAAAGGGCAATTCTCTTTTCAAGAGGGCTATTCTTTTCCAAGGGTGATCCTAATGACATCGATATAAAATCTAAAGGACCAAATTTCTGGGATACACATAGCTCTTGCAAACTAATAAAATCAGACGAGTTATCTGATTTTTTTATTATTTTGCATTTTATCTGCCTTGGATCTCCTAGTAATTGTTTTACCAAAGCTCTAACCCTTGGTTCTATACTATCTCTTGGTGATGGGGTTGCTATGTCTCCAGGGTTTATGATTAACCACTCATCGGGATCATTTTGTATATTATTTTGAAATATTATTGTAATATTCTGGGTATAGGTTACTCCTCCTCCAGGTGTTTTCAATGATTCAATTTCCGGAACATTCCCCCCACGACCAGCAAGGATATCAAGTATAACTGGAGCCCTTTCATAATTTCCTTGAATTGTTTGAAATATATTTTCAAATACTCCTATATCTTGAATTGCATCTAAAGTATCATCTAGACAATTCAGCTCTTTTGTTATAGCGTCATAATCATTTCCTCTACTTGGAAGGTTTTCGAAGTCACCAAAAGGAATTTTTCCTTCGCTATTAGACTTTGTATTTATCCAAGCTGTAAGTAATTTTAATCCATCAACTACATTCTGTGGTGTAATGACCTCTTGAGCACTGGTTTCAGATTCCTCTAATTCTTCCTCATCAGTCTCAGTTGTCTTTTCTATTGGATACAGCCTACGAAAAGGATAAATATATTTGTCTAATTCTAGCCCAGTATGATTTTCATGTAAACCTTTTTCAAATTGGTATCCTAAAAGTACATCTAATCCTTGACCCTGACGAATACCATCAAGTATCCTTAAAGCCCTATGTACCCTATCTGAGGATAGCTTTAATGTCATTACCTCGTTATCATCTGGTTGTCGATAAGTAAGAAAAGAATTTCTTGCAATTGCCGCTGTAACCGCTTGATTGTAAGAAGGAGCTAAAATATAGCCACCTTGAGGATTACTTGAATCTCTTGGATACAAATCTTCTACCCAACCAAAAGCCCCTATATATATACCAAGAGGTTCATTTTGATTGAGTAGTCTCATATTCCAAAGTCGTTTTGTGTAAATAGATGATATCGAAGCATCAAGTCTATGGGAAAATGAATCAAGTACTTCTCCAAGTAACCTCTCTAATTCAGCAACAGATAGTGAACGTAAATACTTTAAGCTAGTCTGGAAGGTGAGATTGGAAGGTGAGTCTGTTTCATATGTTTGTATGAGTTTTGAAACCAATAATAGATTGTAAAGTAAACTATTGGATGGATGATCATTCGTATCTGATAAGTCATCAGCACTATTGTCCTTAATGAAATCAATATAGTTATTAAGGGAACTAGTGAAATCTAAAAATATTTCTTCATCAATTGGTTGGTTGTGAATGAAGTTTAATTCATCAGTTGTTGCAAGGATATCAAATCCTTGACCCCAGGAAGTTAACCAAACAATTAGAGGATCTAGATCGGGGATGATTGGATCTTGATCATGTATATCAACAAACATTTGTCTAGCTGGCACATATTCATAAAGTAAAAACCACAACCACCAGTTTTCATATCCAAAATCACAGGGATTTGAACTTGGTCCAAAATTAAACCCTAGTTTTTCAAGTGCATCCAAAAGACCAAAGTGAAATCCCGGTATATATCTACTAATGATAATTAGAATCCATAGATATAAAAAATCTATTTCGGGAATTATTTGAAGTGACCTTGAACTAGCTTCCATTCCAAGAATTTTTAGAAGTTCAGCATCCGGATCATCTGTAGATCCAACTCGTGGTACTTTTAATACATTATCAGACGCAGCTAACCAGTATGGTTTGAGTCTTTTGAGTACTTTGGCTAAAAGGTCGTTGAATTCATCATCTTGGTATATAGCTTTAGTAGGAGGAAAATGGGTGTCACTCCAATATGCATCTAAAATACTTGGCTGCCAACTATCTAGAGAACTCACAGGAAGTATACCATATGGATCCTCCCCCATTTGAACTCCAGAAAAAGGTCCTCGAGGATTAACAAAATATATGGTGTGATTTTTAGCTGATTCTTTAATTGAGCGTTTAATATCCTCTCCCTCACGAAAATCTGGAATATTATGATTTCCAAAGACCCTAAAGTTTTTCTTCTTTAATATATTTTCAAGATAATAACCCATTGTTGATGGCCACAGAACATTCATCATGTGTCGAATCTGCAATGTTTCTGTCTTATTTGCATTAATTACATGAGCAAATGAATTATATTCAAAACCTAACGCTCGAGCGAGAATATATCCATCCTTATCAGTATCTCCCTTAACTAAAACCCCATTTTCATCTCCAATGAGAGGATCTCCAAAAACTACTTCAAATAAATCATCCTTATTTACTTCACTTGAAAAACCGGATTCAATACCTGTTATATTATTTGTTGGTGTTCCATTTTTAATGAATTGAAATCCGTCAGTATATTGTGAACATTCAAATAAATCTTCTAATATACATTTGGATGTAAGATTATCATTTGAAATTCTCACCCCATACACTAAGATCCTTGAATAACCTTTCAAGATTTCCGGATCCATATCTTTTGTGACCACTATACCCATACCTTTAGCTAAAGCTTCATCAAAATTTACCATCCATCTTGAGTTTTCATCAAAAAAGATCTCATCCGAGGAGTCTTCTGTTTCATCCAGATTTGGATCTGGAAAAATCATTAGGGGAGTTTCAATAGGATTACCTATCCTTTGTAGCACTCTAATATTTTTATTCTGATCATTCTTTCTGTAAAAATCAAATAGGAAGTAATTTGGCATGACATCAACTTTGGGAGCTTCAGTCCACGATTCTGATTTAAAATCAGTTATGAAATTTTCAACAAATTCTGGTCCAACTGGTTCTGGACTTCCTTCATCAATTATTGGAGCTCCCTTATCATTTACATCAAAAGGTTGATCTGGTCGGTTTGCCCAATTTTGTATTAGATTGGATATATCATCACCTTTAAGTGTTTTAGCTATCCAAATAGCTCTCCCTGTCCCATATTTATCTGCAAGTTGTTTGAATGCAAGTTTAACTCTTTCACGATCCTCTTTATCCGGTCTTTGATATGCGGCCCACCATAAATCATCAAAAAACAGCTTCCCATCGTTATACTCATCTTCAGTTAATTTTTGTTCATGAGTGTTGATAACTAAATTATCTGGATAAACTCGTATCCATAATTCATCATTGACAAATTTAGTCTCTAATCTTACAGGAAACATCAATATAGGAAAATTTTTGGTTATTTCAAGATCTTGGGATATATCAAATCCAGTTTCTACATAAATATCATCCAAATATTTATTCACTTCACCATTAAGATGCTTAATTTCAGCGTTTAATGTTTTTATTTCATCTTTTATATTTTTCAACCGCATTTCATTATGTTCTAAGGATAATCTAGATATTTCATTAGTCAATTCATTATAAAGTTCAAAATTTTCTTTAATGTTCATTTGATAATTGCTTATTGCGGCATTATGTAATATATAATTCACAAGTTCTTCCAAATAATATGTAGCGATTATTTTTTGATTAAATCTTTTGTTATCAAGAAATTGTTTAATTTGTCCAGGTAGATTGGAAATCACTTGAAATGTAAGATATCTTAGTTTTGTTGTAAGTTTTTCGTTATCAAAATTTAAGAAATTAATAATAATTTCGTTTGTTTTCTTGGTTTTAAATTCAACTTCTAATTCATTGAATATCTTTATCCTATTATTCAAATCATTCAAAATTAGTTCTTTGACTTCATTTTCAGATAATTGACTAATATTGGTTACATTGGCAGTTGTATCAATTAATTGTCCAATTATTTTACTAACTAGATTATTGATGTTCACTTTCTTGCGTTTGAATATTTTTTGATCTTGTTCAATCTGACTTTTAGTAAATCTCTTTTGGGAAAGAATTTTGCGTTTCATAGAAATATTTTTAGTCTCAATTTGGATTTCTGTTCTTTTCTCGTTAATATTAGAGGTCTTTCTTCTTTCAATTATTTGATCTTTACTAGCTCGAATGCTAGATAATACCTTGTTATAGCCCGAAGCAATATTTTTTAATTTACTTGTTTCATCTTTCAGTTTCTTAAAAGTAGATTCATTCTTGTATTTTTGATTTTCAAGCTTTTCGATTTGAATCTCATTATTAGCTATTTGCCTCTTTATTAAGGATCGAGTAGTTCTTAATTCATCTCGAAATTCGTTAATTTTCTTACTCACCGCATTGTTTTCTTTGCGATATTTTGTTAATTCTCTAATTTTATCTTTACCAATCAGATCTTCGATTAGATCTTTACGATCCTTACGACTTATTATATTTCTTAACGAGGATTTAAACTCTGTATTATTTTCTAATAAACTCCGTTTTGTTTCATACAATTTTTCTATATTTTGGAGTTTCTCTCTGAATTTTCCAAATTTTTCCATTTCTTTATTGAGATCCATTTTGTTCCCTCCTTATAACCCCCAATGTATCCGACTATCTTCCGGAGATATTCTATCTCCTTCCTCAGGCAGCATGTCATCACCATGAACCGCAACTCGGAAAGGTTTTTGCAATAAGATACGAGCTCTAATACCTGCATTACCACTCCATGGATTACTTGGATCAACAACATTGGTTGGTTCAGCATCATCTATATAACCAGTTGCGATATAATTGGCATTATTATCCCAACCATCAATGTGAGACCAACAGAAATTATTCCATGTATAATCTATTGGGGCATAATCACAATCATCTGCACCGAACCTAGTTTCCCCAATTCTCTCTTCAAGTACAATGAACCAACCAGGATTCTTTTCATTACCCTCCTCGTCCAATCTATTTTCAGGTAGGACCCCACGAATTTCAGTTTCAGTTAAATCAAAACCAAAAAAGTTAATGTCAGGAGGAAAAGTTCCTGTAAAAATCGGGTGTTTTGTACAATCGTCAGAATAATCAAATGTCGGTCTTCTTACCCAAACACCTGATAATAATTTCCATTTTCCTTTTGTTGCATATACTACTGTATCTGGATATTTCTTAATGAGATCCCCTCTCATAAGTAAAACTAAACTTTCTTCTGTTCTTCCTGATACTGGGTTTCGGTTATTTCCCAACCGATTCCTGTTCCATCGCTCAATAAAATTGATATCTTTCAGTTTTTCCCGCAGGACTTTTTGAAATTCAGTCGTTTTCTGGTGTGGTGAGAGAAGAAAATATTGATCATCACCAATAAGTAGTTTTATTTCTTCAATAATTTCAAGGATTAATGTCTGCGGCGGTACAGAATCCTTGACGTCCCAGAATTGTCTAAAATAAGTAGCATTGAGTGCAATAGGCATTTCTCTAAATAAAGCTTCTTCCGAAAATGCATTACATAATCCCACCATATAAGATTCTATAAATTCTTGATTTGTAATTAATAGTCCTAGTGTATTTTGAGGGATGAATTCTATTCCTGGGAGAACTAATTCTTGTGATATATCCCTTAGTGACGAGTACATAGGTTGATGAAATTCAGGAGCTGCCACAATGGGCTGAAGAGTTTCACTTACAAGATCCCCAACGCGGAGTAATCGATTTGCAGGAGAATTTATTCTAGATCGTGTTCGATTCAATATTGTTTGTCTTGGATTTAATAATCCCATAACGGTTCCATCTTCTGAACCCAACATACTAACATGTAGATTCCTGAGATCAAGTTGAGGAGGTGAGTCTTTTTTTATGTGTACATTATCCAAAACTTGTTCATGTAACGCTATTGCAAATAATTTAAATACTTCAGGTGAAAGATTCTCTATATTTGGAGCGCCTGAAGATAAAGATACCCCTTCTGGGAGAGTAAATGTAAACTCAGGATCAATTTCAAGCCCTTTTAATGTTTCTGCAGTGAAATTTTCTTCGTTCAAATTTTTAGCGTAGAAATATTTGATGAAGGAAGGGAGAAGATATCTAAGCAAACTCAGAAATATTATCAAGAAAATAGCAATTATACCATAAAGTATTGGATTAGAAGTCGAAATCGAAAAACCAATTGTGTTCAGTATAATTATAACAAGGATTCCAATCAGAAAAACTACAGTAAAAAGAGTAAGGAGAAATCGATACAATCCGTCCAACAAGACTTTAGGGATATAATTTGTCCAAGAAGGCTGCAAACGTTTGAATATTCCCCCAAATGTTCCAGTTTTCTCGGGATGTTGACCTGCAGGGAGTATGTTAGGATCACCTTCATTTATCCTACTAAGGACTCCTCTAACAGAAGTGTTTTCATTGTAACGCTGTCTTTTTCTAATAGGTCCTTCAGATCGTAAAATTCTATTAACTGAAGGAATTGTCATACTCGAGAGCGCGGGATTTACTGCTAGATAACCAGTGGGAGTTATGTGCATTAGTGGATCTTGTGAATCTGGAATAAATAATACTCGCGAATTTAATGGTGATATAAAAGCCAGAGCTGTGTCTTGAGGTAATTTCAAGAGATTTCGAACTCGTATGTGTTCAGATACTTCAATTGACATTTGATTCGTTCTTAATAGTTGGTTAACCTTCTTAATTTGCCCAAGTTTATTCCAAGCAGCTTCTACAAGACTTTCTTGTTGATCTTGAACTACCAATGTCCCAAATCCAGCTATTGCACGACATCGTGGGTCAAGATTTAAAAGAGTAAACCAATCAGGGACACTGTTATCATCGATACTTCTTGTATCTTTATTAATTTTAGATCTTTTTCCTTGCCATCTACCGTACATTGGAGGTACAATAACAGGTTTCTCATCACAATCTGGACTTGTCAGAAAATCGTCAGAAACTTGATGATTTGATAAATTAAGTAACTCTTGGAGATCATTTATAAACTTTCGATTCTTTCTATTGACATCATCCGTTGGCCAATTAGTTGATTTGGTTGTGAGTGATTTAAGAGCGCCTTCAAGACCGAGAGCTGTTTCTATGCATCCATCTTCTGGAGAATCATTTTCAACAATTAGGTCAGGTATCGCATATCCTGGTTCAGCTGTATTTACTTGACGGCTACCTACTCGTTTATCTATCTCGCGTGGTTCAAGTAACCTTACAAGGTATTCAAAATCACCTCTTTTGCCTGTATAAAACTCCCATGAAAAATAATAGGGGAGATTGATACTAGAATCTGAAATGTTGTTATCCCATGCTTTTTGAAGCAAAAAAGTTGGACTGGGAAGAGAATAATTTTTATCAAGTCCAAAAGCTCTGCCAATTTCAAATGTGGGAACAAGAAAAGCACGGTATTTCGTTTGAGATTCAAGTTTTCTTGGACATAAAATTCTAGACAAGATTTCTTTTGGATTATGCTTAATTATACTATCTATATCCTCTGGTTCTAAGTGTGTTTTATCAGTTGTAATTTGCACATGAGCCCAAGAATGTTGATAATCCAAATCTGGTAATGGAAAAAAGCCATTAATTTTGTTCACTTGAATTGAGGGGAATGGTTGATCATGACCTTGAGGATTGTATGTAAATTCTCCATCATCTTGAGCTTCATTCTTTGGCTCTTTAAGTACAATTAATGTTATCCAAGGTGTCAATCTGTCAAGGTCGTCTGCTATAGCTGGTGTATATCTCCATGGAAAGTCAGCTTCTGAAAATTCTATTAGTGGCATATAATTTGGTTCATAATTACTAATGACAGTCTTGAAAGTGGGATCAGTTCGGATTACTACGTCCTTATCAAAAGCAATTATGTCTCCTGAAGTATACAATTCTATTAATTGGGTGTTTAAATTCCCCTGATTTACTTGTATACCTATATCTAATTGAGGACGTTTTGGATCTTCTAGTCTATCAATTCTTTGACCTTGTTCATTATTTTTAGTATCGAAATACTGAATTAGACCAGTTTGGAGATGGGGTTTGAAGATATATTTTGCAATTACGCCCTCTGATATTTCATTTGGATCTTCATACGTTTCAGATATAGATGACTCATTCATTCAATGTTCACCTCAATCATAGGTACTATCTGCAGGTTTTTTGCATCATGCGGATTGTTTGATAAATAGGTCTCTAAAGCTGTGACTGAATGGGAATAACTAAGCCCGCCATTAGATGGTATACTGTCAATAACTTTCATGCTATTTTTATTAACTATAGCAAATGCTTCTTCCTCAAGTTGAACTAGGGGCTTCATTCCATTGACTTCAAATTTCTGAGCACCAACATTAAGTAAGGGAGCAAGTCCACTAGCACTACTATTTATCAGAAATTTTCCATGTATCCAGGGGATACCAAGCATAAGAGGTTGGACTCGCTGAGTAACCTTATTTTCATCAATGACTTGAGTTTCATAAATCAAATCTCTTGGGGCTTCCGGTGAATCAGCAACTTGAGTTGTGTAGGCAGAAATACCCCCATCTAATTTCTCAAAAGCTGGAGAAGAAAGTTTATCCTTATCAGACATTTTTTGAAATTGTGCTCTAGCAAAAAATTCTTTGATATATTCAAATTCAAGAGTATTCGTTGAAGTTTCCACAAATAATGAGGAAATCTCAATTACCTGAGTGCCATTAATTGGTTCTTCGTTTTTGTACTTTGAAATACTCACATTAAATGGAACTACAGACTCTCTAATTTCTAAATTACCATTAGGAGGGATTACAATATTTCCAGTCTCTCCCCCTAAGTCACGAAATGTAACAACAGCTTCTGAATTAGAAACTCCAGCCCAATTTGATTTATCTTGTAATGCGTTTTCTAAATCAGCAACGGGATCAGCTTGAGGTAATTTCTTTGTTGAACCACTTCCCCAAGTTATGTTTACAGGAATTTTAACATCAAAAAATAATATACTAAACTTAGCTGATCCTTTAGCATGCCATTTTTTTGGCCCCGTCAATGTTAAATCGAGTTTAACACTCAATAAACTAGTATTCCCTCTATATAATGTAACTCCTGCTCCGAACCCAGCTTCAAATGAAAATGGAGAGAAAATGAAAAGTATATCAAATCCAAAATACCCCTCGACACGAAAACCTAGTGCTTTTACCGTTAGATCAAACCTTGTTCCTAATGCGAATGAATTGGTCGTTACAGCAAGATATGTCTTCAGGGTCGCATTGAAGTAGTCACCCTTTGCAAGCCTTATTGTAAGTCTTTTTAATGACGGGATGTCAGCTGGAACTGACTTATCTGCAGGGTGAAAACCTCCAAGAGATAAGACAAAATAAGGAGTTGATCCCCACGAAAAACCAGCATATGCATCTCCCTCAATTGTGAGAAAAGAAATTCTTGAATTATAAATAGAAAGATATAAATATGCTTTCTTTGCTTGAAAATCTATTGCTCCTAATATTCCGAGGTTAATCTCAACAATGGGGTCATCGGGCGGTTGAGGGTATTTTGCCCATAGATCACCAATTAAAGCAATTTTTAGAGGAGAGGGAATTTCTATAATTATTCCTAAGTTACCAAATATTATATTGGACCAACTCAATTGAGCCATGACACCAATCACATATCTATTCTTCGCAGGTGGAAATGCACCTCTAATGTCATTTATTATTTGATCTATCTTGAGGAGGATATTCCCTTCAGGAAACATAATAGAATCGAGAATACCAGTGCTAATCCCATCTCTTATAAAATCTAGATCCATTCTTCGGTTTATGCCTAATAAGCCACCAACACCATGTAGATTGAAATTATAAGGAAGTGTTATTGGGGGATCAAAGGTTACGCCGATTATTGCAAGTATTGATGCACCTTTTGATCCATCTGGTAATCTGGTAGTTATTAAACCAATAGCAACTAACCCAATTTTCCCATATTTTAATTGAAGAACCCCCGTATATCTATTGTTTTCTTCATCATTTTCAAAATAACCCGTTCCGATTAGACCACTCGTGTTTATTACGGCTCCCGCTCCTAATGGAGGCTTGAATCCGAAATTATAGATTTTAATTGGGAATGAGCTGTCTCGTGCGTACCCAAAACTGGCTCGAATCCCTATTTCTTTTATATTAAAAGAAATTGGACCCAACACTCCTTTTATATCCATTGCTACTATTGCATTAATACGGCCTGTATTGGAATCAGGAACTAATGTAATATAAAGTGTATCTATATCTATTGGACCGATGCTAAGGTGAATAGGAATTGCAATCTCTAATGAGCCGCTTCCTTTAAAATATAGTCCTTCTACAGATGAAATCCCGACCGTTAGGTCCAAAAATGTCTTTATATTTGGAATAAGTTTTTGAACAAATCCATCTGCTTGTGAGGAACCTATTTCTATAGTTAATTCATTTATTCTTACTTCAAATTTTATTTCAGGAATACTTGCGGTGTAATGGAATGTTGCAGCCACACTTATTCCTTTAGCTTGTATGTTAAGTAGATCAGGAATGTTTATGATATCTGTAGTTTTTATTTTTGATAAATCTGGGAACAATTCTAATTTAATATGAATTGCTGTACTATCCTGAACTGCAGATAGTAGGTCAGTCTTGAAATTTAAACCAGAACTTGGTAAAAGAGAAATCCCAATTCCATGATCAAAACTTGCAGATCCTGAAAATTTAAGTTTCCAAATTGAAGAGAGGTCAATTTCAACTTCAGCATTTCCGAGTAAATAAGGTAATATCGCAAGTCCTTTCTCATCAGCTGTTGTTAACGGAGAGAAATGAAGACCACCTTCAGTATATGATGTGGGCCAAATTCCATCAGAGAATAGAGGGAGTCGTATCTCATATACTTCATTGCCTGTTATATCTCCTAAGTTATCTGAGATATTAGCATTTTGAGTATAAAGACCTCCAGGTAAAGTAAAAGCACGCATGATTATATTGATTCGCTTAAGAAACGATTCAGCATCAAAATCTTTATCTGGTTGGTTCCAATGGTAGACTTCATTAAATAAATCATATGGATTTGTTATTAATTGAAAAAATCTTTCCCAGTATATTTTTCTAAGTGTGAAAGCAGGTTGATATAATTCCCTCTTTTCTTCATTTTCCTCAATTGAAAAAGTACCTAAAAATAAGAATATTGCATAAATTTTCGGATACTGTCTTTGAAAATGTGTAATCAATAAATAATCAATTAGTCTTGTGAAGAATTTATCTTTAAATGAGCTTTTATCAAGGAAATCTTGGAAGGCATGTTTTAGTATTGTTTCTAATTTCGGAATAAAATTTTTCATTGTGGTGAATAATGATATTATATCTTGACCCAAATCAAATAAAACAGAAATTAATTCGATTTTATCGACTCCAGCGTCAAGTTTTAATATATTTTCTTTTAAACTAATAATAATATCTGTAATGTCTGGTATAGCACTAGGAAATGTAGTAACTGGATCAAATGATAATGCATAACCAAGTTCAGAAAGTAAATATGTAATCCCTTCAGGTGTATTAAGTGAAGATAAGGGTAATATTGCGTTTGAGAATTCTGTTATAATGAATTCTGATAAATTGAATTCTGAATCAGACATAATTTGATCTCCTCAATTGTTATTCAACTCCATATATTCTTTTTTGCACATCCGATACAAATGAATTCCAATCAAAATGTGCTCCTGGATCAGTTTTATTCCAAGGTTGGATTTGTGAATGACCTAATAATCCTACTTCGTTAAATTCTAACCTGCGATCGTAACTTATCGCTTCTCCAATCGGATGAACTGGTAAAATCCCATATTCTTGACATAACCATGCCACTAAATGAGTTAAAGAATTCATTAAATCGTTTGTCCATGTGTCTGGTTGTGCAGCAAATCCAGCACATTCAATGCCAATGCCCCTATCATTGTAATATGTTTGAGTGTAAGCAACATCCTTTATTTCAACCATTTGTGTAATATCACCTGATGGACTAACGATGTAATGAGAACTGACAGATGTAAACGTACCATCAGGATTTTCTGGATTTTCAAACCATCTTATGGTTCCATTATAGGTACCTTCAGCCGTATGAAGTACTATTGCATCAATATCATCAATCGCTCGATTATCTTCCTCGAAGAAAGGAGCCTGTCTAAAAGGAGCCATATCTGGCATAGTTATAGGCATCATAGTGAAAAAAGGGACAAGGAATGGGGAACCTGTTAAGAGATAGACTCTGCTTCCGTATAAAGTAGGCTTTACATCAGCTTTCGGTGTCAGAGTTGCACCAAGATTATATTCAGTAGCGATTATCTTTCGGGCCAATTCATGTCCTAAAAATTCTTCTGCAGTTAAATCAGGCCAACGCCGACGATCCCTATTTTTTAACTTAGATAACAATTGAGCGCATAACCAAAGATTAGATTTAGGAAATCGTAAAATGTTAAAAATATCGATTTTTTGTTCTGGAGAAAGGGCAAGATAATTATTTTTAATTTCTTCTTTGACTCTAGGCCGTTGATCGTATTCAATAGGTAATTCTGTCCATAATGCTGAATCAATTATCATTGCACCAGTAGAAGATTTTATTTGACACACTCCTAAGCTCTGTTTTGTTAATCTAGTATTTTGATAGTCATCACTATTCAGGATTTCTCCAATTGCTTCAATCTCATTTGTTCGTATTAATTCCCCGACAAGGTAGAATTTTTGCCAATGAAACTCTTTTGGTCGGAATAAACTCTCTTTATATGCTATTGCTGCCAGAAATAAAGGATGAATTCCATTCAAACCTGTTGATGCGGCTGCAATATTTATATGATCTTTAAAGTCATTAATTAATTCCGTTGAAGTTACAGGATCCCCACCTAAAGCTGCAAGAGCGCCACCTGGAGGTAAAACCCCTGTTATCAAGCCTTCGAGTATAGAATTCTTGTTAACTATTGTCTGAGTCAAAGTAAGAGTAGTCCTGGTATCTCCTCCAACTTTCACATCTACTTCGACTCTTAGAACTCCTCGATGCTCGGCTTTATATGTGTAGAATCCATTGTCGGTTTCAGTTGAAGCTTCAAATGGGGGTAGGATTTTCCAGTGATAACTTTCAGCTGGAGCACCATCTAATGCAAAAACTACATACTCTATTTTGGTGTCTATCACAATGGGTGATGAGAGGTAACTAATAAGAACATATTTTCCATCCGGGCTTTCAAAAGCTTGTCCTAATTCAGATGCTGCAAATCCATCTGGTATCCTTTTTTCTGTATTTTGTACAACCATTTTTCAATTTTAAATTTAATTTATATTCAAAACATATTTGAAAATTAAATAATTTAGAAAAACTATCTTGATGTCTAGACAACGAGAAAGAGTTTTTTCCATAGTGAAATTACCATCTTAATTTGCGAAATTAAATATAATTTTTTTTTTAATAGGATTTTCTTAATTTTTGTATTGTAAGAAAATATAACTCTTTTGTATATAAATTTTACATAAAAATCATAACTTTTTAAAAATAGACAAAAATTAAATTTTCTATTAACATAATAAAAATGATAGTAATTTCTTGTCTTCAATTTTGATAACAATATAATATCATTCAGAGTTTTTTTTCCTCTAATCTTTCTTTAGATAAGATAAAACACATAATATGATATAAAAAAGCATAAAAAAAATCAAAGTGCAAATTTTGCTTTTGGATTTGCAAAAACTCAAAAACTAAAAGGAAGTGAGAGTAAATCTGATCCTTTTATCCCTTAATACCCATTCTGTTTCTTGTTGCCAACATTTAAAATCATACCAAGACATTGTTAGGCAATCTTCCTATTACCTTGAATAATTATCTCTAGATAAATTCTAAATTTATTTTAAAACTTTTTTCATATTTTAATTGATTTCCTTTCAGTCTTTAGTTCTAAATACCTTTCGAGATTTCGATAAAATCTGCTAACAAACTGTATAACTCGGTCATAATATCGGAGATTTTCTGTCGATCTGGAAGTATCATTTTTCTATCGTTTCTTATTTCAAAATTAACTTCATCATATTTATTGGCATCAACCAAATCCATCACGAAAGAAGCTCGATCTGTAAGCCAATCGGCGACTTCTTTAATCGCATCCATCATGTTTAAGTCAAACATATCTAATTGGTTGAATAGATCCTGTGTTTCAAAAAATTCGTTATCATCAAGTACCCTCTTAAACCATGGAGTTAAATATCGATCATAGATTTTCTTTATCTTTTTGCAATGACCTCGAGCCTCTTCCATCCGAGGTTTGATCCTTCCCGCCTCTAAACTGATTAAAGTTCTCCGGTATCGTTCGATATTATTAAAATCATTTTCTATGAACCAAATGACTAAATAATCATTTAACTCTGAGTCAAGCACTTCGTAAATTTTAGTTATTTCCTGTAAAACTTCGATTAGTTTTTCCGCTGCCAGATCTGGTGCACCTATTAATTTCTGCTTAATCCTTTGAAAGACACCTAATTTCATTCCTAGCTCGAGTAATCCTGCAAACATACTTTTATCACCTTCTTTTAATTGCTATTCATTCATTTAAACCAATTTCGGAATTGGAATACTCAATATGAAGACAACATATTATAAAAAACTATTCCAGAATAGTTTGTAAAATTCAAAGACATTTCTTGAAATTGAAAGCGTACTGTAAGTCCAACAAGAACTGATTTAAAAATTATAAGAAATTAAATAAAATTCTGGTAAATTCAAAATTACCTAAATTTACATGACTAGAATGGTAAATTTAGAAATTGATATAATGAAAATTCCATGGAAAATTAGACATTGCGAATTTTTGTTGTTTTTCTAAACTTTAAGAAAAAATAGTATAGATAGACCATATGATCTTAAAGCGTTGATAATAAATTCAACTTTAGAGAAATCAAAAAAATATTTTAAGAAATTATCAAATTCTAATGCAAAATATGGAGAAATTGAATTATTTCTATATGATCAGTACTTGATTCAACCGACAAAAATTGATTCATTACTTTCTTCGTTTACTACGCTAAATTAAAATAGGAGAAAGAAGATAGTTATATTTATGGTATATAAAAACAACTATTTTTGGAAAAATCCAAGTTCTTCTTTTTCCCAATTAAATATGGGTGCGAAGTTTAATAAAAACCTTTTGGTTAAAATTATTAAGTCATATTGCAAGCCGAGACGGAAACGATATGATGGTCATTCGAGCGAGGAATTCCCAATCGTGACCTTATTTAACGCTTTAGTAGGGAATAGTCAAAGAACTGGAACACAGATATTAAATCGAAAATTGAATGCTCTGTTGAAAAATAATTCCCAACAATCGACGAATAAAGGACGTATTTTACCCCATCCTTCTCAGATGAGGGAATATGCGAGAGGATTTTCAATGGAAGAAGCCAACCAAACGTTTTTAGATATTTCTAAGGAAATATTGCCTTTGTTGTTGGAGCAAAAATTGATTCCAAGGAAATTGAAAATAGCCTTTGACTTTCATAAAGAATTATATTACGGAAAGAAGGACAATCCTTACGTGATCGGCATAAAACCCGAAAAGGGGACAAAGAAAGCTCTCGTTTGGCATACTTGTAGCATTATTCTAAAAGGGAGGGAAATGCAGATCGGAAGCGAACCGGTGAAAAAAGATGTAAAAACAGGAATATTCGTGCAGAAAATGATTGAATTCCTCGAATCTTTAGGATTTATGATAGAATTAACAGCAATGGACAAGGAATATTATCAAAAATGGATTTTTAAGT
>Ga0209977_10000044_pt1 | contig 43322 bp, 31 predicted proteins | sample SumtaG_2_FD_183113 | JGI IMG/M metagenome (GOLD analysis project Ga0209977, IMG submission 183113) | Deep subsurface microbial communities from Indian Ocean to uncover new lineages of life (NeLLi) - Sumatra_00607 metaG (SPAdes) (version 2) | ecosystem: Environmental > Aquatic > Marine > Oceanic...
TATCTCCTGCAACAAGACGGTAGAAATAGACACCACTCGCATATCCCTCCGTATCCAATCGCAAACTGTGATACCCAGGCTCTACTACTCCATCTATAAGCACATCAGTAAGACGTCCACTCACATCGTATACACGCAAACTCACCTCTCCCTTGCGTGGAATCTGATAGTTTATTACTACTCTATTACCACAAGGATTGGGATAACCATTCGATAATCCATATACCTTAGGTAGATTCAATACACTAACATGCTCCTCCTCTATTCCAACATATATTCCAAAGAAATGCATTATGGAATCCGCAAGAGCCTTCTTCGTTGACGGTGGTGAACCATCAGATAATCCCCCAAACTCAAAGGATGTTCCAACCGTTTTATACGAACCTGCATCGTAAGCCACTCCGCAATCATATTGAGGAGATGAATTCCTGAAAATGAGAGAAGCCGGGGATATCGGACTTATATGGTCTATCCAGCTGTTCTCACCTGTGTAAGAAAAACTCATCCCTTCTGTAAATGAACCACTCTGACCGTTAACAGTTACAAGATTACCCGACCCATCAGCAGTAGGATTGATGCCAAAGAGCGGTCCAAAATCATAGCCACCATAGAGTGGATCCCAGTACCAGACATCACCTCCCTCAAGATACATCCTGCCTCCAGCAGTTACATAATTCTCAAGCGCTGTTGCCTCAGCACTTCCATCAATTATAACATAGTTATCCCAGGATATCCCCACACAAACAAATATCGCTAAGTACATGTCAAGATCTGCAATCGGCAATGTGGTGTTATAATCACCAACATAACCGCAAGCCTGAAGCGCTGCATCTATCGCCGGACCACTTGAATGATTCGGGTCAGGATCCCAGATGAGATAGTGTTTACTCCCAACAGAAATAGTGAAATCCAGTGTGTCACAGTATACACCACTCGTTACCTCTAAACCAAAGGTAAATGCATAACCCATAGGTGTACCTGCATCCGCATGTACCATGAATGGATCACCCGAATTACTCGCTGTCCCACCTGATGTTATATCGCCAAAGCTACCATCAGGATCAGGAATATCTACATAAGGTGAACTCTCGGATAGATATCCAGTAACAGACGGTGCATCAGCACCACCTTCATTCTTTAATGTCACAATAATATCCGTCGTCTCACCAGGATCAAGCCTACCATTACCAGAAACATCTATCACAAAATCTTCTATGGTAAGCACAGGTGCATATACTGTTATTGAAGGGTGGGAATACCAGATTGTATCATTTGCATCGTGTATATCAAGGTCAAACAATGCTGTATGTGCATCAGGACATTCAGTTGCAATGGAGAAGACGTATGGAACAGAACCGGCAGCAGAATCACCAGAGGCAATATTACCATACCAGCTTGAATCAACAGAGATACCTATGTAGGGATCTGAGATGGAGAGAAGCCCGTAAACACCATAAGCATCACTAACACCATAGTTTTTCACCCACATCTCCCAGTCAATCGTTTCACCCGGATTGGCAACTCCATCACCATTTCCACCTGCAGCATCATCAATCGTCGATTTGAGATAAGAAACATAAGCTCCACTTGACATAGCATGAACACCACCATAGTATGGCTCCAGGTTGTATCCGGTAACTGTAATGAAAATAGAATCAACTCCTGGTGTATAAACAGGAATTACTGCATTTCCACCGACTGTGTAAGCAGTTACAAGCGAATCTGTAGATTTTACAACAGCAGCAACCAATGCACTGTCAATAGGGCTACCGCCCACCTGTACATTCACCGGGATACTGTAAGGACCTATGGGAATCACAGTAGGGTGGGTAACAGTAAGTACCTGTGGAACCTCTGTCCAGAGCATCATCGAAGGATCGCCAAAAAGATTATATGCCTCATAATAATATTTTGCCATTGAAAAACCGGCTAAATAACAGCGATACAACGCTGCATCCTGCATCGCAGCAAGCCAGTTTAAATTGTTATAGAAAAGTTCATCAAACATTGCCCTCTCGAGGGTATCATCCTCTGTCCAAAAACTGGAGGGAGCTGAACCCCAAAAGCTAATTCCTCCCTTATTAGCAACCCGCACCCAGGTCTCTGCAAAACACTCTGAAGAATATCCAAAATTGCCAGTATTACAGGCATGGCTGCAGACCATCGGATACATATCGAGGTTCGTAAGACTATTAACATCACTCTGGCTAAACGGAGGGCCATCTCCCCAGCCTGTGTTACCGCCATGCCCCGAGTATATTGCAAGTGAACGACCATCATTTAACGCATCCTTCACCTGCTGTGTCGTTGCACCATAATAGTACCAAAGGCTGTCGCTTGTGTATCCCCTTGGGTCAAGATGTGTCAGGATAACGTACCTGTGAGTTCCTTCTGATATGGTATGATTATCCGATGAAGCCATAAATACTGCTTTCTTTATCCAGTCTGTCCCGCTGCTCCAGTCCGTCTTTTCATAATCGACAACCTTTTCCACCATTACATCAACATGGGTAGGTGTTTCTGCTGAAAATCTACCAAGCCATAAATCAGGAAAATAATCGGGACCTGAAATCGCTGCATAGTAAAGATCTGTTACTCTATATGTCTCTGAACCGGTAAAAGCGGGTATCTGTGCTTCATCTCCAACCAGAAGAACAAAAGAGGGTGGGATTGGCCAGTTATTATACGCATCCTGAATATACGCTTGAATATTTCCAGTGGTTGGTCCACCTGGAATATCAGAAGTCCTCGTTACTGTAACATAGTGTCCCTTACGCTTTTTCCATTCTGCAAGTGGTGTAATATTACTCTCAAAATTATCGTAAACAATGATAAGATAACCAATAGGAATTACTGGATAATCAATCATAGACTCAATTGCGCCATAATTCAGGATACAACCCTTTACAAACTTCTCAAACTGTGGATTGCTGTATCGTTGGAGTCTCTGAATCGAATAACCAATATTTGGATGGGAAAATGTTATCTCTAACTCGATAGAGGTTCTTACTTCAAGTTCGCCAGTTTTGGAGTTGTAAGAGAGCGGATTAATTTCTAAAAGGAAGAGTCTGTGTTCCCTAACAATACCAGCCTCCTTGATATTCACGATCAGCTGTGGCGCAAATTTACTGATAGAATAGTATTCTTTATCATAATTGAATTTAGCATTCTCAATTGCACCTGGTATCTTAGGAATCGGCGCCTGAGCAGGATATACAGGTTTTGCAAGAAATGCCTTCTTTATGCTTATATCCCTTATCGTAACAACAGGTTCAGCACCAAAAGGCACTTCAATAAATGTTCTATAACAAGGAAGCTGTGGTTTCCCAATTTCCTGCATGGACTGTGTCCCTGGGATATGAAGAAAAATAAACTTTCCCTCTTTCGTGTCTCTTATAGTTGATGAAATATCGTTTATAGAAAATTTCATCTTAAAATTATGAGTAGTTGAGGAAAGAATATCAATCCTGGGTCTGGCAACATTATTTGTTCCGAGAACTGTTTCTGCACTTAGAAGGGAAAATGCTGCAAGCATTGAAAATAAGAAACCGATAATAAAGATACAAAGCTTTGATGGTTTCATTGTTCCACCCCCTGGTAAACGGTTCATCTCACACAAACTATTAGATTAATTACAAACTCTTATCCTTTTTTAACAAACAGCAAACTTTGTATTCTGTAACTGCTTCTCTATCTTTCCCTATTAGAAAATACTTCTATCTAACGGGGTGAAATCAAACATTCAAAGGAGGTCAAAAATTGAAACCCCAGCCGTCTATCACATCCGCTGGGGTTCTCTTATTGGCAGCACGGCTATTATCTATAAACCGTGGCTTTATCTCTCCCGATTTCTCAAGATTTAATCTTGATGGCTGGGGAGCAGGGATTCGAACCCCAATAACGAGATCCAGAGTCTCGTGTCTTGCCATTAGACGACTCCCCAGAAATCGTTGATATTACTTTTCAGTCTCTTCCTGCTTCTCTTCTTTCTCTTCTTTTTCTTCTTTTACTTCTATCTCTTCTTCCTCTTCCTTCACTTCTTCTTTTTCTTCAATTGCTTCCTTCTCAACTGCCTCTTTCTCAGCCGGTTCTGGGGTCTCTTTCTCAGCGCAACCAGCAATGAAGAATAGACTTGTGAGGAAGATAAGAGCCAATAAAACGGCAAAAACTCTTCTCATTAGAAACTCCCTCCTTTAAAAGTTGTAGCGCTATGGGGATTTGAACCCCAGTCTTCTGGCTGAGAACCAGATGTCCTAGACCTAACTAGACGATAGCGCCATTCTTCTCATTATTAATCAGTTTAATATATTCTATTGTTTTTGTCAAGCGTTTTATAACACAATTTTTTTCAATTATTTCAAGAATCTCAAATAATCCTGGCCCCACAGTTTCCCCTGTAACAGCAAGCCTTACAGGATGTATCAATCGTGAAGGCTTTATATCAAGTTCTTCTGCCAGATCTCTAAAGATGCTTTCAAGATTCTCTTGTGAAAAATCATCCTGCTTTTCAAGTCTTTTTTTCAATGCTTTAATATGATCAGGAGTATCCTCCTTAAAATGTTTCTTAACACCTTTGTTCTCATACTCTTCAACATCCTTGAAAAAATAAGAGCTATACCGAACAAAATCATTCAGTCTTCTCATCCTCTTCTTAAGAAGTGATACAATACTAACCAAAAACTCTCTTTTCTTCTCCAGAAAATCTCTATCAACCCATCCTTTTTCCAACAAAGAGGGGGTTACCATATCAAGCAGTTTTTCATCACTAAGTTTGTTTATGTAAACTCCATTCATCCATTCCAGTTTTTCTACATCAAAAACAGCTGCTGTTTTGCTGATTCTTTCAAGTGAAAAACTCTCAAGTATCTCCTCCTTGCTCATTATCTCTCTATCATCGCCCGGGGACCAACCAAGCAATACAAGGAAATTGAAGAGTGCTTCTGGAAGAAATCCTTCATCCCTATACTGAGTAACCGATATTGCACCATGTCTCTTCGAAAGTTTACTCTTATCCTCTCCAAGAATCAAAGGTAAATGAGCAAACTTTGGGGGAGTAAGATTCAGTGCTCTGTATAAGAGAACCTGCTTGGGTGTATTGGGTATATGGTCGTCACCCCTTATAGTATGTGTTATTCCCATTTTAAAATCATCAACCACAACAGCAAGGTTATACGTTGGTGTACCATCCGATTTCATGATAATAAAATCCTCGATTTCTTCATTGCTCTTCTTAACCTGACCATGAATAATATCCTGAAAAGAGGTTTCTCCTTCAGGTACAAGGAACCTGAGAGCTTTCGGTCTTTTTTCATCCTCAAGTTTCATTTTTTCTTCTTCACTCAAACCAAGGCAGTTCCTATCATATTTTAAATCCCTTTTCTCTCGTTTTGCCCGCTCCCTTCTCTCAGCAAGCTCCTCTGGTGTGCAATAGCAGTAATATGCCTTTCCTCCTTCATAAATTTTGTCTGCATATTTTTTATATATCTCTAATCTTTCAGACTGAAAATAAGGACCTTCATCCCAGTCTATTCCAAGCCAGGAAAGCCCATCAAGAATGGATGTGAGCATTTCTTTACTTGAGCGTACAATATCCGTGTCCTCAATCCGGAGGATAAACTTCCCATTATTTTTCCGTGCAAAAAGCCAGTTATAAAGTGCAGCACGTGCGGTCCCAACATGCAGTAAACCTGTTGGGCTAGGAGCAATCCTCACCCTCACTCCACTCTTTTTATTATTATCTTTCATCTTTCAAAATTAAGTATTGGAAATTGAAGCATTATTCATTTTTTTTTCTGTCATTGTGAGGTCTCTTTCATATTCACTTCCAAAACAATCCCAGTGTTGTTTTCTTTGTAGCGCAATTTCTCCTGTTGTTGCTATTTTGACGTTTATGGAGTGCAATGTCGCCTGACATTGCAATGTTAATATGCATTAACATACTGTTTACAGCGCAGCGTTACTTTTACAACCGTAGGCGTTAGACTGCGTAAGGTGTCATTGCAAGTAAACCCAACATATTGACTCTCGAAGCAATCTCATTGTTGCAGTTTTGCTATATAATTTTAACTTTTAACTTGTTTGTTAACTGTTTACTACTTTTATGCGGAGGGGTAGGGATTCGAACCCTAGGTGGAGTTTTACCCCCACAACCGCTTAGCAGGCGGCTGCCTTCAGCCAGCTCGGCCACCCCTCCGACAACTGCAGTAAAAAGTAAAGAGCAAATAGAAAAAGTTACAACAAAAACAACACAAATATTTAAAGAACAAAAATAATAAACTAAACTTCTTCAAATCTCTTTTTTCTTTTTGAGCGTTGAACCCTTTTTTTAAATGCAATTAGCATTTTAATACTTTCCAAATTATGTTCTTCTATATCCTCAAATCTGTTCTTCTGTTTTTCTAGATAACCTTTTAATAGCTGGAGCCAATTATCAGTTTCAAGGGCTGATTTATAAGCAATACCCAAATAGCGTGCAAATTCCGCATTTGTGTCACTTCCGTAACCCTCAGCAACATTTGCACAGATAGATGTGGACGAACGTATTAATTGCTCCATTAGGATTTCAATAGCTTTTGATTTCTTTGCTATATTATCATATGTTTTTAATACAGCGAGTGAAACACCATAAGCTTTCTGCCACACTTTCAAATCTCTATATCTTAACAATCTTCCTCCTTAGTTCTTAACTTTGCTCTATGCTGTTTACTCTTTTCTATTTTCTGCCTTATGCGGAGGGCGAGGGATTCGAACCCCCAAGGGCGCAAGCCCGGCGGATTTCAAGTCCGCTGCCTTACCTGTTAGGACTAGCCCTCCTAATTTTTAATGCAATCTATATCAAAAATCTCCTTTTGTCAATAGGTTTTTTACCGCTTTCCCCCTTTCTCCCATGCTCTAATTCTCACCTATTCGCTGTCATCTTCCTGAACTTTTCTTCATTTATTAACTTTACACCGAGTGCTTTTGCTTTTTCAAACTTAGAACCAGGGTTTTCACCATAAACCACATAATCCGTCTTTGAACTAACAGATGATGTTACCCTTCCACCAAGAGATTCTATAAGTTCTTGTGCCCTCTCCCTTGTGTAATCCTTAAGAGCTCCTGTAAGGACAAAAATCTTTCCTGACAAGAGCGTTTCCACCCTAACCTTATTCATCAATTTCATCTTCACACCATTTGCTTTAAGATTCTCTATTACCTTTATATTCTCTCTGTTTTTGAGAAAATTTACAATACTCTCTGCTATAACAGGTCCGATCTCTTCAAGAGATTCTAAATCTTCAAAAGATGCTGACATTAGTTTATCCATTGTCTGAAACGCAGATGCAAGAATCCTTGCTGCCTTAATACCGACATGCCTGATGCCTATTGCGAAGATAAGCATTGCAAGTCCTCTCTCTTTACTCTTTTCTATAGCATTAAGCAGATTCTCAGATGATTTCTTTCCCATTCTTTCAAGATTAACCAGGTCATCAAATTTCAAGCTGTATATATCTGCGAAATTTTTCGCCAGTCCCTTTTCGACTAATTGTTCAACGAGAACGTAGCCAAGGCCTTCAATGTCCATTGCACTCCTTGAAGCAAAATGTTGAATACTCCCCTTAACCTGGGCAGGACAGGAAAGGTTGATACACCTGATGGCTACCTCATCTTTAGATTGTACAAGTTCTGAGCCACAAACAGGGCAATTCTCTGGCATCTTCAATTTCTTTTCTTTACCTGTCCTCTTTTCAGTAACTACCTTGACCACCTTAGGAATCACTTCACCACCTTTCTCAACTATAACGTAATCCCCAATTCTTATATCTTTTCTTTTTATCTCATCCTGATTATGTAATGTGGACCTTGAAACAGTAGATCCTGAGAGCTTTACAGGGTCAAGGAGTGCGATAGGTGTTACTGTACCGGTTCTTCCTACAGAAAGCACAATGTCTTTGATCTTTGTTACTGCCTGTTCAGCGGGAAATTTGTATGAAAATGACCATCTCGGACTTTTTATTGTCTCTCCTAATTTTTTGTGTTGTTCAAAATTGTTGATTTTAATAACCATACCATCTATATCATACAATAGGGTGTCCCTTTTAAACTGCCACGTCTTACAAATCTCTAATACCTCATCTATGTCTTTTGCAACTTCAAGAACAGGGGTTACTTTAAATCCAATATCTTTCAAGGTTTCTATTGCACTGTAATGGCTCTTAAAGTGATGTAGTTCAACAGCTGTATGAACAAAAATATCAAGTTTTCGCTTTGCAACAACACGCGGATCCTTATTTTTTATGCTACCAGCTGCCGCATTTCTGGGATTTGCAAATAGCGGTTCGCCATTTTTCTCCCTTTCCCTGTTTAATCCATCAAAAACAGTACGCGACATAAAAACCTCTCCCCGAACCTCGATATCTATCAGTTTCTTATCCTTTGTGATGAGTTTGAGTGGAATAGAGTTTATGGTTCTAAGATTCTGTGTTATTTCATCACCAACAGTTCCATTCCCTCTTGTAGAGCCCCGCATGAGTTCTCCATCTCTGTATTCAAGACTTACAGCAAACCCATCAATCTTTAACTCAACAACATATTCATATTTTTCCGTTAACAGGGTTTTTGCTATCCTTTTATCAAATTCCCTCAACTCCTCTTCAGAGTATGTATTTTCAAGACTTAACATTGGAACGGAATGCGTAACTGTGGAAAATCCCCCTACTAACTCATCCCCGATCCTCTGCGTGGGTGATGTTGGCGTTATGAGTTCGGGGTACTTGTTTTCAAGTTCCTTCAATTCTTTAATGAGTATATCATAGTCTGTATCTGATATTACAGGATCATTCAGGACATAGTATCTATAATTGTGGTAATTTATTTCATCCCTTAATTTCTCTATTTTTCCAATAATTTTCTTATCAATCGTCATCGTCTTTTATTAAATTTTGAATACTACAAATAACCTTTTTCCTTGCGCGGAAGTTGTTTTGTTATACTTCTCCGCTTGTCATCTCAAGATAGAGCTCCTCGAGATTTCTCTCCTTATTTTTTGATAATCTTTTGAGTTCATCAAGTGTCCCGCCTGCTATTAATCTTCCTCTATTTATTATTCCAATCCTTGTGCATATCTCCTCTGCTACTGAAAGTGTATGTGTTGAAAGAAAAACTGTTACGCCCTCTTTTGTTTTATTTACAAGGATATTTTTAACAATCTTTGCACTTTTGGGATCAAGACCTACCATTGGTTCATCAATAACTATCAGTTCAGGATTATGTAAGAGACAGGAGGAAATAATAATTCTCTGTTTCATACCGTGTGAGTATTCAGAAGTAGGGAGGTCAATCCATTCACTCATTTCAAATAGTTCTTCATAATGTTCTATTCCCTTTCTCAATGTTTCCCTATCCATACTGTAGATGTGACCGGTAAAATAGAGAAATTCCCTACCTGTCAGGTATTCATATAGAAAAGGTGTATCAGGGATGAAACCTGTTATTCTCTTTACTGCCTCAGGGTCCTTATCAACATATGTCCCATTAACACTGATTCTGCCACTTGTCAGATTTATTAAACCGACAAGCATCTTAATTGTTGTTGTTTTACCTGCTCCATTGGGACCGAGGAAACCAAAAAGTTCACCCTTTTCTATTTTTAAATTAAGGTTCTTAACGGCTTCCAGTGAACCAAATCTTTTGGTTACATTCTCAAATAGTATCACTTAGGAAGATCTTATTATCTTTATATGAAGTTGTCCTACAAGTTTTACTACATTTATAAAATCAAGTAAGGTTCCTTCTTCAAGTTTGATATGGGTTGCATCTGCCAAATGTTGCCCAAAGACGGGGTCACAAGCTACCCACCTTCCCCAATAAACCTCATTCCAAGCATGATAATAGAACGCACCATCGACATAAACAATGCCTACAACAACTTTTGTTGGGATACCAATTGCCCTTGTGAGAGAACAAAACAGAACCGCGTGCTCATTGCAATCTCCAACCCTTGTCTTGATGACCTCTTTTGCATAAGGAATGCTGAATGTAGGTGACTTTCTAATATTCCTATATAGCCAATCTGTTATTGCTTCTACACCTTCCCATGTCGCTTCGCTACTACCTGTAATTTCTTTTGCAAGGTTTATGATTTCTTTATCATCACAAGGTATAAAATTAGTCGATTCAAGAAATGGAGTAAATTTCGATTTATCAATATCCTCAATCGAGAAATTTGAAGCAGGTACTAATACATCTATTGTTACTGTCCCATTTACATACCTCTGTCTTTCATCGTTTTGGAATTTGTAGCCAGGTGCTACTCCTTGTAATTCTGCAATAAGATGATGTGATTTACGTGGGTTGTTAATTGTACCCTCTGGGTAGATTGCATAAGTTTCAAAAATCTTTAGACCAGTTGTTCCTTTTGCAAAATTCGCGATCTCCTCAAGCGGTTCTCTTTTCATTGTTATCCCCATTGGCGATGATTCCATCAGGAGTTTTCCATCTTTATCGAAGTAGAGTTGTGATTCAAAACCGAGCATCTGAACTATAACTACATCAGTAGTATAATGTTTCCCATTCATTTCTATGCTCTCTTCTCCTCCCTTCCATATTTCAATATCTACAATCTCTCCGGAAGTCGGCTCAAAAATTGAATAATTATAAACAGTATCTTCCTTCAATTTAAGTTCCTGAGCTACTCTCTCTAATGAAGCTGGGACAAAAGGTTTATCACCGAGTGTAAAAACTGTATTTTTCTTACCACCCGAGGTTTCAGTTGTTAGAAATATTGAATCGTTTTTAATTACACCCTTTGTTCTTACAGTATGTTTACCACTAACCAGCTCAAAATAGAATGATTTAAGGTTGAGGTCTTTATCCGCTTCAGAGACTGTATATGTTGTAATTTCCTGGCTCGTTCCATAAGCGCTTATGTTAATGAAAGATGTCTCACTTATTCGTATACCACTCTCTGTTTTCTTCTCTCTCGATATAGAGTATCCAATCTTCTCATTATTTACATATATTCCATAGCCACTGATATCAAGTTCAAGTATAGTATCGTCCGTTGCAAAATTGAAATCGCTCTCTTCTTTCTCTCCTAATGGATGTTTTAATGCAAAAATTATAGTGAGTACCCAGACAACAAAAATTAAAGCAAAGAAAAAGAAGAATGATTTTTTCAGTCTTTTCAAACCTAATACTCTCTTCCTAAAAACATAAATATATTAAACTCAAAACACTATTCTCTAACGAACTATAAGAAATCTTCTTCAATAATCACTACTATCATTTCATCGAACTCAGGATTACTTTGATGAACAAGAAGTTCTTGAAGAGAAAAGATTGTATAACCAAACTAGAACTTTTTTGTAAAACCAATGCTTGTTCCCATTGTGACTTCACCGTTATCAATCCTTAGATGGAAACCACAATCAGGATTTGTGCAAACCCATGCTTTATATTGTATTGAAGCACCATCCCGACCATAATCAGAAAGGGGAATAAGGACACCCTTTTCGCACTTCAAGCATTTTGGAAATGACTCAGCCACGCTAACACCTCCCATATGTTCTTAAATTATGCCGAAGAGGGGATTCGAACCCCTACATCCGTAAGGACACTGGACCCTGAACCCAGCGCGTCTTCCAGTTCCGCCACTTCGGCGTCTTTATTATTATATCAAAATAAAAAAAAATGTCAAGAAAATTTCGAACCCTCAATTAGACACAAGACATGAGACCAGGGACTTTTGAAATAACAGAATTTTCATAAGCGAAACCAACTGAGTTTATTCTATTCCCGCTATTTGTTATCTTTTATTTTTTGCTGTTTTCAGTCCTCTCTTTACTATTATCCACTCTCTACTGCTATTTCAAATTATTGTTGTACTTTACTATACGCCATATGCTATTTGCCATTAACCGCAAAGCCTGGCCAGCCAGACGAAGCTTCGGTAGTCTGGCCTGTCAGACGAAGCCTTGGCGTAGTCTGGCGGAGAGAGGGGGATTCGAACCCCCGATCCCGATTTCTCGGGATGCGCGATTTCGAGTCGCGTGCCTTCACCCGCTCAGCCATCTCTCCACAAATTCCATTTGTGTAATTACACAGATTATTAAACGATTACACAGATTTAGACCCATCTGTTCGTTTTCTTCTTCTTTTAGATTTAAAAAATTTCTTCATTAAAGAGGTTATTTCATCTTTCAAAATATCAGTTTGTTCAACCTTCACCGAATGGCTGAAATTATTATTTTCAAGAATATTTGTGACGGTTCCAAAACTTCCAAATTTTGGTTCCTTGACACCATACATTACTTTTTCTATTCTTGAATGGAAAATTGCACCCCCACACATTAGACAGGGTTCTACTGTAACATAGAGTATGGAACCATTCAACCTCCAGTTTCCTAAGGTATTACACGCAGCACTGATGGCAATAATTTCTGCATGTGCAGTAGGGTCTTTCAGACTCTCAACCCTGTTATGTCCCCTTCCGATAATTGTGTCGTCTTTAACAATGACAGCGCCAACAGGCACCTCTCCTTCATCAAAAGCTTTCAGTCCTTCCTCATACGCCTCCCTCATCCACCTTTCATCTCTTTTATCATTCATTCTTTGATTTTGGTAACTCAATGATTAGAAAGACTGCCATTGCGAGTAATCCTACGTATCCACTTCCGAAGCAATCCCATTATTACAGCGAAGCGTTTTCTTACAGTATTTACGTTTATTTACAACGTAGTGTTTATTTACAGCACTGTGTTTTATTACAGTGTCCTATTTGCACCCCTCACTCCTTACTCTCTTTTCCTACGATTACTGTGCTACCTTCGTTTACTATTTGCTACCTTTACTGTTTTTCTGTTTACTGCCTTTTATGCGCGCCTGGCCCGATTCGAACGGGCAACCTACGGATTCGTAGTCCGGCGCTCTTTCCAGTTGAGCTACAGGCGCCTTCTTACTATATATATCAGAATTAAGAATTTGTCAATTGATTTATTTGAAAGAATTCCTGAGTTATTAACCCTAAATTGGATTCTCCTAAATCCTATTTCATCGCCTTACTACACATTGCGACTCCACATTGCACATTGATAATAAAAAGCAATCCTGATTGAGATTATTAGTGTAGTAAAACAAGACAAGGGTGAAACATGAAATGAAATTACTATTTGACAATTACCCACTCAAAACTCTCTCTCAAAAAGCCGGCAAGATAACTCCAGATGAGTTAAATAAGTTATTACAAAAACTTGAAACGAAATGACTCTCTCCCCTATCCCCTCTTACCGTCACTGAATATCTTCCAGAAAATGGTCGCTGTCCCCCTTTTTGTAATTGGTTGTATTTGTTAGAAACCTAAAAGACCTTATTTTACGTTGTAGAATCGTTTGGCTACATCAGCTTCCTGTTTCAGATAAAGAAGTCCCCCTGTGTTACCATTTGAAAACATCATTACAATCACAACAGTATCCGCTTCACCAGGGGCAAGTATAAAAGGTCCTGAAGACATTGCCATCCTCTTATCAGAAGGGTCTGTATCGAGACTATCTCCAAAGGGATTATAGACAGGTGGGGTAACAGTAAAATCATATCCAGCCATTACAAGATATCTCTCAAGGTCATTGCTGGGTTCTACAGATATTGTAAATTTCTTAAATGCAGTCAGAGGAATCCTTTCACCTGGGCTAATTATTGTATCAGGATTCATTGGATCCTGCCCTACTTTTACAGTATCATCTGCTATTGGTCCCTGAAGAAACCTGTAACCAATATAGTACGGAGGGAGAGCATCCCAACCTGATTCCTGAGTAGGTGTGTATGTGTAACCAAGGCTCCACTGCCCATCAATTCTATCAAGACCAACAAGGTCATCAGTTGCATTTCCTATGTCGAGGTCACACCCAAAACCCACATACATATCGAAAATTGTATCCGTACTCGCAGTATCTGTATTCTCTATGATGTATTCAAAAAATAGCATATTTTCAAGTAAACCGCGTTCCCATGCAAAAGTATTACGAGTAACAGTTAATGGTATTGTGATATAAGGTGGTTCAGTCTGACGAGTTGGCTCATGACTGTTGAATAGGCACCAGGTATCCTGGTCTCCAATTACGATCTTATTACCTATACTGTCAACAAGTGGCCAAACAGCAAAATCTTCCGCAACTGTACTCACATATAGCCTGTCTTCAGGATGACTAAGAGGATTATTAAGATGGTCTTCATTATGTTCCCATGGACCTGGCATAAATTCTTCTCCAGCTCCAACTGTATTGTATCCATTAACAACAATGGTATCTGTTCCGAGAACACCAGCTACCCAGAGACCAGTTCCAAAGATATATGCATTCGCACTACCTTTAGGCCACCAACATCCTGAAGTATGTGCCGGGCTCTGTCCGTATTGTCCATAGTTATTCATGTAAATTTCGACCTGGTTAATTTCTACCTTCTCAAGTTCGTGGGTCTCAACTACCGAGCTCATCTTTTTGTACGAGAGAACTTTTGTAAGAGAAACAAATATAATTAAGCATGTTGTAAACACTATAATTAGAAACTTAAAATCATTTTCATATTTCATTCTTCCTCCATTTTTTTAGGTTTTTGAAAATATCTACTTTATTTTCAACAATTTACGGGAAGTCACATGCTCTCCAGATTTTACCTTTATGAAATATATTCCCACAGAAACCCGTTTTCCATAATTATCACTTCCATCCCACGATACGGTAGTGCCCAGTGATAAGTGGTTAGTGGTAAGTGGAACTGACTTGACTAATCGCCCACTCACATCATAAATCTCTATAGAAACTTTTTGTCTTTCACTAATCCCTGAACACTTAATACTAACCTCTGTAGTGAAGGGGTTGGGATAACAAAAAAATCTTATGTCTGTGGTCTTAGGTCTATGGTCTTTCTTTTCCTCTTCAATTCCAAGATCAGGTTCTGTCTTTATAAGATAAACATCATAAAGACCTGAACCAAACGATTTTGTTTTTCCTGCTATTATGTATCCGCTATCAGATGTTTCCTTAACTGAGTAGCCTACATCATGCTCATCTCCTCCATAAATTTTTTTCCAGAGTGCATAACCATTTGAATACGTCCTGCTAAAATAAATATCAAAATCTCCTTCGCTTAATGACTCAGTCGTTCCAACAAGGATATATCCTCCATCTGAAATTTGTTGAACTGAATATCCTTCATCCCAACCAACATCTCCATGTGTTCTTGTCCAGAGGGTATTCCCTAACGAATCAATTTTTATTAGGTATATATCAAAGCTACCAGCTCCAGATGATTCTGTCATCCCAACTAAAATAAAACCAGTATCAGAGGTCTCTTTTATCTCAAACCCAACATCCCATTCCATTCCACCAAACGTTTTAGTCCACATAGTATCTCCATCTGCATCTGTCTTCACAAGGTAAACATCCCAATCGCTTCCATTCATTAAAGTCGAACCACCAATGATGTATCCACCATCAGATGTTCCTTCTATTGAATAACCAACATCCCATCCAATATCACCAATAAATTTTGCCCACAATATGTTACCATCTTCATCTAATTTTATAAGAAAAACATCAAAACCTCCTACACTAAACGATGATATTCTACCTGTAACAATATATCCGCTATCAGAGGTCTGTTGGACAGAATAACCATATTCTGAATAGAGCATCCCACAAGTGGTTGTCCAGATGGTATCACCATTTGCATATGTTTTTATAAGATACATATCTGAAGCACCTGCTCCAAATGATTCAGTCGAGCCTGCAATAATGTAACCATTGTCTAAAGTTTCTTGAACATATCTTCCTTCATCATCATTCACACCACCATAAGTCCTGGTCCATACTATATCACCATTTACATCAATTTTCAGAAGATATACATCTTTTCCACCACTTCCAAAAGAACGTGTCCATCCTGCAAGTATATATTCACCATTAGAGTTTTCAATTACTGAATAACAACAATCATCGTGTTCTCCTCCATATGTTCTTGTCCAGAGGGTATCCGGTCCCTGAGCAGATAGATTAACTGCTAAGATAAGCATTACTACTCCTGCAAGGAAAAGTATCTTAAAATGTTTCATTTAACACCTCCTGCTATAAATCCCCCCTTACACCCCTTTTTCAAAGGGGGGGATAGAGTTGGTTTCCCCTTTTTCAAAGGGGGGAATGTCTGTTTCTTCTTCTATCTCAAAACCAAAACTTTCTTTGTTGCTCTGAAATTACCTGCTGTGAGTCTATAGAAATATACTCCCTGAGCAACTCTCTTATTATTTCTATCAAGACCATTCCATATAACATTCTTGTATCCTGGTTCTTCAATTCCGTTGACAATCATCCTGACAAGCTGTCCTGCTGCATTGTAGATTCTCAATGTTACATGTGTCTTTCTTGGAATTGAATAACAAATGGTTGTTCTCTTGTTAAATGGATTTGGTATGTTCTGAGAAAGACTAAAAATCCTGGGAATATTTTCAACTCCTTTTTCATCTGTTGAAATTCCCGTCTGAATCCCAAACCATGTTAGAACATTTCTCATAACCGTAATCTGAACTGATTTCGGCAGCGAAACGTACATAAATGGAATAAAGACAACTTTATTATTCGCATCCTCCCACTTCACTCCACGGATTGTAGAGCCAGAAACATCGGTAAAAATGCTATCAGCACTTGCAAGTATTTCAACTTCATCATTCCAGTTCGTAAGAGGAAACGTCATCCCTGCTATAATACCATCTGATATCGTGTCACCAGTTACGCCATAAACAGAATCGTAGTTGATATCATTGTAGATATAGGTAACCTTCAGGACATCATATGGGAACTCACCAGGGCTATAGGAGACATTTGACCAACCATCCCACAATCCAAGGATCTCATCGGAATTAAAGAAGATATTTCCAGCATTGACCATATAGTCGTATAGGACATTTCCAGCACTTTCTTTTGTGAGTATTGTTCCATAACCCCAGTCACCATTCCAGAACACTGCACTATAGGCAGGAAGAACACTTGAGTCAGGCATGCCATAAATAGCAGGTTCATAGATATCGTATCCTCCAATTATTCCGAGCGAATCAAATACATCTCTATAATCAAGCACCGGGTCATAGGATTCGTTCACATAAAGAACGTTTGCAGAAGAAGGAATAAGATACCAGAATTCGTATGTTGCAGATGATGAAACATTGCTATCTGAATCCATTGCCTCAACATGATAGAGGATATCAGTCATTTCAGTATACTCAGGGATGTTGGCTGTGTATTCGACACCTCTTTTCAAAAGTGTCATCGGAATAGTATCTGGAACACCGTTTGCTGAAATAATTAGATTAACATATAGTAATGAATCAACGAAATGTGTCACGGTTATATTCACGGGATACGGACCTGGAGTAATCGTTGTATAATAATGAGTAAGGTTAGATAAAACAGGTGCAGGTGTGTTTCCCAACCAGGTTACTATCCTTCCTATCAATTCCTGCTGCTGATCTATATGAGGCGTATACGGATTTGCAGAATCTTCTATGAATGCAAAGGGAAAATAGAGCCAGACTACTTTATACAATCCTGGTTCTTCAAAACGGAATGCACTAAAATTACCCGCTCCATCAGAAAGGATACCATTCCAGTACTGATTGAAAATGTTCTCATCAAACCTGCCGTTATAATTGTAATAAGGACCAAAACAGTAATAAGGAAAGACCGTTATGGGCCAGCTTTCAAAGACTCCAGAAATCGTATCTCCTGATACACCGAAGTAAACAGAGATGGTGTCCGATGCGAAATCATCCGTTCCTCCCACAATACCAAAATACTCATATAGAAATTCTCCAGGTCCGGTTGTATAGTTACCCCAGGAATATCCAAATTCACCTGCCGGTATATCCATTCCTGAAACAAGCATATTGCCACCTCCCTCGAGATATATTTTAATCCATTGAGTATCGGCAGCAAATGATGAACCTGAACGTTCCCAGGTATTCCATATAATTACATTGTATCCTGCAAGTAACACAGAGGAATCGGGCAGTCCATCTACTGGAATCTCCCATCGGTCTGCTGTTGGTAAAACATCTGCAATTACATCGTAGGAGTAACTTCCACCATAATAGTCATCGTTAACAAAAAGAACATCATCTGTTTTTTCTCTAATGGTGTAGGATGCAGGATTCCACCATGATGGGTCAACGGTTATCAATCCCTGCATATCCTTACAACTGAAGAAGTATTGCATGGTCTGCCCTGGATTTATTCCTGGAAGTGTTTCTTCCCAGACACCATAAGAGGAATCACCAGAGATTATATACATAGAAAGGCTATCCCACATTCCACTATCTATGCAGTAATGAACCCAGGCTTCAACAACACCTGTAGAATCAAGTGGAATACCCAAATCAGAAAGGGTTGCAGTTACTTTTCTACCTGTGGTAACATAACTGTCTGGCAATCTATCATAGTCTTCTACAACCGGAGGTGGATTCTCATACATCCTTACAAGAGCCCTTATATAGACATGGTGCCAGGATGAATACCAGCCGAATGGTCCTCCTGCACCAGGAGTACGCTGCATAATAGTATGATACGGTGGAGAAATGCTAGCGTCTATGATTGGACTGGAAACTCCATCATCCATGATGTAAGCCCCATAGAAAATGTCTGTTCCAACATCGGGCATTCCAGTAACGTTAAGTATATCCCAGACCCCAGCTGGTGCTGTTCTTGACTCCTCAGGGTGAAGATAGGTTTCCCTTGGGTCTGGCCCCGGATTAACACCACCATGGTATTCCTCATAATCATTTAAGAAGTCTATGGTATCTGAAGGATCAGTAGCATAGTATGTGACAGCACCGCCAGTGTAAAAATAGTAGCGAATTTCAAGCAGTGTGCAAGCGGCTGGTGATTGAAACCAGACACCGAGATGAAAACCTTGTGCTAATCCACCAAGAGATGCTGCAAAGGTTCCAGTATCGTATGCGAGGACAATATCACCGGTTTCGAATGGACTGGCTTTAGGTCTCTCACTTATTATTGTTCTTTTGGGAATTGGCATTACCTCAAGAAGTTCAGGTTTATTCTTCCCTACTGGAACAGCCCTGCTTGGTTTTCCATATTCTGCAGGTTTAAGCAACACATCAACTGGTTTTGCACTAACTAAAATCGCAGATATAAAAGAAAAAAGGAGAACGAACATAAGAACTGCGTTCCTCTCTCTCATTGTTCCCTCCTTGTTTAAGATTTTTTATTGTAGTTCATCTAAAAAGGGTCTGAACGGCAAAAATTAAGGAAAAGTATCTTGAATGTTTCATTCAAATTCTTTTTGTTTATATTCTTTTATTTGTAAACTGTTCAGCTGTTAAAATATTATTGCAGTTTTTCATTTATTTGTCAAGAAAAAAATTTTATAAATTTTTGAAGGAGTCTACACATTGTTACCTGGCATTTAAGTTTAAGGAAAATTGAAAGAACAAAGGAGGATTACAAAGCCAAAAGTATGTCCAAAAGTGAACATGCGATGGTTAAATTGGATTAAAATGGCTTGGATTGGACAAGTCAGAAATAGGTATAATTCTAAGTTTTGTGTAGTATTTTTGCCTTCTCCTTCGCAAAATGCGAATTCCCATGAAAGTGAAGGATAAATACGGATTCCAAAAACACATACATGCCATTATATTGTACGCTGATTTTCATCTTGTTAGATAATGCTTATCTAACGGAGTAAGTAATTTCTTGCTGACTTAACATATTGCTATTGCATAACTTAGTTAGTAAGCCATTGAATTAAAGGAGTGTCATTGCTACATCGCTCTTTCATAGAAATGACGGACTTTCGTATTCACTGATGAAGCAATCCCTTTCTCTTATGTCCTGTTCCTTGTGTTTCTTCACCTTTTGCTTTTTCCTTTAACAATTGCCTGACAGCAAAATTTTTAGAGTGAGAGTTATACTTTTCATGAATCGTTTGGGCTTTGGATTTCGTTATTTTTTTTCATATTATGTGTATTATATTGAAATATAAGGGGTTATGAAAGATGATTGAATTGGAGTCAGTCGGAGTTAGTCTTTCAAACAACAAACTCTTATAACCGTCCTGTGTTATTTTTTTTTACAGAGTGTTCGGTTTTTTTACCCAATATATCCACGAAATTTTTCGATATACATAAAACATGAACTTTGTTTTGAAAGATAGAAGAGGTATCCCATATTAAATCTATTAGAATCATAAAGTTAACAACTTTTTAAAAAGAAAAAAAATCTACTCAGATATCGCGATTTTATATCTTTTCTGGCATAAAAATTGCATATTATTATAGTTGAATTTGAAACCAATGAAAACCCGACGATTAATGCAAGAAGCACAAAATTTTAACCAAAGGAGTTCAAAATGTTATTTCTAATTTTCTCACTTATAGTTTGTTTTACAACATCAACGGATGTTGTGGAACACTTAATGAAGTCTGTCTTTGCTCCTTCAAAAACCCCTATCAAAATTACAAGAACACACCTAAATCCACAGGAAAAGGAAATATTCAAGGAATACATCTATAAACAAGGTGATAAGATAAGAATAGATGTAGACTCTGGAGATTCAATTATCACAACCTTTGTTTATAACGGGAAAACAGGCTTTATTGAAGGTAAACCAGTATCAAGGATTGGAAGTTTAGAGATGGTGCTTTATGGATGCAAATGTGGTTATCTTTTAGCAATGGAAAAGACCTCTTTTTCTCTCTACGAAGGAAGAGAAATAATACTTGTTAGTGGTAAACAGGGCAACAAACTCTATTTTGAATACGGGACTCTTCTGCCTATGAGGTGGGAATTCACGAACAAGACTGTGGTATTCAAAGAATACAAAAAGATTGATGGATTGGGTAAGGTTCCCTTCCTTATTGTAAAAAGCAGCCTCGATGAAGTGGATGAGATAACAAGGATAACAGACGTGGAAAAGCAGGTTTCTATATCCAGAAACTTCTTCAGCGTTCCAAAACAAGAAATAGAAACTCTCGACTAAAGGGGGATAAAAATGAAACATTTTATTGTAAGTACGTTTACTTTACTATTTATACTATGTGCCTTCTCTCAGTTTTATGCAGATGACAGTGAGTTTTTTTCATACTATGTTACTCCTGATGTCTGGATTATCCTTGATACATCAGGAAGTATGACCTGGGATATGAATGGTTGTTATACCTTTGGAGACGGTTCTGAAGATTATGAAGGGAGGGATACGGATGGTGATAGCCTACCCAATGATTCGCGAATGTATATAGTAAAAAATGCCCTTTACAATATGGTTAGCGATCCTGAGATTGATATAAGATGGGGTCTTGCTGCATTCTATCAGGAAAAAGACAGCAGTGCGAGTGATGCTTGGTATAGAGTATCTGATTCATTTCCCGACCACAGTATTTGTAACCCAGATGTGTGGTCTTTCCCTGGTTATAGACCAGATATTTGGTGGCACGGTGCTACGAAAGACTCAGCTTATGAGGCTTTTCAAATGCATATAGAGATGGCTGAAGGTGCATCAGCTCATATCAATGAAATATTGAGATGGATTGATAATGTGTCAGGCAATTTTAAGGAACTCAGGGCACAGGGTGGAACCCCTCTTCCCGGCGCGCTCAGAGGTGTCAGATACGAATATATGTCGAAGATACCATCGGATAATGCAAAGTGGTGTAGAGGTTATTATGTATTGCTCCTGACAGACGGCGAACCAACTTATGGTATCGGTAGTGGTGGAGCATGGGCTGGCGATGGAGGGACTATTGACCCACTGTGGCAGAAGCAGTGTAAGTGGGAAGCGGATTCACTTATGCATACCTATATCGCTCCTCATGGTGGAGACCCTGATACAGTTATTCCTATCAAGACATATGTTGTAGGTATTGGTCTGGAAGGTTCTGGTACACTCGATTCTATCGCAAAATATGGAGGAACCGAAGAGTATTATCCAGCAACAAATCCTCAAGAACTGCAGGAGGTATTAAGAGCAATCATATCAGACATAATCAACCAGGCAACATCATATTCTGGAGCAGAAGTGACAAGCATCCAGGAACAATTCATTACACAAAATTATGAAGCAAGAATGTATATTTGTTCCTTTGTCCCTTCATTTACAAGCATTTGGGAGGGACACTTAAAAGCAGTAAAACTAATAGCTGGAACATTTCAGATAGATTCAATTCCAGATTCACTTGTTTACTGGGATGCGGGAGAAAACCTTGAAAATACTGTGGCAGCGAGTAGAAATATTTACTCAGAGAAGGGTTATTCCTTGGTTACATTTAATGCAGCAAATATAACAGCTTTAGACTTAGACGTCGCGACCAACTCTGCCAGGGATAGTATTATAAACACTGTCTACGCAGGCTCACCATCAGACACAATGGGTTATCTTAGTGATGTATTCCATTCGACACCTCTACGTATCCACGGACCAAACTATTTTTATGAGGATGATGATTTCTATAAGTATAGGGATTCCCTGAATATAAACAGGGAACCAATGATTTATGCCGGTGCAAACGACGGAATGTTACATTGTTTCAATGATTCAACTGGAGATGAGATGTGGGCTTTTATTCCCAACGACCAACTTCCCAACCTCAAACATCTCCTAACAGAGCATCGATACTATGAGGATGCCGATGCAATGGCAGCAGATATATGGTTTCCATCTTCTCCTCCACCCGATAGTTTCAAGGACAAAGATGAGTGGAGAACGGTTCTCATCTTTGGTCAAAGACAGGGTGGATGGAACTACTCTGCACTTGATGTAACAGATCCATACAATCCATTCTTTCTTTTCAATTTTGACACAACGATGGCTAATCTTGGTGAGACGTGGAGTGACGCTGTTATGTTTAAGATTCATAAAAACACATTTGAGAGGAAAGATGACCGTTACTTTGCATTCTTAGGAGGAGGATACTGGCCTGATTCCCTCTATGATATATACGACCCCTCCTCATTTCCTCCTTTCGGTAATGCGTTCTATGCGCTGGATGTAGTTAACATGTGCGGCAACACCACACCAATAATGGGAATTGATTACTGGAAGATACCTGCTGCCATTCCCTATGCTGATTCTATGTTATATCCATTCCCAGCACAACCATCCGTTATTGATACCAACCTTGATTCTTATCATGACATTCTTTACATTGGGGATGTTGGTGGACAGTTATGGAAGGTTGTCTTGAATGATGCAAATGATTCCTCATCCGTAGTGATTAATAACTGGGAAGCAGAGATTATCTTTAAGGCACCCAAGCCAGCCAGTGCTGCTAAAGATTGGCTATGGCAGCCAATATTCTTTCCTGCAACACCTTCATGGGATGGGAGAAGATGGTGGCTTTTCTTCGGCACCGGTGACAGGGCAAGAGCAGAAAAGGAAGGTACTGTGAACAGGTTCTATGCAATAATTGACAGCAATTATACTATTCCTCTTGAGGAAGCAGATCTGAAACGAGTCTCTGTTGACGGTTCACTAACACAGGCTGAGATTATAGCAGGGACATATAAGGGATGGTATATTGTTTTTACAGATTTCGACAACACAGATTCCATAGGAAAAAGAGATGGGGAGAAAGTAACATCCTACGCGATTGTGCTCATGGACACCCTTATCTTTACAACATTCCAGCCTTACGATTTAAACGATCCCTGCGTTGAAGCAAGTGGCGTTGCACGGCTTTACAAGATACACTATGCAACAGGTTCTTACTCAAATGTTACACCTTCCGAAATCGTAGGTTCAGGGCTCCCTCAGGCACCTCGATATACCTTCGACATAGCAGGACAAGGGTTTAAGATAATAAACCTGCCTGGAGAGGTAATTGTTGAACCAGTAGCAGATATTGGCATTAGGAGAAAACTCTTATGGTGGCACGAAACACATTAATTCTCGGAATTCTCCTCCTTTTTTGCGCTGGATGCAAAGGTACAGGTAATGATTCACCTCGCATTCTAGAGGCAAGGTTTCTCAATAAAAAATATACTGTTGAAAAACCTGCTAAGGTGTATGCAACCACTGCATCATCGTTACCTATATCTATATCATACAAATGGTTTGTTAACGGTATGCTGGTTCCTGATATTAATACTGCTTCACTTCCACCTGATTATTTTAACAAAAAAGATAACATTGTATGCGAGATACGTGTGACAGACTCTCTTGGAAGGGAATCAGAACCTTATAAACTCGGACCTGTAACAATAGAAAATTCACCTCCACGAATTACCTTTGCGGACTTTTCTCAAACCGATAACATCCATAAAGGGGTTGATTTATCCATTATTTTTGAAACTGAGGATGCAGATGATGATGAGATTACAATACAATATAACTGGTATCTGGATGATAAGTTGATAGGTAACGATCCTATACTTGACGGGCAACTTCTCGAAGCAGATAAGAATATAAGGGTAGAACTTATTCCATATGATGGTGAAACAATTGGAGAAAGGTTTGAAATTCCAAGACGCATAATTGTTCAGAATCTGCCCCCTAAAATTCTTGGAACATCTTACCCCGTTATTAAAGATAACCTCCTCACCTGTAAGATTAATGTAGAAGACCCGGATGGTGATAGGATCTCCTATTTTATTGAGCAAGGACCTCCTGGTATGACTATCGATAACACAGGTATAATTCAATGGAGGCGACCCAAGCCACTCAGCGACACAACATTCTATATTATTGTCAAGGTTACTGATTCCAGAGGTGCAAAATCTTCGGGGAAAATCAGAATCAAGTTTTCTCTTCTATAGGAAGCATTCACTTCAATGACTAAATCCTAACTTCTGCTCCGAAGAAGCAATCTTATATTTACAAACTTTTGCAATTAACTTCGTTTAGTTCGTTATTATCGTTTAGTTCGTTAGTTTGTCATTGCGAGTTACGAAGTGGAGCCTGTCCTGAGCGTAGCCGAAGGAAAGCAATCTTATCTGTTAATCAATCAAACCAATAAAACTAATCAAACTAATTAAACAATTTGTTATTCTGTCATATGTCTCTTTCACAATTATCTGCTTGACATTTCTAATCCTTTTCTTTATTATTCAACTAATTAATTACACAGATTGCAAAAGCTGATTACTCCGATTTTCACTACCAAAAACTAATCTGTGTTATCAAAAAAAATCGGCTTGCACTGTGATATACAAGGGTTATTTGAAGAAAGAAATATTTCATAGGGTGAACAATCAGATAAAATTCATAATACTGGGAGGTTGATATGAGAATTTTGGTTTTTCTTTCGGCAATTGCTTTACTTCTCCCCTATTGCTTATTTGCACAGACCGTTTTATGGTCATACCATGCAACGGGCTCATTCTGGGTGCACATACGATCAATCAAAAATATTGAAGATGTGAATGGTGATAATCATCAGGATGTTATTGCGGTAAGCGAGAACGATACCCTCTACTGTCTATCAGGAATAAATGGAAATCCAATATGGAAATTTGCAGCTGATCCATGTTACCTTGAAAGAGGTCTCATTTCCGTTCCAGACCTCGATGGAGACTCTAAACCTGACGTAGTTCTTGGGACAATATGGGGAACCCGCTCAGTTTTTGCTATCTCAGGTGCAACAGGTGATACGATATGGTATTACGATACCCACGAATATGGCAGTGGCGGCTGGGTATATGAAGTTGCTCCTATGTCTGATATCGATGGTGATAATGTAATAGACATATTAGCCTCTACGGGCTCTGATCCAGACCGTGCTTACCTTTTCAGTGGTGCAACAGGAACTAAGATTTGGGAACCTTACATTGGAGCTGCTGTTTTCGGGATACGTGAGATAGGCGATCTGAATGGTGACAGTATACCCGATGTGGCTATTGGAACTGGTGATGGAAATACTCAGGTTATTACACTCAATGGTATAAATGGAAATCAGATATGGGACGAAAATCTTTCAGGAGCTGGATGGACAGTCATTACCATAGGAGATTTAAATGGGGATACTGTTAACGACGTAATTTCAGGTAATATGGCAGGAGAAATTATTGCTTTCTCCGGAGTTAATGGGGCAACAATATGGACAAAGAATATTGGTGGCACTGTTGTTGATTTGAATATACTACCCGATGTAAATGGGAATGGTTTTGATGAACTGCTTCCTTCTGGCACAACCATGTACAATTTTTACTGTATCGACGGGCTAACTGACAGTACGCTCTGGTCAACACCGGCAGCTGACCAGGTCTTTGCAAGCGTATCTGTACCGGACATTACAGGAGATGCAATCGGTGATGTAGTGGGGGGAACAGGATACAATACCAATGTCTTTTATGCATTAGATGGTGCGACAGGAGATGTTATATGGCAAAAGAGTATGAGCGGCTGCATTGAATCTTGCTGGTGGATAGAGGACATTGATGGCAATGGTTATCCTGATATTCTCGTGGGCACACGTGATGGCTGGATTTATGCCTTAGCAGATGGAAATGTAGGAATAGAAGAAGTGTTTACAGAGGTTCCTTCTCCTTTTATCCATTCATCTGTTCAACCCAATCCTTCATCTGGTAGAGTAACGATTAAATATTCTTTACCCAGTAAAACTCGTGTTGTAATAGATATCTATTCAGCTGCAGGTGAAAAAATTGTGAACCTTTCAGATAGAGTTGAAACTACAGGAAATAAAACTATCGAATGGAATGGAAGGGATAAAAGAGGACACAAAACTCCTGCAGGGATATATTTCTACAGAATTCAGTTAGGAGATTATTCAAAAACAGAAAAACTAATGCTTGTACACTAATTAAGGATAATTTTGTTGAAATTCACGCATTCTCCGATTCTCAAACGTTATATCTCCCTCTCCCAGAGGTCACGTAGGTCCCCTTTTCTCACAGTAAATTTAATCCTGTCAAGGTACTCAAGAAAAGGGATGATATATTTTCTCGTCGTCTTTAACAGGTCTTTAATTTCGCTTACTCCTAATGGTCCTCTCTTTTCAATAGCTTCTCTAATGAGTTTTTCACCCTGTTCAACTGCATCTCTATAGAAGTACATATTTTCTTTAATCTTTACAATCTCGCCTTCCCCCACAAGATTCCTGATAAGGTCATCCTCTTCTAATTTATCTGGTTTAAAGGGGTTTTTCTTTAAAGAGGCTAAAATCCTTTTTTTTCTTTTACTTGTTTCTTCATCAAATTGAGGAGTGAAATGTGAAAGTTTCACATAATTTTTTTCCACCTTTATCTCAACCATAGAAGAAAGTAGTAGGTCAAAGATATTTCTTTCTATATCTAAAGCAGTCCTTAAACCTTCTTTATCCAACCCTTTCTTCAACGGGTTTTTCTTATGGAACCTACCAACTCTTTCTGTAATATCCTTCTTTATTGCTTCGAGTGCATTTGACGAGAATATTTCATCTCCCAGAATAATAATGCTCCCCTCTTTAAGAAGAATATCACAGATGCTTTTGAATTCAGCTGGAGGTAACTGCATTCTCTTCCGCAGATTCTCTCCTGGAAGATGACTACCATGTAAGTAAAAAAGCAAGGTATCCCCATCAGATGTCTCAATAAGTTTTTCAACATCCTTTAATGCATCCTGAGAAAATCTTCTCTTTATCTTTGGAAATGCATCAAGTATCAGACCACCACCGAGGAGTTTCATCGGTGAATACATTCTCAAAATAAACTTGTCTTTCCTTAAAGCGATGATCTCCTCTTCCAGTACAAGGAATGAGACGAATTTTTTATCAGAGGAAACCTTTCTTTTACCAATTAACTCGAGCCTTCCAAGATATTCACCACTGCCGAGATAAATCCTTACCCTTGTTAAGTCCTTTATATCCCCAGTCTCTTTCACAGGTTCAATGAGAACGAGCAGTCTATCTGTTGGGCTGAGTTGACCTTCCTTTGAAATAATGTTTCCTCTTTCCACCATCCTCTTTTCAATGCCTGGCAGATTTATTGCAACCCTTTCCCCTGCCAAAACCTTATTTTTCCTTACATTATGCTCCTGTATCTGTCTTGCCTTTGTTTTATGTCCGGGTGGAAGGATAACAATCTCTTCTCCTTCTTCTATCGACCCTGAAAGCAATGTTCCAGTTATAACAGTACCTATGCCCTTCAGTTCAAAACATCTATCTATTGCAAGCCTTGTAAACTGGTTTTTTGAACCCCTCTCATGTATTTTACTTACCCTTTCATCGAGCACTTCCGTGATTTGAGAAAGTCCCTCCCCTGTTACTGACGAGAATTCTACAATTGGAGAATCTTCATAGGGTGTATTATGAATAAGGTCTCGGACCTCCTCCTTTACTATAAATCGCGTCTCTTCATCCACTGTATCTATCTTGCTTATTCCTATGATTACATCCTTTACTCCAAGTAATCTCATTATCTGGAAATGCTCTTTTGTCTGTGGCATTACACTCTCATTTGCAGCAATTACAAGGATGACAACATCCATTCCACCAACACCAGCGAGCATATTCTTCAAAAATCTTTCATGCCCTGGAACATCGATTATCCCTATCCTTCCAGATTTTTCAAGGTCTATGTATGCGAAACCAAGGTCTATTGTAAGACCCCTCTCTTTCTCCTCTGAAAGACGGTCTGTATCTATACCTGTTAAAGCCTTAATTAGTTCAGTCTTGCCATGGTCAACGTGACCGGCTGTTCCTATAATCTTTCCCATTTTCTCTTTGTCATTGCGAGTATCCCTTCATATTCACTATCGAAGCAATCTCTTATTCTCACCTATGAAATTGCCACGCCTACCTTCGGTGGGCGAGCAATGACAAGAAGGGAATATGTCTTGTACTCTGATGTTCTTGTATACTTGCACGAGCTCAATTTTTTTCACAAATAGACTGTATCGCCTTTTTTATATCTTTTATCTCGCTGGGATGGATTGTTCTTGGGTCCATTACCACCCTATCCTTTTCTATTCGTGCAATTATAGGCGGAATATTCTCCCTTAGGAGTCTCAGGAGCTTTGTCTCTTTCAATCTCTTATGTTTTAATGTGACAAGATAGGTCGGTATCAATTCACCAGGCATAGAGCCACCACCCATTGCTGAAAATCCCTTCTCTATTTCAACATTCAACTTTTGCTTTGCAGCCGACTTTATTCCCCTTTTTAGTTCAAGTGCCCTCCTCTTTATGACATCCTCCGTTAAAAAAGCCATGCTGAGACCGGGCAACTCTTTAACAGGATTATCTGAATAGAGATAGATACGTAAAATTGCCTCCAGAGCAGAAATGGTAAATTTGTCTATTCTTAAAGCACGCGAAAGAGGACTGCTTTTCATCATAGCAACGAGTTCCTTATTGCCAAGAATGATACCTGCCTGAGGACCACCAAGTAATTTATCACCACTGAAGGACACAATATCCATCCTCTTTTTTACAATCTCCTTTACAGTTGGTTCATTTTCAAATCCAGCTTTTTCCATACTTATAAGGAGTCCACTTCCCAGATCCATCATTGTTATAAGACCCTTCGCTTTTCCGAGAAGGACAACATCCTCAATGGATGGGTCGTTAGTAAACCCTACCATTCTGAAGTTACTTCTATGACTTAGAAGTAGCATTCTTGTATCCGCTGTGATTGCCTTTCTGAAATCATCTATATATGTTCTATTTGTTGTTCCCACCTCTACAAGTTTTGCTCCGCTCGTCTTCAGTATTTCATGAAGCCTGAAAGAGCCACCTATCTCTACCAACTGTCCCCTTGATACAATTACCTCTTTACCTTTTGCAAATGTACCAAGGCATAAGAGAACTGCACCAGCATTATTGTTAACAACAAGGGCATCTTCTGCTCCTGTCAACTCTTTTAATAAGCCTGTAAGGTGATCATATCTCTTACCCCTACCGCCCTTTTCAATGTCATACTCTAAATTTGAATATCCTGTAAGTATTGGCTTTATAATGTCTATTAGGTTTTCTGGCAGGGGTGCCCTTCCAAGATTTGTGTTGAGAATAATACCAGTAGCGTTTATGACCTTTCTGATACTGAAACTCTCTTTTGTAAGGGTTGCATCTAAATCCTTTATAAAATTTGCAAGGGAGAATCCCCTTCTACTTTTTCTATGAATTTCTTCCCTGACTTCATTCAGTAATTTGTTACAGCATTCCCTTACAAATTTTCTTGGCAACTTCTGAAGATAATGTTTTATCTCTTTTTTGGAAAGAATTTTATCAATGGAAGGGATCTTTCTCAATCTTTCTTTATCCCTGTTGTTCATAAAAACAGTATAGGGTAAAAATTTAGAAGTGTCAAACAAAAAATGAAACTTCGCACGTGTTCTGAAGTTTTATTAATAATGTATAATCAAAAAAGTATGGGGTTAAAGAAACTTCCTTTAACCCCACACTACAACTGAAATCTAAAATTTTACAACATCTAAAACAGAGGGACGCTTATATTTTCTTCAAGGGTACGTCGTTAGTCAGCTGTTACAATGTAAATTTTGTTCCTGCAAGAATTTGAATGCCATTTGATTTCCATTCCCCTATATCGGTTTCGTCAATATCGTAGACACCCAGTGAATAACGAATATTAGTAAATAGAGCGACTTTTGGATTAAATGCAAACTCGCCGCCGCCGCCGAAATCGAAAGCGATGTCAATGGGTCTTGTTATTTCCTTGAAGTCAATAGTCATGGATTCACCTCCAACCTCTGATATCCCTTTAGCGTTGAGGAGGATACCAAGGTTAGGTCCAATGAAAACATTTACTTCGAACATTGGCTGTTCAAACTTGGCTTTGAAGAGCATAGGAAATTCAACATAATCAAACTTCCAGGTTGATTTTGAAGTTGTGTCATTCGTTTCAGTTTCCCATTTTGCTCCCTTCTCCACATATAAAAGATCTAACTTAAATGCAAAAAACTGTGTAATATCCAATTCCATAAGGCCACCAACCATCAATCCAATGCGAGCTGTATAGTCTTTGCCTATATCAGGTTCGACAGAGGCATTTGCAAAGTTCACGCCTCCCTGAATGCCAATACTGAGATTCCCTTTTGAGGAAACAATCGTTACTGAGAAAATAACGAATAGGAAAACCAGTAAGCATAAAAATGTCTTTGAAGATCTCTTTAACATATTACACCTCTTTTCATCAAATTATTTTAATTTAACTCAAAATACTCTTATACCTTAATATAGCAATTCTCTATTTCTTATATTACGTTCTCTCCAAAAAGCAAAAGATGAAAATTAAACATTACCTATAATATAAACATTTTAAATAAACTATAACCAAATGTCAAGTTATTTTTCAAGAAATTTATAAAAAGTCAGAAATCATATATTCCAGTTATTTTTTACTATGTTAAAGTTCTGCTGTTCTGCACTTGGCTTATAAAAAATAAATATGCCAATTTGAGGAAAACTTACATTTTCTCTCTGTTCTCTGCGGGTAAATTTTCCTTGACACTGTATGCAATTTGTGTTAGAAATATAATATGACTATAGACATACAAATCTCGCTAAGAAGCCAAAACAAATAAAAGAAAGGAGGATGTATGCCTTTTAATGAAGCCCCTTATATTTGGATGGATGGAAAGTTTATTAAATGGAAGGACGCAAAAATCCATATTCTATCTCATGTGATACATTATGGATCCAGTGTTTTTGAGGGGATTCGGGCTTACAAAACAAGAAAAGGAACAGCTATATTTAGGTTGAAGGAACACACAGATAGACTTTTTAATTCTGCAAAGATTTACAGGATGAAGATTCCTTTCAGCAAAAAAGTAATAACTCAGGCAATGTTGCAAACTATAAGAAGGAATAAACATAAAGCATGTTATATAAGACCTATTGTTTACAGAGGATATAATCAGTTAGGGGTTAATCCTTTCCCCTGCCCTGTTAATGTTACCATTGCCACCTGGGAGTGGGGCAAATACCTTGGGCCTGAAGCACTTGAGAGAGGAGTTGATGTGATGGTATCTTCCTGGAACAGGATGGCTCCCAATACCTTTCCTGCAATGGCAAAAGCAGGTGCAAATTATATGAATTCCCAGTTGATAAAAATGGAGGCTATCAAATACGGATTTACAGAAGGGATTGCTCTGGATGTGAATGGATTTGTAAGTGAAGGGAGCGGTGAGAATCTCTTTATAGTAAAGGATGGGAAGGTTATTACACCTCCTCTCGGTTCAACAATCCTCCCAGGTATTACACGTGATTCAGTAATTACTATTTGTCATGAACTGGGCATAGATGTGAGAGAGGATATGTTCCTGAGGGAGTTCCTTTATATTGCGGATGAAATTTTCTTTACTGGAAGTGCAGCAGAGGTAACACCTATCAGAAGCGTTGACATGATAAAAATAGGTAAGGGGAAAAGGGGAACAATAACGACAGAGATTCAAAAAAGGTATCTTGCTTATGCAAATGCTGAAACAGAAGATACACACAACTGGCTAACCTATGTGTAATTTTGACTCTTAGCTTATGCTTTTCAACTTTTGCATATATAGAGAATAATATAAATCGCAGTAATAATTTTAAATAATAGCTAAGAATCGTCCGATGAAATTCCCAAAAAAGAGAGTAATATTAGAGAATGCAAAACTTGATTTTGTGAACATTGATAATATTCTTGGTGCAAGTAAAAAAGAGAGAGCAAGTAAAATATCGGGCTATGTTTTACTCAAATATCCTGACAGTCTTGATCTGATTTTTTTGAGGGAGGGAGAAGCCATCAGTGCTGGGAGATTCACAAGGAATAAAAGGAAAGTTCTCCCTATTGAAGAGGTGATAGAGAAGGCAAAAGAATCAGTAAGTGGGCTTGTAAGCATTTACGAAACAGATCCTGCGGTTGTCAGAATGCTGATTGCTTCAATGAGAGAGAAGCCTATTTTCAAAGATAAGGATGTTTCAGAGGTTGACATTGTAAAATTGATAAAAAAACTGATTGAATTAAAATATTCAGGTTTCTTTGAATTAAGGAAAGGTATAACCTTTTCATATGTAAGTTTTGAAAATGGCTATGCAAGGAAAGGGTATTTCGCAGATAAGTTAGGTGTTTCTTTATCAAACGAAGAGTTTCTAAAGACTTTGCTTAGGGCATCCGAAACAGAAGGTGTAAAGCTCTCAGCCTTCAAAGTTGCGGTCGTAGGAGATGAACAAGCTCCCCCATCTGCAATTTCTCTCTTCTTGAACGTGTTAACTGACCTAACAAAGAAAATCTCTTCTATCGTCGGTGAGTCCCTTGCAAAAAGGACCATTTCTATGGCATTTGACAAAGCACGGGAACTTTATGATTGGTTGGGGAGTTTTGAAGTTAAAGGAATCACTATTGAGGGGACTGCTGTTGTTTCGTCTCAGGAACTTGCTAAAGGATTTGCATACCTGATTAAAGACCTGATTGAATTTTATAAACCAATACTTGGAGCACGTATAGATAAAATTGTGAAAGATACACTAAAGGATTACAGGTTTGCACTTAAAAACTTAGGCTTTTACAAAAACCACGGAATGGATAAATATGAAGAATAATGCAGAAGGCAAACTTTTCCTTGTGAGTACTCCAATTGGAAATATGGATGATATAACAAAAAGAGCCATTGAGGTGTTAAAAAATAGCGATCTTATAGCATGTGAAGATACAAGAAGAACACTGAAACTCTTGAAGAAATATGATATCAATAGACCTCTTGAATCATACTTCGACCACAACAAGGAAAAAAAAACCCCTTATCTTTTAGGTCTTCTTGATAAGGGTAAGTCGGTCGCTCTGGTTTCAGATTCTGGAACACCATGTATCTCTGATCCGGGATTCTATCTCGTTAAAAAGGTAATAGAAAAGGGGTATAAACTCTTTACAGTTCCAGGTCCAAGTTCAATCCTTTCAGCACTCATCCTATCAGGATTACCAACTGATCGATTCGTTTTTGAGGGGTTTTTACCAAAAAAAAGAGGAAAAAGAAAAGCGCGCATTACCCAACTTAAAGAGGAAGAAAGAACAATTATCATTTTTGAATCTCCTTTTCGTATTCTATCTTTGCTAAAGGAGTTAAAAGAGATACTCGGCGAAAGAAAAATTTCTGTATCCAGGGAACTAACAAAGGTCTATGAGGAAACAACAAGAGGTAATCTCTCTGATCTAATCAACCAGCTTGAGGATAAAAAACCAAAGGGAGAATTTATCATTGTTCTTGAAGGAAAGAAAGAGTGAATTATAAGAAGTTTAAGGATAAGGCACGTATTATCATTGCTCCACTTGTAAATCTTCTTGCAAAATTAAAGGTCCACCCATCTATACTTACTATCACGGGATTCTTTTTTAACTGTTTCGTTGCTTACCTCTTCGCTTTTGGCTTCTTCAGGTGGGCAGGACTTGTTCTTATCTTTGCATCAATATTTGATGCAATAGATGGAGAGGTAGCAAGAAAAAATAACAGGGTCACAGATTTTGGTGCTTTTCTTGATTCAACAATTGATAGATATTCAGAATTTGTAATATTTCTGGGCATCTTAATCTACTACATGAGGGTAGAAAATCCATTCTTTGTTTTTGTTACACTTTTTGCCCTTTTTGGCTCAGGTATGGTAAGTTATACAAGGGCACGGGCAGAAGGGCTCGGAGTCCAATGTTCAATCGGATTATTCGACAGAACCCTCAGGATAACAGTAATTGTAATCGGTGCCCTTCTTGGAAGGTTTATATTTGGATATTTTCTTCTATTGCTTACTTTATTCACCCAGTTTACAAGTATCCAGAGAATTATTTATGTTAGAAAAAATTTAAACAGTAATGAAAGGAGGAACAATGCCTAAGGTTAGAGTTGGAATTATAGGTGTTGGGAACTGTGCTTCTTCATTCGTTCAGGGAGTGGAGTACTATAAAAAAGCAAAAGAAACAGAGAGGATACCCGGTCTTATGCATGTTAACCTTGGTGGATACCACATCAGAGACATTGAATTTGTTGCAGCATTTGATATTGACAAGCGAAAAGTCGGAAAGGATCTTTCAGAAGCAATTTTTATATACCCTAACTGTACATACAAATTTTGCAGTGTACCCAAAAAAAATGTTAAGGTATTAAGGGGTATGACACATGATGGGCTTGGCAAATATCTTTCCAAGATTATAACGAAAGCACCTGGCTCAACCGTAGATATTGTCAAGGTTCTTAAAGAATCAAAATGTGATGTTGTTGTAAGTTTTCTCCCTGTTGGTAGTGAGGAGGCAACAAAGTGGTATGTTGAACAGATTCTTGAAGCAGGTTGTGCTATGATCAATGCAATACCTGTTTTTATTGCCAGCTCAAAATACTGGAGGAACAGGTTTAAGAAGGCTGGAACACTTATTATTGGAGATGATATTAAATCACAGGTCGGTGCAACCATTACACACAGAGTGCTTGCAAATCTTTTCAATGACAGAGGTGTCAAACTTGAGAGGACATCCCAGTTGAATGTGGGTGGAAATACGGATTTCCTTAATATGCTGGAGAGGGAAAGGCTCGAATCGAAGAAGATATCAAAAACACAATCGGTAGAATCACAACTACCTTACAATATTGGTAAAGGAAATATACATATAGGGCCCTCCGATTATGTTGAGTGGTTAACGGATAGAAAATGGGCGTATATAAGGCTTGAAGGAACAACATTTGGTGATGTTCCACTCAATATTGAGTTGAAACTCGAGGTGTGGGATTCACCCAATTCTGCAGGTGTAATCATTGATGCTGTTAGATGTACAAAATTAGGGCTTGATAATAAATTGACTGGTGCATTGACTGCACCATCAAGTTATTTTATGAAATCTCCTCCCGTCCAGTATCCTGATTCAGTATGCAGAGACAAAACAGAAAGGTTTATTAAAAAATATGGTATAAAGAAAAAAAAGATTACATTAATAATTAAAAAGAGGAGAAAGAAAAAGTAAATGGGAAAAGGGCTCTTTATTAGTTTTGAAGGGTGTGAGGGCTCCGGAAAAACTACACAAGCAGAAAAACTCTTTTCTTATCTTAAGAAACTGCACTATGATTGCTTGCTAACACACGAACCTGGTGGAACGATCGTTTCCGAAAAGATTAGAAGGATTTTACTCCACCATAGTAATTCTTCTCTTTATCCTCTAACAGAACTCTTTCTTTATCTTGCAAGTAGGTCTCAGCACACAGATGAGTTAATTCTTCCTGCAATTAAGAAAGGCACAATAGTGATATCTGATAGATATACTGATTCTTCCCTTGCTTATCAAGGAGTAGCAAGGAATCTCTCTCTTGAACTTGTTCATAACCTTAACAGGATAGCAACAGGAGGAATTATACCCGATATAACATTTCTTATTGATATTAATCCTGAGAAGGGTCTCAAAAGATTGAAGGGAAAGGATAGGATAGAAAATGAAGAAGTCGTTTTCCACAGGAAGGTAAGAGAAGCATACCTTAACATCGCTAAAAAAAGAAAAAAGAGGATAAAAGTGATAAATGGGGAAAAATCGGAAAATGTAATCTTTTCTGAGATAATAAAGATCACAAGGTTGCACCCATGGTTTCGAGGAAAACTAAAACACAGTCTTCAGGGTGTAGAAAAATGAGCAAACACCGCTCCGGTGAAAGGGAGGTCACAATGCGAAAGAAACAATTCTTTGGAGTGATTATCATAATAATTGTTCTCAGTCTTTTCTTTGGTGGAATTGTTGGAACATATCTTGGTGCACAATCACAAAATGATGAGGGTATCACATACAAGATAAGGCTCTTTATGAAAATTATTAAATCAGTGGAGAAAAATTACTTTAAACAGGTGGAATTGGGAGAACTTTTAGACTATGCTATTCGTGGAATGCTACGTTCCCTGGACCCCCATACTGTCTATCTTGACCGTGATGATTATAACGAACTCATTGTGGGTACGAAGGGAAGTTTTGGAGGATTGGGAATTCAGATTGGAATAAGAGAAGATGTTCTTACCATTATAACACCTATTGAAGGAACACCTGCTTACAACGCAGGCCTTCTTGCAGGTGACAAAATAGTTGAAATAGAATGGATTTCTACTAAAGGTATTACATTACAGGGTGCTGTAAAAAAACTGAGAGGCAAATCAGGAACCAAAGTAACAATTGGTATAAAAAGAGAAGGTATAAAGGATGTTACCCACTTCACTATAACCAGGGATATAATCAAGGTAAAAGCTGTCCCCTACTCAGGAATGGTAGATGAAGAAATTGGATATATCAGACTCTCTACTTTTTCAGAAACAAGCCCTGATGAATTTGTTCATGCAATTGATTCTCTTACACAGGAAGGTGCAAATAAATTAATTATTGATTTAAGAAACAATTCCGGAGGTTTACTTAAAGCGGCAATAGAGGTGTCGGATAACTTTATTGACAAAGGAAAGATTATTGTTTTAACAAAAGGGAGAAAAATAGGAACTTCAAAGGAATATTATGCTAAAAAACACTCAAAACACGAAGAACCTCCTCTTGTAATTCTTGTTAATCACGGAAGTGCAAGCGCTTCAGAGATTTTCAGCAGTGCTATTAAAGACTGGGATAGGGGTCTTATTCTCGGGACAAAAACCTTTGGAAAAGGTTCTGTTCAACAGGTAATCCCTCTCGACCATGAATCTGCATTGAAAATTACAACAGCAATTTATTATTCACCATCGGGCAGATCTATAGATACAGAGGTGAATGATAGTAAATATCGCAAATCCATAGGTGTGGACAAAGAAGAGGAGGATACTACAACATACTATACACGAAAGTTGAAAAGGAAGGTATATGGAGGTGGCGCCGTAACTCCTGATATTGTGATTGAATCTCCCAAAATCTCAGAACTCGAAACAAAAATATATCAGAAGGGACTTTTCTTAACGTTTACTGTTGATTTTACATCGAAGCACAAGATTGAGAAAGGTTTCAGTGTAGATAAGGCAATGCTCAACAGTTTTAAGAATTATCTAAGAAAGAAGAAAATAGAATTTACTGATAAAGAGTTTGATGAATCCATTGAGGGTATAACATTCGGATTAAAAAGAAACATTGCTATTAAACTCTGGGGTATAAAAAGCAGTTACGAATCTGTTCTCATGGATGACCGACAGGTTACAGCGGCAATAGAAATACTCGAAAAATCAGAAACAACAGACGACCTGTTTTCTTTTATCGAGAAAAGCAAATCCACAGAATGACACAAAATCTCACTGATATATCACAAATTTGTCCTTGGTGAATTTCTATGACTACATCATAATCTGAGATGAATCTATCTTTTAGCAAAATTTTATCTTCTTCTGCCAATAAGGAAAGGCTTAATAAAAAGAAGACCAGCTATAAAACCACCAATATGGGCAAAGAAAGCGACACCCCCCTGAGCAGTGTAAGAGAGAGATACAAAGCCATTTATTATCTGAAGCACAATCCAGAAGCCAAGGACAACAAAAGCGGGAAGACTGATTATACGGATGATATAAAACAGAGGGATAAGGGTCAAAACCTTCGTCTTTGGGAAAAGAAGAATGTATGCTCCAAGAATACCAGATACTGCACCCGATGCTCCTATCTGTGGAATCGTAGAAAATGGATTAACCATTATCTGTGTAAGGGAAGCAATAACACCGATAAAGAGATAGAAAATGATGAATCTAAAATGTCCCAACCTATCTTCAATATTATTTCCAAATATCCAGAGATAAAGCATATTTCCAACAAGATGCATCCATCCTCCATGAAGGAACATGGATGTAATAATAGTAAGTCTAACAGGAAAAAAAATAAACGGTTCTACATCAGTTCCTATGGTTATCTCATACGGTATACAACCAAAACTCTCTATAAAAGTTATAAGATATTTTCCCTGAGTGAGCTCAATAATAAAAAGAATACAATTGATAACAATTAGAGCAATTGTAATAAATGGAAATGTCCTTGTTGGATTATTATCCTTTAATGGTATCATAAACGCTCAATAGCACAGCAATAATGAATTGTCAAGGAAAAAGAAACTATAGCTCCATACCGTTAGATAATTTTATTTCCACCGGCGGAGCCATAGTGAAATAACCAGATAACAGACAATGGAGAAAGAAAGCTAAAACATATAATGTGAGGTCAGAAATGGCTCAAAATAAAAACAAGACAAACAGGGTCTATGAACTTCTCGACAAAAAAAACATAATTATGCATTTTAAGAATGATTCCAAGGAAGAAATAATAATGAAACTACTTAGTTATCTTCCGGAAGATAAGATTGATGAAAAGACAAAAAAAGATATATTCGATGCAATAATGAAAAGAGAGTCTATCGAAAGTACAGGTATCGGTAATGGCATTGCTATTCCACACTCGAGGCTTGATGCAGTCAGAAATTTTTACATAGTTCTTGCTCTATCAAGGGATGGGGTTGATTTTGAAGCCATTGATAAAAAACTCGTCTACATTGTTTTTCTTGTTCTATCACGAGAGCAGGATAAGGTTTTGTATATTCGAGTACTTGCGAGGCTTGCGAGACTTTTACATAGCAAAGAATTCAGAAATGGGTTACTGGAACAGAAAACACCCGATGAAGTGATTCAGTTTATAAAGAAATACGAATCTTTTTAATCACCTATAAATTGACAGGAGAAAGATATAACCAAGTGCGTAACACCAATAATAAACAAAAGGATAATGGATCCTTCACTTTTATCAATATTATAAGTGTATAATACACAGCATAAAAAGTGTTTGGTAAAATGCAACTTACCCTATGAAATGCAAAGTTATTTCATCGGAGAACTATTCAACAGAGTAGCATATTTCATCGAGACTCAATAACCTAATGAAGTCTTTTTTGTGGGAATTCCAGTACAGACGACAGTTTGAATGGCTTAAAAATACACGAGACTTCTTATATGGGAAGGTCCGTTTGGGTCTACAAAAGAGGGTGCTTGAGCCGGGATGTTCCATCGCTCTTATTACAGAGGAATTGTCTGAAAAAATAGATGGAATGGTTGTTGGTTTAGACAAGGATTTTAATGCGCTCTTTAGTGCTAAGAAGAGGGGAAAGAAACTTTCTCTTGTTTGTGGAGATGTTTATTATCTTCCGTTTAAAAAAGAGACATTTGATTCTGTAGTCTTTCAATTTTTTCTCCTTTGGGTAAAAGACTCCCTATCTGCATTTGAAGAAATGAAGAGAGTAGTTATTCCTACAGGGTGGATTATATCTACAGCAGAACCGGATTATGGAGGAAGGATAGATTTTCCTCATACAATTAATTATTCTTCATTTATTGTCAAGAGCTTGTTAGAAGAGGGTGCAGATCCATTTGTGGGAAGAAAATTAGAATATATTTACAGAAAGTCTTCCCTTGTTAATATCCAATGGGGACTTACCTCTGTTCCTTTTGGAATAGAGCTTGCAGGGAAGAATTTTGAAAAAGAGTGGAGTTTCATTGAAAAACTTGCAAAGTCGGAAATTAGCGCAAAACTCAAGAGGATGAAAACAATGGAAAGGAAATTCTTAAAGGAAGGAAAAAGGTCATACTTTATGCCAGTATTTTACTGTATTGGGAGAAAAAAGATGACATGATTACACAGGCGACAAGGACACACTTACACTGAATTCTCCAAAAGGAAGATTCTCTTTTGATTCGGAGGTTATCTTTCTTCACTCCCATTTTGCTCTTTTATGATTTTCTCTGATATCTCCTTCGGAACCTCTTCGTAATGAGAGAATATTTGAGAGAAACTCCCCCTTCCCTGAGTAATAGACCTCAACTGTGTTGAATATTTATACATTTCCGCCTGTGGAACTAACGCCTTAATCTTCTGGAATCTACCAGAGGAGTCCATCCCCTGGATTTTTCCCCTTCTTGAATTCAAGTCTCCTATCACATCACCCATCATATCCTCAGGAACAATAACTTCCACATTCATTATTGGCTCAAGAAGGATTGGTTTAGCACCTTCCATTCCCTTCTTGAACGCCATTGAGGCTGCAATCTTAAAAGCTATATCAGAAGAATCAACTTGGTGAAACGTACCGTCGTATAGCGTTGCCTTGAAATCAACTACAGGATTACGAGAAAGAAAACCTGTTTGCTTTGCTTCATTCAATCCTTTTTCTACTGCAGGAATATATTTTGAAGGGATTGCTCCTCCTTTTATTGCATTCACAAATTCAAAACCAGATCCTCGTTTAAGTGGTTCAAAACGCATCCTGACATCGCCATACTGACCTCTACCACCTGACTGCTTCTTATATTTTCCCTGTACTTCTGATTTTACCGTAATGGTCTCTCTATAAGGTATATTCGGTTTCTCAAGACTGACTTCGACACCAAATTTCCTTTTCAGTTTATCAACAATAACCTCAAGATGAAGTTCACCAAATCCAGAAATAATGGTTTGTTTAAGTTCTGTGTCATAGTGTGACGTAAAACAAGGGTCTTCATCGTGCAGTTTACTAAGACCGAAGGATACCTTCTCTTCATCATCTTTTGACTTAGGAACAATTGCGATAGAGATAGAAGGTTCTGGAAATTTAATACCTCTAAGCGTTACATCATTCCCTTTCAATGTAAGTGTATCACCTGTTTTTGTAGATTTCAACTTAACAAGTGCGCAGATTAAGCCTGGCAGAAGTTTTTTTATCTCTTTTCTTTCCTTACCATTAAGAACAAAAATTTGGTTTACTTTTTCTGTCGTACCTTTTGTCGTATTGGAGACTTCTGTTCCTGGCGTAAGCTCTCCAGAGAAGAGTCTTATATAACTCAGCTCACCTAAATGTGGTTCAAAAACGGTCTTGAAAACAAGAGCAGTGAAAGGTTCATCAATCTTTAATGCCCTCTCCTTCCCCTTTTCAATTACCTGCACTTCCGCTTTTTCCTCAGGAGATGGAAGGAGTTGAACTATGGAATTTAACAAAAGGTTTATCCCTACATTATGGTAAGCATCACCGCAAAGAACAGGATGGAGCTCTCCTTCAATTACGCCCTTTTTGAGTATTGATGAAAGTTCTTCCTCTTTTATCTCCTCATCAGCTAAATACCGTTCCATTAAATTCTCATCCGTTTCAACAAGTCCTTCAACAAGATTTTTACTCATCTCCTCAACCCTATCCTTTTCAGCATCAGGAATATCTGTCTCTTGTGGTTTTCCATCTTTATACGTATACGCTTTTTTAGTAAGAAGATTGACGACACAATTGAAATTTTCTCCTTGTCCTATTGGAATTGTAAGTGGGATTATACCTGATTTAAACTCCTTATTTATCTCTTTCAGAACCTTGAAAAAATGAGCATTTTCCTTCTCTAAGCTATTGATAAAAATTATACTTGCTATAGAATGTTCCTTTGCAAGTTCCCAAACCCATTCCGTCCCCACTTCCACACCTGATGTCGAGTCAACTACTATAATCGCACCATCGCTTACAGCAACAGAAGAGATTACCTCTCCTCGGAAATCAGCATATCCTGGTGTGTCGAGAATGTTAATAATAGAATCCTTCCAGTTAAGATTTCCAACAGAAAGAGAAACTGTTATCTTTCTATCTATCTCAAGCGGGTCATAATCCATCAAGCTGTTTCCTTCATCAACCCTTCCTAATCGAGTTAGTCCTCCGCTATCGAAAATCATTGCTTCTGCAAGGGTTGTCTTACCAACTCTGCCGTGTCCACAGAGCATGACATTTCTTATATCTTTTACACTGTATTCCTTCAATGTAGTACCTCCTTATCTAATTCTTATCTACTTATTTATTTTTTTCTCTCTTAACACACTATTCTTTTAATGTCAATAAAATTCTTTAGGACTGTCAAGGCAAAATAGAAATGTCCTATTTTGTGCAAAATGAAAATGTCCTATTTTTAGTTTAACAGTCATCCCTATTATCCGTTGGTTCTTTGACTGTATCTATTATTCTCAGCTATAACCAATCTATTAAGTTTCCTCCAGGGATGGTCCTTTGGAGGAATGTATTTTTTCTTCAACGCTACTCTCTTCCGTTCGCTTACGGCTTTCTTCTTTGGTAACCTGACCTCTATTTCTTTGAAGGAAAGATAAAACCCTTTATACATTAACAACATCTTCCCATTGATTAACCTCTCTACCCACACATATTTTGGGCTTAGCCCACTTGGAACTTTCATTATCTGATAAAACCTGTTGTTGTCTCGTATCGTCCAATCCTTTCTTATTGTTCTCTTCTCTCGTATGCATAGTATCGCATCAAGATCAATGCTACCAGGAATCCTACGATGAACATTAGATGCGTTAAAAGGCTTAACCGTAAATCGCTTATTATGTCCAGGAAGATAATAGCGTAAATAGTTATTTGCTTCTGCCTTTGTACTAATCTTCCGTAACCGCAT
>Ga0209977_10000046_pt1 | contig 42467 bp, 49 predicted proteins | sample SumtaG_2_FD_183113 | JGI IMG/M metagenome (GOLD analysis project Ga0209977, IMG submission 183113) | Deep subsurface microbial communities from Indian Ocean to uncover new lineages of life (NeLLi) - Sumatra_00607 metaG (SPAdes) (version 2) | ecosystem: Environmental > Aquatic > Marine > Oceanic...
CCTGCGAGGTGAAGTGCCCGTTCAATCCAGACAATCACAAGAAGACATTGCGATTCGGAATGGCAGTCTGGCATCACAACCAGACCCAGGGTCACATGGAAGTCCATGACTTGGACGAGGGCAAGTTCGTGAGCTACGATCCACGGCACCCTATTGAAGAACAGCAGATCTATGTCCAGACGATCGAACGTGATCTTACCTGGCAGAAGCTGTTCCGGGAGAAGATGGAGGCATTCGATGACCACTTCAGAAATGGGACGTTTTACGAGCATGCCATTGCCCAGGCAACGGATGGCATCCCCTCAATGTTCTAAGATGAAACCGATGACCGTTGAGCAGGGAGCCATCTATGCGAAATACAGAATCAATCACGATGCGATCAACGAACACAACCTGAAAGCGTGGAGAACAATGTACACGCATGTTCAATCAGTTCTCGACACGCTAAAGGAAAATTTGAGAGGAGCTAGACCAGATGGACCTACAGTTACAAGCGAATAGCGAAGACATCACAGACCCCTGCATATTCCAGGCCGGCGACCTGAACGTCATGATCACGCCACCAGTTGGCGATGAAGACTACTGGTTATTCAAAGTCATGGTGTCTGATACCCAGGCGATCGTCGGATTCCCGAAATTTATGCAGATCGGTATCGGCTTCCAGCAAGAGGAAGACTGGAACACCAATCTACCCAGCACCAGCGAAGCTGAAAAGATCTTCGACCACATCAGTCATAACAAAGGCGACAACTCGATCCCTGACAAACGCTGCATTGAAGCGATCGAGATGATCAGGACAGCCGCCGCGTCATACCAACAGGAGAACACCGCATGAGACCAATGATACAGACGCCAGCCACTCTGCTCACGCAGTCGCAACCGCTCATCGACAATGCGAACAACCTGACGGAGCAGGCCAACAAGGCTGTGGTCTCGACCACCGAGGAGTTCGCCACTGCGACCGATTTCGTGCGAATCTGCCAGGGCCAGATCAACCAGGCCGAGGATGCCAGGAAGGCAATCACTGGACCGCTCAACGATCACATCGGATGGATCAACGATCAGTTCCGCCCGATCACCGATGCTGTGAAGAAGGCCAAGCAGATCGTGTCCACCAAGGCTGCCAAGTGGAAGTCTGAGGAGGATGAGCGTGTCCGCCAGGCCGCGATAGAAGAACAGCGCCTGGCTGATGAGCAGGCCCTGAGAGACGCTGAGGCGGCCTCAGAAGCCGGTGACGACGAGCGAGCTGAAGCGATACTAGATGTCGCCGCGGAAACGCCAGCTCCAGTGATGAAGGCTCCGGCTGCCAGGGGCTCGCTTACGGGCGCAACCGGAAGCACCAGAACCAACTGGAAGGGCGAAGTTCAGTACGAAGACATCAAAGCCGTATGTCAGGGCATCATCGACGACCATCTCCCGACCAACATCATCAAGGATTGGAACAAGACCGTGATGAACGCAGTCGCCAAACGAGTCGGCGCTGAATGGCCGGAAGATCAAAAGACCGGCAAGCATCATGGCCTGACCGTCAACAAGGATGTGAGCCTATCAGTTCGATAACGATTATGAAGAAGGTCTATAAGTACGAGCTGACCGTCCATGCCGGTGTGCTGAAAATGCTGCTGCCAAAAGGCGCTCAGATCTTGCACTACGGACACCAGGGAGATCCGAACATCATTTGCATATGGGCCCTGGTAGATATTTATGAGAAGGAACAGGCTGAATACTCGTTCCATGTCGTCGGCACTGGTCACCAGATCGATGGCTGGGAGAATTGGATCTGGGTAGCCACGGTGAACTACCATCCTGTTCCCCTGGTGTGGCACATATTCACGCTCCTGGAGCTTCCGGAAGCGTATCACCCATAGCTGACAAATTTGAGGAGACCGCTATGAACAAAGTAATACTGATCGGCAACCTGGGCTCTGACCCAGACACGAGGTACATGGACAACGGTGATGCCGTGACCACGATCTCGATTGCCACCAACCGTCGCTGGAAAGACAAGCAGAGCGGCGAGCAGAAGTCACATACCGAGTGGCATCGCTGCGTGGCGTTCGGCAAACGAGCCGAGACCATGACCACGTACCTGCGAAAGGGATCCAAGGTCTGCATCGAAGGTGAGCTGCGGACCAGGAAGTGGGACGACAAGGATAACGTCACCAGGTACACGACCGAGATCCGTGTGGACAACTTCGAGTTCCTGGATAAGAAGGAAGGCGAAGGCCGACCGCCGCACCCTGCTGGCGAAGGCAAAGATCCTGACACTGACCAGGATGGTCTGCCACCTCAGTCACGCACGGATGCTGATGACTCAGCTCCACCTGACGACTTCGACGACGACATACCATTCTGAGGAGGTGACGAATGAACACCGAAGCGGACGAAGTGCTGTCGATAAAGGATGTACGAGACAGCTTCAGTGAGAACCTGCCGGAATGGCAGCGCGAGATAAACCTGCACTGGTTGACCAGCCTGCACAATCACATGGCAGAAGGTGGAATCTGGGGCTCACCGAACCTGGGCACCGTGTACCGCAAGTGCGGTGACGGATGGGTCCTGGTGGAGAACTTCCGTGGGTAAAAACGCATACACATTCGGACCTGAGATAGAGGGGCAGACGCTATCGGAAGCTCATCGGAGGTACTTTGAAAAAGCCGTGAAGCCAAAAGGTGTCATCTGTCCATGTTGTAAACGCTTCGGCAAAGTGTATGCCAGAAAATTCAACTCAGGCATGGCCATGCAAGTGATTAACCTTTATCGACACAAGGATGAAGGATTCATTCATCTGCCATCGACTGGTACACGACACATTCTGAAAGACAACCAGGTTGGCAAGCTGGTGTTCTGGGGCATGGCGATAGCGCAGCCAAATCCAGATAATCCAGCAAAAAACAAAAGTGGCTACTGGAAAATCACTGATCGAGGGATCGCCTTTGTCGAGAACCGCATCTCAGTCTGGTCTCATGTAATTGAATACAACCAGATCATCCAGGGATTCCGCGAGAAAAAACGAATCACCATCTCAGATGCACTGGGGAGACCATTCCACTATCAAGAATTGATGAAGGATAGTCCGCCATGACTCAGCCACTTAACTACTGCACCCATGCCTGCGAGAACATGAAGGCTCTCGATGATGCGATCATCAGGAACGAGACCAAAAAAGTAGGCAGAGCGATCCTGGCTTCGGCCATGGAGTGCATCATCCTGCTGGAACAGGCGGAGAAATTCATATTACCGTCATGGGGCAAGATCTTTGAGCAACACGAGATGGAGATGTGCGACGAGGTTCAAATCCCGACTCGTCTCCCGTATCCAATCGTGGCGCTTGAATTTCCTTGCCCCTATGACGACCCTCGATGCGAGCCGATGATGCCGCAGGAACGACAATGCTCGAAGCGCATCGCGTTATGCGTCGAGACCGAGGTGCTGGATGAGCAAACCGAAATGCTTGCTCACATCCACCAGGTCCACACTGGCGACATGAAGGGCTTCTACGTGTTCCCGATCTCGTACTCGGATGATCTGGATCTCTGGATACCACCACCGGCTGGGATGTTCTTTCCTCGTGGCGGCAACGAGACCATGAAAGCGATGTCGAAGCATGGCCTGACCGCGGTCCTGCCCCTGGGCTTCTCTGCCTACAAGGAATATCCGGAGGAGGAGCGCCCCACCAGGGTCATGCGAGACCTGTCTGACGAGGTGTTCGCTACGCTCCATCTGCTGACAGCTCTGGCAATCGACCATGGCCGCTACGAGACGTTGCCAGCACCCACGAAGCTCAACAAGAAACGAGCGAAGAAAAGCCGAACGCCATTCTATGAATACAAAGTCCTGGACATCGTGGCTGACATCCTCCAGGCATCTCCGGCTGCCAAGCCACACCAGGGAGGCACCCATGCCAGCCCCAGGATGCACAAACGCCGCGGCCACATACGCCGGCTACGCTCCGGCAGGACCACCTGGGTCCGCAACATGATCGTCGGCAAGCCCACTGCCGGCGCAGTCGAGAAGGAGTACAGCGTCCATGAATGAATACGTCCACCTGGTCGGCGCTGAGGAAGTGACTCGCGCTGCCAGCAACATGAGGGCTGCTGCCGAGCAGATGACCCAGGCTGCATCATCGATCGATCACACCCTGGAGATGTTCCTGCGACGTTACGAGGAGTTGGTCCAGCGTCAGGAGCTGGTGGTCGCGCAGATGACCGCTGTCGATGAGAAGTCGATATTCGAGAGAGTATTCGGGAAGGATCGTCATGGGTGAAATAGCAGAGATGATGCTGGACGGAACCATGTGCGAGGGCTGCGGTGAGTTCATGGATATTGGCGGCGAGCCCCCAGGCTATCCGGTTCGATGCGCTGCTTGCAGCGAGGAACCTGACGACAGCCAGCCGGTGAACTACAAGCCTCCGAAGACGGTGGCCTGTCCGAATGCTCCGAGCTGTGAGCGAATGTTCCGCAGCCGGCAAGCTGCTGCTCAGCACTGGGCCGACAAGCATGGCTGATGATGTTCCTCGCGATCTATTTCCCCAGGCAGAGATTCCCCTGGAAGCCCAGATCAAATGCGTCGAGCGTGAGATCACGTTCCGGCGTCGAGTCTATGCCAGGCGCGTTTCCCAGGGACGCATGAGCGAGATATTCGCTGACCAACAAATCAAACTGATGGAAGCCGTTTTGGAAACATTACAGGAGCTACGCAATGCTGATCTATGACTGCGAAATTGCCAAGCTGATCCCGCCGAAAGACGAGCCCAGGGAAGAAGGCTTCGAGTATTGCGAAGGCTGGGGAGATCACCTGGGCATGGGCATCTCTGTGGTCTCGGCCTATGACTTCGAGGAGGGCTTCCCCAGGATCTTCATGGAAGACAACCTGGACGAGCTGTTCGAGATGATGGAGAAGACCGATGTCATTGCCGGCTTCAACAGCAAGCACTTCGACAACAAGCTCATCGCTGCACACGGATACACGGTCCCGGACGAGAAGACATTCGATCTCTTTTTGGAGATTAAAGAGGCTGCCGGGGCCCACAAATTCGCCAAGGGATACAACCTGGACAACTGCTGCCTGGTGAACCTGGGCTATCAGAAGTCCGGAGATGGTGCCCTGGCTCCCAAGCTATGGCAACTGGGCCGCATTGGAGCGGTCGTGGACTATGCGCTGCGTGACATCATGCTGGAAATGAAGCTCCTGGAGCTGTGCATGAAGCAGCCCATCATAGATCCAGGCAATACTGGCACCAGGATATTCGTCAAAAAGCCACAGACGACCTTGTAATCGGTGCAATCCTGTGGTCTAATTGATTATGTGTAAATAGCATAAAGGGTACAGTCATGAAAAAGTTCTTCTTTCCAATAGCCATGCTGGTCATGGCTGCCCTGGCATACGGCCAGGACTCGGCACAGCCGCCGAAAGATCTGTCTGGCTTCAGCGGATACGCTTGGGGAGCCGGCATCGAGTTCGTCACCAATCACATGGAAGGCGAAGACTACGATCTGATCAGCGCAAGCTGCAAGGATCTCTGGTATCGCGGCAAGCTCCTGAACGAAAAGCTCAGGCTCGTTTACTTATTCGAGGATGGGATGCTCACCAGTGGTATCTGGATCTTCGATGACGTAGATTATGAATCGTATTGGCAGGTGAGTGAGTTCCTTCAGAACACGTACAGCACCAACGTCGAGATGACAGTCAAAGGCGACGACTGGATCGAGGCCGAGATGTGGCCGAGAGGGACCAATGCTCAGATAGTTCACAACCTGGACGTAGAAGACGACCGTCATGAGGTCCATTACTACTACAGGAGCGGAGAGGAATAATATGGACATCACAATCGACAAGGGAATCCCAGTCCCAAAGGAACGACCGAACTTCAAAAGCTACATCGATACGATGGAAGTCGGAGACTCGTTTCGTGTCGATCCGGAATACTGGACTTCACTCCGCAATGCAGCCAGCAATATGAATAAGCGAACCGAGAAGCGGTTCGTGGTCAACAAGGTAAAGGAACCTGTGGACCCCAAGAAGCCGGATGGCAAGACTGGTGAGTTCGTCAGGATCTGGCGCAAGAAGTAAACAGTGGAGCGGTGACGAAGCGGCAGCCGTGCTGGTAGGGAGATTAGACACAACCTCTGTTGTGGAAAGACGTACCAACTCCCAGCGACCAGTGAGCCTGGCTGAATCGACGGACCCCGTTAGATTTTAGGCTCACGCCCAGGTTCGACTCCTGGGACGCTCCCATTACAACAATAACCGGAGAAGTCCATCATGCAATTCGAGCTGACTCGCACGACCGCCAAGTTCGGCGTATTCAATCCACGAGAAGAAAAGAACAAAGGCAATGCCTTCGACCTCCCGTTCTCAGTAACCCTGGGATCTGAGGTCCTGGCCATGCTCGCACCCACCAACGATGTCGATCAAAAAGACGAGGCCCTGGCCAGCGTAATGTTTACCCAGGAGGGTCACGTTGCCAGGCCATCGATCAATCCCATCGTCATCAATCGAAAACCAGAAGGCGCGGTTGTCAACATCTGGGATCAGGAAGACTTCGGGGATCCGCTGCAACTAAAACCGTGCAACCTGAAGTCACTGAAGGCTGAGCTGCAAACTCCCAACCATGTTGTCCTGACCGGGCTGATTCAATACTCGCAGTACAACGACAACGAACTCGTCCGCATCAATGCGCTGATGAACAAGTCATTCGACCTGGCCATCCACATCGAGCAGACAGATCTATTCGAGGATCCAGAGGCTGAATCCGAGGAGCAGGACGAGGGCTCCGAGGAGTAGTTCTACCAGGATCCGCTCAACCATGAGTCACACGCATCCTATCGCCAGGGCCCAAGACCTCATCGATCGGTTGAAACATCTCACCAGGCCGATCGGTGAGGCTGAGAGCAAAGATCTTCCCGCTGCATGGAATGAGTTGGAAGATCTTTTGGTCATGCTTGCCTCATCAAAAAAACTTCCACTCGACCAGAAAAAAGCAGATACACTTGCCACCGTTATCGCCGCCATCGATGACTTACGGAAAACGGAGAAAAGGGATGCTGATTCTGACGAGGAACCAGGGCGAGTCGATAAACATCGGGGAAGCGGTGACGGTGACGGTACTGGGCACGAAGGGAGGCCAGGTGAGACTGGGGATCCAGGCACCTAAACAGATCAAGGTTCTTCGCTCGGAGCTGTTGGATCGGGCTCCTTCTGATTCAGAATCCCGCACCGATCAGCCTGAGCCTGATAGCGACGAGTGACGACGACCAGGCCATCAGCCCAGGTCACGTAATCTTCAACAGTCAATGAACCTTCCGCAGACATCTCTGCCTGTGGGCTAACCTCGTGCTGCTCAAAGCAATCGTCAGGGAGAGGTGTCCGCACCGGGACTGGCACTTCCCGGATCTCCACTTCGGTTAAGACTGTCGGCGCTGTCTCGCAGCCCTGTAGCCAAAGCAGGGCAAATAGCATTGATGTCCAAATTCCCCAACTCCTCGCACGATGGTTCACGGAATATCTCCTCTCGCTCAATCCGGATACCGATTCCTTCTTCTTCCAGTTCCAGGATGTCCGCTTTCAGTTCTGATACCACAGCGACGTTCGCTGCTTCATCAACCAGGCGATCGGCTACGCACTTATCCAGCCGGTCTCCCAGGTCAGTAATTGCCACCAGGTTGTTGTCATTGGTTTGTTTGGCCTGAGTCACCGCGGCTTTCGCCTGGCCCAGCTTGTCATGCAGGCTTGAGTTCTCTCGCCACAGCAGTAGAGCAATGACAGCCATGATCCCTGCGGCAATCATCAATCCTTTACTCATAGCAAAAGTCCTTGTCGTCGATGTCATCATCCAGGAGACAGGCTTTCGTCTCCGTGAGATCATCACGCCGGCTTACCAGGTCCTGCAACCTGGCAGTCGCAATGTCGTTCGAGCCGTTGGCAGCGATCCACAACTGGGTCTCGGTGATCTGTTCAGTCACTGCCTGGATTTCATTGTTGAGATCCCGGATCTCTGACTTCGAGATGAACTTGTAAAGCACCTCGGTATTCTCCTGCACCGCTTCGGCCAGCTCCTGGCCTTGTGCTTCGCTGAAGAAAAACTCATCCAAGACTTTTACCGTGAAGCTCTGAGCCCGAAAGCCGATCACTGCCACGGCAACAATCAGGATCACTGGCACAGTGACCTTGGTCTCGCCTAACTTCGATAAATTCATGGCCATAATTAGCCCCCGTTTTTTGCTTTCTGCCAGTCCGTCGCTGACTGGCCTGTTAAATACGCTCCATACAGAACACCGAGCGACGTTGCGAATGCTCCGAAAACGATTGGATTGCCAAAGAAAAAGCCCATGCACAATGCGCCAGTAGCCACCAGGAAACTCAGGAATCTCTTGCCTTGATATTTATTCATGCGTAATCCTCCACTGTGATCCAGACCTGTTCCTCGGCATCCAGGGCATCGACGATCGTCTTGTACAAACGTGTGTACGCGACCACTGAGCTGGTCACCTGGCCGCGCTCAATCACATTCGATACTTGACCGTCGCCAACCAGGAGACAGCCTTCGGAGTCGTCGTCCTTGTTGCCGACATGGATATAAATGAACTGGAAATCAGGTACGTCCTGGAGCCATAGCATTCCCTTGTGGAAATCAAATCGATTGCCGTATCTCACGGTCATGCCGCCCTCAGTTCGCAGCTTGATCTGGTATCTACCAGGTGGGATTCGAGTCTCGCCTTTGATCTTTGGTTCGTTGAACTGATCTTCTAGCACGTAGCAGATGAACGCAGGCTGATTGCTCACCTCGAACATCGTACCCAGGGTAGCTTCATCTCCAGATGAGATGCGTCGATTAAGTAGTTCCATCAGACTGAGTTCTCCCGCATGATATTGCGAAGCCTGCTGCTCGGCTTCGTCGGCAATGAGACCAACAGATCCGCAGTTTTATCCAGACCTTGCTCAGCCAAATAATCAACCCGGTCTTCTGGCGATAGATCTATGAGGGTGTCCTGCAATGCCTCGAACTGGATAACAGCTCCAGCATTCGGTGGCTCATCCTCTTTATTTTCCGAAGATCCTGGTCGCTCCAACCAACCTTCCTTGGCTTCCTCCAACTTATCCCGCAGAAGATTATTCAGCTCTATGCCCTTCTCCTCGCCGCTCATCTCCTCGTCTTCCCACAGCTCCGTGATCTCCTTGCGAATACGCTTCATCTCGTTGTAGCTGGGCTTCATTGCCTTGGATGCTTCGACGACCTGCTCGTTGGTGAAGGTTGAATCGTATTTTGATGGCTGCTCCATGAACGCATCGATCTCGTCCTCCATCTCCAGCTTCTCCATCTGGCTGACAGCTCGCTCGATCTCCCTGGCATTCTGGCGTACCTGATAAATGACCTCCTCGAACGAAGTCCTCGATGGCGGATCATCGCCAGTATAGAAGCGCCTTGCTACAGGCATCTTGTCCCATCTGAGGTCTGGCCTGGCTGGATAATCGAACGACTTCCGAACCAAGTCGTCGCTCATCATCATCACGTAAGCGCCCAAGGTCCCAAAATATCCACGAACCAGATGTTCAAGAAGTATTGGATTCCTTAACGTCGCTGGGGCCCACTTCGGTAATCCCCTGGCAAGCTCGCGAGCTGTCGGACTGGTGGTAGGACGAAAGACGATCTCCGGCTTCACTTCGGCTATGTCCTGCATGTACTCAGGAACGATCGGTGATTGGAAGAAAGCGTTCCAGTTGTTCGTCGCTTCATACAACGGAGTGATGGCCTGCGGTAAAGGAACAAACGGGAACCGCGGACCCAGGATATTGAAAACTTCACCCATGACCCACCACATTCGATCGATCGCTACCTTGCCGGCGTCATCTTCATTGGAGTAGTAATACTCAAACGTGCGCTCGATGCCGACACCAAAGATCATGCCCAGCTCGAAGGATTTCGGGAGACGCCAGTGCTTGCCATTGGTCCAGAAATGGACGTACATATCCTTGTCGTCTGGAGGTAGTGCCTTGTATCTATCATCGTCTTTGTTCTTCAGCCAGATCATCAGTACAGCCATGGCATACATCATTGACTTGGCAAACGTCAGTCCTGGGGCTTCCGTGAATCGCTGTCCGTATCTAACCAGGCCCTGGACCCTGGCATTGAGGAACATCACGGACTGAACGAAGAATTGCACCGCGGCATGATCACCATGCTTGGCAAAGTTCATCAAGTCCTTGGCTTCCCAGATTGCCTCGGCCTTGCCGGCACCAGCTTTCATCGCAGGGATGTAGCCAGAACCAATTCGATTGGCATTCTCGGATGCTGCACCGATGTCGTTGTACAGGTGGAACAGCTTCCATGGTGCATCCAGGATTCGGTTTTTGAATCCTGTCTGACGCAAGGCTCGCTTCATCGCCTTGACCGTTGATACCGGATCGTTGGCGTTGATGTAGCCAGAATAAAAAGCGCCACCGGCAGCCATCATGGCCACCATCTCAGGCGACTTCGTGAACGCTTTCCAGGCTCCGGTCGCTGCCGACCATGGCTTGGGAAACTTCGCATGACGCGAGTTCGCGAATGCCAAAAAGATGTCTCGGAACCAGTTCGCCGCCATGAAATCTGGAGCGAGCGTGATCAAGGTGGTGCCGAGGCGCTTAACCTTTCGCAATGGCCACATGAAAAATCGGCCCATCACGCTTGAAAATTTCTTCTCATTGATCGCTGTGAGAGATCTCAGCAGCGTTTCTTCTCGGACCTCAAACCATTTTTTCTTTCCGTTGTACAGCACCGAGATGTAGTCATCTCCAACAGGTCGCTGCAAGGTCCACATCTTCTGCATGCTCTCCAGTGCTTCGGTGGGCATAGCTTCCCAGTCAACACCAGCTTGCTTGAGCTTACGCTTCAGCTCATCCATAGGGATGAACTCCTCCTTCAGGAAAGCAGTTGGTGGTGCCGGCACGAGCAGCCCAGAATCTTTGAGATTTTCGACTGCAAGCTGAGCAGCTTTGTTCTTCATCGTCGTCGTCGCGATGTGCTGGAAGTTGACGATGATGTTCTCCAGGATGTCACCGAGCGGATGCTTGGCTCCACGGAGACGCTTGATCGGTTGTGCTACGTTCGCAATTCCTGGGCCGCCCATGCCGGCTCGCTTGGCAAAGGATCCGCCCAACTCGTCGGACTTGATGCGGTAGAACGGCACGTAATCTGCCTGATCCCACAGCGGCCTGGTGTCTTCGTTGATGACACCTGCCTCTGATGCCCAGTCCAGGAATTGCGTCTTCCAGTCGTTGTATGCGTCAGCCACATCCTGGAACTCAGGAAATCGCTCGCCTAACTTCAGCAGCTCGTCCACACGCTCCTGGGTGAACAGAGCTTCCCTACCTTCCTTCAGCAGACGATCGGCTCGCCTGGCAGCCATCCAATAGCCCCAGTACGTGATCTTGTCAGCAACCGGCTCCAGGACCTCCAGGAGACCCTTGCTGCCTGGCTTGATGCCAGTGATCGTGCCCTCACCTTCGGCAGTCGTTACCGTCTCCCACACCGGAATGCCGTGGGTCAGGAACACGTACATTTGCGAATCCATGCTGGTGGTGAAGTGAGCCTGCTTGTACGCTGACATCTGTGCCGGCAGCTCGTGACCATGCGTTTGTCTGATTGCCCACTTCAGGCCGGCGAACTGATCGATCAGAGCTTGCTCCAACTTCATCTGTTTACGTTCGATGTTGATGATTTCGCTGATCTGTCTTTGCAGTCGCTCAAGCGATCGTGGTCCTGATGGACCGATATTCTTCCTCGCCCATTCGAGCGCATTGTCCAGACCAGTGTCGCCAGTCTTCGGCTTGCCTCGTTTGTGGAATAGCGGGAATCCTTTCTTCGCGGTCTCCTCCAGCTTCGGCGTGATCTCAATCTCCCAGGCTTCGTAACCCCAGTCCTTCTCGCCTTCTTGTCGCATGAGATTGTGCAGGCGCTCAACCGCTCTTGGTTTTCCTGGCAAGAAGCCGGCATGAGTATTAAATTCGTAAAAGCCATCTTCGGCTCGTGTTTCGATTCCCCAGACGCCTCTATCTTCCAGGTCAAACATCTCCCGGCCTTGTTTCACTAGATCAGAGTCGAGACCACCTTCGATAAACCGATGGATTTCAGGAGTCGTCAGTCGCCTGAGCCGTGCGTTATCCCACTTTTCGTATTCGTTGCCAGGCTGACCAAGAGTGGCAACACCTAACCGTTCCGCCTCATCCCTGGACGATTGACTGTTATCACCAGGCACCCAGACATCCTTCACCTTGCCTTTGAATTTCTTCAGGAACTTGTTGATGCTGTTGACTGCGACCTCGTTGTACGTGGTCCTGGATCCACTCAACGTCCTGCTACTACCTCGTGGAACCAGGATGCCCCTTAGACCGGCGTCTTCCGCTCGAATGGTTCCTCTATCTTTTTCAGATCCCAGGATGAGCCTGGCTACACGATCACCAACATTCTTCCGAAGCTGCTTGTTGGTCGTCTTCATGTCGAGTTGATTCGCTCCAGGTACTAACAGATCGATCGTGAAAGCATCTCCACGTTTGACCGGCGTGATCTCTCCGGTGAAAAGATCTGGTGTTGGATCTTGCTCAACTTCAGGGATTGGATGCTTAACAAACTCAAGTGATTCAACCGACTCAGCCCCTGACCAGCGAACCCCATGAACCTCGCCCTTGGAAAAGTAGATCCGTGGCATGCCACGCCTGGCCGCTTCAGCGATCATGTGTTTGATGACCAGTAGCTGCCAATCCTTCTCGAATGGCGCGAAGCTCTGGCCATCTGCATATCTTTGATACTTCCCGATGTTCTCATCAAAGCTCAGAATTTGAGCGCGGACAGTAGTTTGCAAACCTCTCGGCGCATCGTAATCAAAGAAGCCTGGCACTGGTCCACGCCCAGGCAATGGCTGACGGTCAGCAGCCGAAATCTTGTGCATCGCATCAGCCAAACTCGACCAGACCTTCCACAACTCAGATGCGTTGTGTCGATCCCAGTTAGACGAATCGCCGCTTGCATCTTCGATTAGTTTCGTCCAGGTCGCTTGACTAAAATCTCTCGCTTGAGCGGTCCTGTATATCTTGCCTTGCCTCCTCGTTCCTGCCGGCAGATCAGTCTCATCTCGCGTCTCATCCATGAGCTGGGCAATAGCCGTTTCTTCCCGCTCGGCCTCGATTTCCTTCTGCGGCGTTCCGTCCCATTCAGATATAACTCGTGGTGAGTTAATAGCTTTACGGTCAATCGTTTGAGCGTTGCCTGCTGCCCACTGTCTCTCCATCCATTCAGAAAAATCGACACCAGCAGTCACGCCTGTATTTCTGGTCGCATAGATCAAACGAGTGGTTAAACCGTATTCCCTGGCTTGTTGATTCACATACTGATCGAACTCCTCTCTGGAAATCAGCTCAGCGTTATACTGTTCACCGCGCTCACTTTTTCGCATCTTTCGATAGGCCGCGAACAGTTTGTTGCTCGCCTCACCGAGAGAATGGTAGAAGCCATGGTCCTCAAATACTTTGGCTTGAATCTCTCCTTCCTGTTGTTCCAAAGCAGTGTCAGCGGACGCTTGTCTTGAGGCCAGATCCGCTCTATAGCCAGCAAGTAGATCGATTGAGTTATTTGAGTATTCGCCAGTAAGGACAGCCTGGAGACGCTTTGACATATCCTTCGTCATTGGCCAGGATTTCAGTTCTTCGACGATCGTCTCTCTCGACTTAGCGAGGGCCTTAAAATCCTGTTGAGCTAGATCTTTGTGCAGTTGCTTCAGTCTTGGATTATCAAGTGATTCAGCCCTGGCCTTCTCGTACATGACCTCTGGAGGTGTGCCATCGTATTCCTCGCCACCACCAAAGGTGCCATCTCTGTTGTCGTAATCCTTATCGAAACCATGCTCAGCGTGAATCTCTTTCAGTTTGGCCTTGATCGTATCTCGAATCTCCTGATGCCAATCGGACTGCATCTCATCGATGTAGAAAACCTCGTTGCCATCAGGATCTTTGCGAATATCGAAGCGAACATGAGCTACGAAATTGTCGTCCTCCTCCCAGTGAGCGGTCTCTGTGAACAACTGCTTGTCTGGATTTTCCCAACGGAATAGCAGCACCCCGTAATCCTTGCCGGCAGGCTTGAGCATGTAGCTTGCCCAGGCATGAGTCTGTTCGTTGTAATGCTCCTCGGCAGCGTCCGCTGCTTCCTCCCAGGTGCTGTAATAACCGAGGTCACCGCCCTGATCGTCATAGATTCGGAAGTCGCCATCGTCATCCGTCATCATCTGATAGTTGCCGGAGTACCATCGTCTCTTGGTATTCTTTTTCTCCCACTCCTCTCGCGCCTCGTCGTAGAAATCTAGTTCGATTGCCTCTCTGGTTTTATCGTTGGCTTCCTCCTCCATGTCTTCTTCGCTGGTCCCATCCCAGGCACCGAGAGCTTCGTTCAGCTCCTCGGTGTCCATGTCTGCTTCTTCCGGAATGTCCGGATCAGCTTCAAGATCTGGATTCCAGTTATGCTCTGCCCAGACCTCTCTTTGCTGAGTATCGAAATAGGATCCCCAGTTCTCTGATTCGATGGGCTCCCAATGGTCGTACCACGTATCCTCCTCCGGTGAATCCTCCTCATCCGGATAGTCTTCGCTCCAGTCAGGTGGGCCGTAGTCTTCTTCTGGATTACCAGGTTCCTTGACCTCGATGTCCACACCATTGCGCTCGATATACGATTGAATGATATGCCTTGGGATCTTCTTCGGTTTTGTGCGACCAAACTCTTGGAGCTGGTTGGTCAACTCCTCGTGCCGCTCATCCATCAAAGCAGCATCGCGCTGCTCATTGACAGAAAGGAATTGCATCGGATCGTTTTCAGGATTTTTCTTCCAGTCATCCTTGAACTGTTGAGCTTCGCGGTTATATTTCTTGGCCTGTTTTTCCGTGGTCGGAAAGGCTTCCTCCCATGCTTGCTGCTGAGCAGCCTTGGCCTTCTCTGCAATCCCTTGAATCTCAGCGCCCAGTTCACGCTGCTCCTTGAAGACCGCAAACATTGGTGGTGGGAACAGCTTCTCAACATCCTCGAAGTTGGTGCGTCGTCCATAGCTGTGGTCTGATGTGAGCTGATACATCTGGCCCCAGGTAGCCTCGGCCAGCCAACCAGGATTCTTTGCATCACCCAGGCCCAGCCAATCGAGTTCGGCCTGCTTTATCTTTCCATTTTTGAGTTGGCCCTTCATAAACTGATACCAGCCATCGACAGAGGTGGCTTTAGTATCGGTCTCGTTGAATGCAGTCCACACCTGGGAGAAGAAGTATGGGGCACTGACATGACGCAGCCGGCCTCGCCGCTTGGATCTCTGATAACCACCTGGTCGTTGCACGAAGTCGCTCGACTGAGCAATGACCGACATGATCTGCCCAGTGGTGAACATCTGCTCCTGGCCAGTCATCCAGCGAACTACATTCTGTAGAGCCTCGACGATCCTATCCAAGATCTCCCTGGCTCTCTGCGATACGGTCTGTCCAGCCAAGATTCGTTGTGCGATGTGAGCTATGTATTCCTCCGCAGCAATCCGGCGCTCCTCAACATCATTCCAGTCCAGCTCGTAACTCCGCGCTGCTTCTCTGACCTGCTTCGGGAACGACTTGGCCACCATGTCCATGAACTCATCGAATCGCCATGGCGGAATGACTTGCCGGAGGCCGAAGTGACCAACCACTTCATGCAGTAGGGTCTCGACCGCTTCCGCCATGGAGCTGACGTTATTGGCAATGATGTAAATGTCATCGTTGAAGGCACCCTGGTCATACATCCCGGTGGTGTTTTTCTTGGAATGCTCGTCCTCCATAGACACCTGGAGATGCCGCGGCAGGTCCTCGATGGACTCGACCACTCGTACCGGAGGCACAGTGCGGAACATCCGATAGATCTTTTGTAGGATCTGTTGCACATCATCAACGGACTGACCTCTGCCGGCATTCGTCTTACGCCTGGCTCTCGCTGATGGGCCTTTCTTCGTCTCGACTTCGAGTGGATCAAAGACAGCCGACACCAGGCCGAGACTTGGGTGCTTCAGCCAATAGCCGGAATAGCCGGCGTCACGGATGGCTGCCTCGGATTCATTCAGATCTGGAGTTGCTGCCAGGTTTTCAGGATCAACCTGGAGGTCATACAACAGACGAGCGTCGATGCTCGTCTCATAGGTCTCAGGCCCTAGTCCCGATTCCTTCCGATACCCACCCGGAAGTTCCGGTGAGATACCATAGTACGTGCGGTCGATCCAGGTTTCCGGGAACGCTTGCGCCCTTTGCCCTTCGGCTCCGCGGATCCCTTGGCCATAGAAGCTGGGATCGATCCGGTCGATGTCGGCTCGCCGGCTGTAGTGCGTGAGGGTGATGCGCCCTTCTGCTGAGACTGGCGGAGCAACAAGCTCTCCGCCCTCTGTTGGGCGGCTTTCAGGAGTTGGTCGTTTGGCACTTAATCTACCCTCCTCGGACACCCAAACAGGCAGGAGTCCGATCTTCTGGTCAGCATACACGGTATCCGCGGCTGATGCTGTGCGGTTCGTCTCACCATGAGGCCCGTAATTGACCCAGCTATTCTGGCCCCTGGTCTCTACGGTCATGGCTCGCCTGGCAAGCGGTGAATACATTGCTGCGTGGTGCTGCCAAGCGTTCTCCTCGCCCCTGGCGCGGAAGCCAAAGCCATTCGCCAGGTGGCCGAAGTAATCGTGGACCACTCGAAATATGTCGTTCGCCAGAGCTACCTTGCCAGAGATCTTGTACTTGGTCTCGTTCAGCAGGGGATTATCGATCGCCTCGAACTCAGCCCTAGTGCCAAAGGCTTCTCGTGTTGGCAAGACCCACAGGTGATTGTTCTCACGGATGTCCAGGATGGCATCTCTGGGGCTCCTGTACGGATCCTTGCCCTTGACGAACTCGACCTCCAGGCCGCTCTCCAGGACATACTCATACTGTGCCAGGGTCTCATCGATCATTGCCTGGTAAGCTGCCGCGACAGCCGGATCACTCGGATCATGCTCCATCCTGGTGAACTCTCTGGCAATCATCGAAGCCCGGCGAACGTCGATCTTGGCTCGCTCTTTTGCTGGTTCGTACTCGATGTCATTGGCATCGGCATACGCCTGAGCTGCGTCAATGGCCGGCTGGAATGGACGGAAGTCCACCTCACCTCTGCCAGGCACGAATACCACCTCCGATAGAACGGCAGGTGTCTTCGTATTGGCAGTCTCCAGCCACTCACGCAGCTCCTCAGTCGTCATCGCGACCACTGAGCCCATCTGTGCGCCACCATCGGTGTAGTTGCGACGGTACGCCTCCTGTGCCTCCTCGGTGTCCCGGTAACCGAGCATGATCTTATGCTCGTCGAAGTTCTCCAGGGACATCGGTTTCGCTGGATCCTTCTTCTGGTTGATGATCACCGCATGGCCTGAATCCAGGTATGGACCAAAGAACGCATCGATCTGATCGAAGCCACCTCGACCATCAGGCTCCCTGCTCTCAGTGCCCTTCAGGTAGCCGTAGGCATCCTTCATCTTGAATTGCCATGGCTTACCCTTTCGATCAATACCCTTCCTGGTTCCGCCTTTCTTGGTCTCAATCGTTCCAGGAATTGAATCGACTCGCAGATGCCCCTTCGGATAGTTGCCGGCCTCGGCCTGCTCTGGGCTCTTTGGTTCCTCTACTCGACGCTGAACGGCATCCAGGCGAGCCCTGACGGAACTGCGAGATTCAACGACATCAGATCTGAAGACTTCCATCGGGCTGATCTCGTCTTCTTCTGCCACGATCTCTGACCTGAGCATGTCGTACTTTTCGACGAGCTTGTCGATCGCTCCCAGCATCGCATTGATATTCTGCACGGCTGTCACAGAGGCAGGCTTGTTGCGTAAATTGACAAGCAGGCCCTCAATGCCCTGACCTTCCTGGAAAGCGGTCTCGATTGCCATATCGGTGACGCCTGGATAGGCCATCCTGAGTCGCTGCCGCACACCAGATCCCCACTCATTACTGACCATTCGCTTCGGAGCTGTTGGTTCCTTGGCCAATGGATGCGTTTGTAGTTCAGGTAACGGGCCCACGAGATCTTTCAATCGCTCAGGGACTGTCACCCTGTCAGTGTCATGCTCCGTTTTCGTTACTTGCTCGCCGGCAAACAAGCGCCTGGTTCGTCTCTTGAATCGAACCAACTCCTCGTCCTCGTCTGGCTCGCCCTTCGCTGCCTCCTGGAATTGCTTCAACAAGATTTCGAGGTCTTTCCTAAGTTTTGCTTCGTCTCCTGCTGGCAGCTTTTCAAACTCCTCGAAGACCGTCATGATCTCGTCCATCTGCTCAGGAGTTAAGGTACTCCAGCGATTATCGATCTTCGTTTTCAGCGCCGGAGTCATCGCTGTCATGGCCTTTGGATGAGCTTCCTGGACCTTGGCGTATTCCTCCATCACTCGCTGCGCTCGTCGAACCACGCCTGGCTCAACTGGCTCAGCAATGTCGATCGCTTCGCCGGTTCTCCTGATGGTGATCTCCTCACCTTCCATGATGATTTCTTCGCCGGCAGCCCGTTCTCGCAGATTCTTGAGTTCCTTGAGGCCCTTCGGCAGCAGCATCACCCGTTCCTCGGCACCAACAAACATGCCGTATTTCCCGTTGGTCAGGGTGTATTGCTCATCGATTGTCAGGGGGTCGCCGGCAGCAACACGCTCCAACAGATCCACATCAACATCCACCTCAGACAGACCAAGCTCGTCGGCCTCCTCCTTCGAGATTTCTCGGTCCATCTCGGATGGCATTTTCTTCAGTGGTTTACCACCAGGCCCTGTCTCAGGAAGATCAATCCAACCAGGACCACCATCTGGATCAACATCCCCTTCATCGACCACATCCTTGTAGAGTGGATGCACCGCAGTAGCCAGGGTGCCACCAACACCGAAACCGATGATGGCTGATCGCCTCAGCATGGCCCTGCCTTCTTCGGTTGTGACAATCTCAACAAGGGCTTCACCGAAGGTCATCTCATCCTCGATGATGCCCATGGTGTAGGCTTCCTGAATAAGTTGGGTCACAGGCTCCTGAATCGCCTCAGCGCCTCCAGCCTTGAAGAATCGCTTCAGTAAGGTGCCACCTCCTTTGGTCAGAATCCCAAGCGGTATTTTCTCAGTCAGCATCTCCGCAGCAGCAAACACGGTGCCATCCAGCGTTGCTTCACTGTGCGATCGACCTCGGCTTATTGACTCAGCGTACTGATCAGCGAATACCTGGCCGCCCATAACGGCAAGGCCAAGAGTTGGGCTCCTGGTTACAGCAGTCGTGATCAGCATCGGAGACATATTGATCGCGCCTTCGATGATGGCTCCAGCGTAATACTTGGCCGAATCCTCCCGGACATTCGGTTGATAGTTCTGTAGGTATTGAGTCGCTTCCTGGTGGATCCGCAGACCTTCCTGAAGGTCGGCGTTGTTCTCCGCTTCTTTCAGCATCTCACCGTAATACTCAGCCGGCTCCTTGCCCTGGACGTAAGCCTCTACCTCAAGGGCAAAGCTATCCTCCGGGGCAACACCTTGGTCTGAAGCAGCCTCCAAAATGTATGCCAGATCTCGTGGCGCATTCAGGAACATCTTCGCGCCACCATATTGCCGCTTGAATCCCGCTGGTACGTTGGTCAGTGTGTCCCATAGCACCAAACCCCATGGATCTTCCGGCTTTTCTTCCCTCGGTTCTTTCGGCTCGTCAGGCTTGCGGTTTGCCCACTCCTCCCTGGCTGTCGGAAGGTAATCTGAACGGGCCCCAGCCGCCGCCACCGCTTCTTCCTGGGTAGCAAAATTCGGATGGATCCAACCTTTCTTCGCCCAGCTACGGGCGCTCTCGATCGCCTCCTCCTGGGAAACCTGCTTGCCATTTACCATGGATGGGATATTGAACCAGCGGCCATCAGCGTCGATCGTTATGCTGAGTTCGCTGGACGAACTGCCATCTGGATTTTGAACAATCGGCCTGGTTGGATCGATCAGGAAACCTGCTTGATCCTTTGGATACCTGGCCCATTGCTCTCGCTCTTTCTTCAGCCGGCCTTCGGGAGATGGCCTGCCTGGAGTATCTGCATTCGGGCGCAGATAATCATTCAGTGCGTTCTCTACTTCATTTTCTGGTGGCTCCTCCAAGCCGGCGCGTACCAGGGCAGAATGCGGTGCCGGCCTGGAACTGCCAAAGCTAAACTGACCACCACCTTTGTTGCTGAACAGCTCACGATTGAGCTTGATGTTGTCCTTGGTGATCTGCTGGCGTTCTTCACGAGTAGGAGCGTTTCGCTTCATCTCGGCTTTCGTTTCATCACGCCACGCCTGGAACGAATCGAATGCACGAGTCAGGAAACCAGGCTCCTCGTCTGATCCAATATCAATACGACTCACCGGAGACGCTATATCTTCGGTTTCCGCAACAATCGACAAGGGCTCTGGCTTTGGAATTGCAGCCGGAGGTGGAGCCTGAATCTCTGGTTCGTCGGCTTCACCTCCGATCGATAAAAGCCCTGGCTTCGGAGCTGCCGCTAAAGGCTCCTGCTCCTCCTCGTCTTCTTCGGATATGATTGAAAGCTCTGCCATTACTCTACAATCTGAGGCACACCATTGACCATCTTGAATTTCCTGCCATCTTCTAACGTATAGACCTTGCCTGGTTTGATCCTGGCACGATCGTCAGGAGACAGTTTCTCCAGGATTCCGGTTGTATCCTTCGCGGCACCAGCACCTTCACCACCTTGAGTGGCATAGCGACGGACGATTTCCATTCTCTTATCGACACGAGTATTCGCCACTTCATCCTGCTGCTCAGGAGTCATATCCTTCCATTTAATCTTTCTGTTGGCGCTTGGCACATGATGTTTCTGACTCTTACGATCAGGATCGTCAAGATCCTTTCTGACTCGATCAACCTGGTCAGCCGCTTCTAATTCTGGGAATGCAACCTTCGCTCCTCCGCCTGTCCCATAGGCAAGCGCACGACGCTTACATGCCTTCAATGCAGATCCTGATAGACCTTCGCACTCCAATTCTTCGTAAGCCTGACGATCAACCTCAGAAGCAAATTTCTCGGCGTTTTCCGCACTAACTGGTTCACCACTTGCATCCAGGATCGGAGTCGATACACCCTCCGAGATGCTTATGTAGTTTCCGCTTTTGTCGGTCTTGATCGTTGCGGTTGGAGTTTCGGCTTTCTTGATCTGCGCCTCTGTGAGACGCCGCTTTTGCTCACGCTCCTGAGCGTCGATCGCGGCCTGTTTTGCAGCTTGCTTGCGACCTACGTGACCCTTGAGTGCAGCTCCACCAGCAATGCCGATGTCGCCGCCCAGGGTGCCTTCTCCCGTACCGGACTGAGCCATCAGGTTCAAGCCGAACTCCATCAGAATCAGGCCCTTCTCCTGCCTGGTCAGGCCCTCGCCTTTGGACTTGCCTTCCGGATCGTCCTCAGATTCCTCGACCTCGCCGCCTGTGGTCTTGGCATGCTCCTCATCGATTGACGAGCCCTTCTCATTGAGGGCTTTTTCCAGCGCGGCGGTCGCGCTATTTATGTCCTCTGGATTAGCGGTCTCAGACATACCGGCAAAGCTGTCAGGCCCAGGCTCGAACTCACCACTTCTATCTGGCTGTTGCTGAGCTTGCACAGGTGGAATCGCTGGTTGCGTACCTCCTGGATCTGGTGCGCCTGCAAAGGTAGGAGTTGCTGCTGCTGCTGGATTGATGCCACCTGGTCCTGGCAATGCCGCCATAGGCCCTGTTGGCGCACCACCTGGGCCGATAGGTTGGCCCTGTAAGGGTGCCTCTGGCTCCTGTGGCCCTGGAAAGGTCATCGCTCCTTCAGGTTGCTGGATGCCGCCACGAACGATGTCCTCTAATGCTGGGACGTTTGTGGCGATATATTCTTCAAGCAATCTACCCATGACTGATCCTCCCGTAATCAACGGTTAAGTAGCCATTCCTGCGCCCCACGAGATCTGGCCTGGTAACGATCACCTCATCAGCCATCACGCCTTCAGATATGTTTTCGTCACAGCCGATTGCTTTGGCTGCATCGTTCCAATCCCACCTGTACCAGTTGAACTCACCATACTTTCCAATCAGTTCGACGTTATCCTTCAACCGGATGTCGGATTCGTCTCCGCCCTTATCGGCTCCAGCCTTAATCATCGTACTCAGGCCGCCAGTGAAGTAGGCCGCGGCCACCGTGGTCGCCGCACCCAGGACTGCCTGGAATGTGCCACCACTGGTCTGTTCGGTGGTGGTCTGGGTCTCGCTGTAGGGTACGGTGCTGAGTGCAGCCAGGAGCGGTTGCAGATTGGTGATGTCCCAGTCCCTGGCTTCAACGAACTCCATGTAATCGAAGTCGAGATTCACCTGTTCCAACTGCCGGCGCAGTCCGCCTGTGACCAGGAGATTGTTCATCTCGTTGGAGAGCATCTGTTGGCCCTCTGCTCCGATTGCTCGGAACTGATCTGAAGCGGCTCGTGCCGCTACACGATCTTGCTCGAATCGATTCGCCGCGGACTCGAATGCCGAAGCATAGCCGCGCTCATACAGATCTGAGATTGCTTCCAGGCTCTTGCCGCTGGCCTCGGATGTCATGATGGCAGCCCTGGATCCACCAAAGGCCGAAGCCATGGCAGCCTCCTGACCTGCCGCGACCTGCCGGCGCATTCCTTCCTCACGCATCTCACGAGCCGCAGGCTCTAATGCGCTCTGGATATAGGGATTCATGTACGCCTGAATATCGGCGTCGAGGAAAGACTGCCCTCCCCGTTCAGCAAATTCTCGCGACCGTTCTACATCAGCTCGGTACGCGCCACCTTCGGTAGCTGCCATCTCCATCGCTGCCTGCTCATTCGGATCGAGTTCAGCGAATCGTTGGCCTTCATATTCCTGGTAGGGACGATCGGCAATACGCCGACCCATCGCTACCGCTTGCTGACTACCTGCCTCAAGCCACTGCGGGATCTTCCGTTCTTGAGTCGTTGTCTTTTTCTTTTTGGACATCTCTTGGTGCCCTCACAAAGTTGCCGCCACCATATTGGTAGCCTTTGCGCTCCATCAACTTGTCTTTCAAGTCGGTGTCGCGGCCAGTCATCATTCCGATAATGATTGGCAACCCTTTCCCTGTCGCCGGATCTCCACTTTTATCCGCAAATCTCTCGACCGCTTTCATAAGCTGGTCGGCAACATCCGTGTCTCTCCAAGTTCTCAAAACGTATGTCCAATCGTTCTGCATTACCCAGTCGTCGCTCCAGTCATCTCTCGCGATCGACATGCCCATCGCTGCTACGATCTGTTTCTGGTCGTGCGTCTCAGCGACAACGACAAAACCCTGATCAATCAGGCTCAGTATGTGGAAGATCTGCTTCGTTTCATTGATGCTGATCGTCGAATACCAAATATCCTCTCGTTGTTCCTTAGCCGCTCGCTTCAGTAAATGCGCGACCTTAATCACATCCCAGGGTGTTGCCCTGCGAATCTTCACCTTCTTCATGATGGCTGTCTCCTATGATTCCGACTCCAAAAAAACTATACCTTCGGTAGCGATTGGTCCTCCAACCTCAAGAATCCATACACAATAACATTCATCGCATCGATGCCGGTAATGTCGTCCCTAATCGTCAATACGACCTTTTGCATCGATCCGTTCCGTAATTCCAGGCCCCACCTGAATCCGAAAGTATCCTTGAGATCCAGAACTGGAATGATGCCTTCAGAATTACCAGACACGTTGAAAGCGATGAATGCACTGGTTCCATCACCCACGCCTGGCAATCCGGAGCATAAGCGAATGAAATCGAAGTTGGTTTGCAAAGACTCCGCAATATCTACTTCTCCCAGCTCGTCCGTATAAAACAGCCGCACTCCATTGGTCAGCGCAGCTATATTTCCGAACTGATTCAACGTCATGTTCTGATCGACGATGATGAACGACAACCTGATGATGTAGAGATCCGCTTCCTGTGGTGCTGTCACAAAAAAATCGACTGGCGTCACGCTACCATCAACCAGCATGTCGGATGATCCGCCTGGTGTTCCATCGAGAGTCAGGAACTGACGAAACGGACGGACATTCTGCCTCACGCCGAACGGAGGAAATGGCCGCTCGACGGTGCTTATCGCGCCCGATCTTTCAACTCGCGCTTCAGTTCGCTCAGGTCCTGCGCCGATTAACTTGGTTTTGAGCAATTACAGCTCCTCGTAGTAGCCCCGCATTCCCACGTTTGCTACGTCCGTTGCGCCGGTCACTTTCTGGAAAGCGATGGCGGTATCAGGCGGCAAGATTACTGCATCGTCCAGGACGACAAGCACTCCACCACCAGCACCATGACTGGCTATCGCAGTTTCACCTGTTGACGTTATTCCGGTCACGTTTTCCTCTAAGGCTTCGGTTTCGGCCAGGATACCTGAGCCGAAATTCAAATTAACCGGAATCACAGCCCCACCATCAGATACTGGCGCAGCGCCAGTGACCTTGTGGATCTTCCAGACTGATGCCACATCGCCTCCAAGACGAGCGAGTTCGACGACGAAGATTCTGCTCTGTGAGGTATTTCTGAAATACCCTACGAACTCTCCGGCTACCGCAGTAGCATCCTCAAAGATCGTGTTGAAAACCCGCTGGTCATCTCGCGACACGTAAAAACTTCGTGCGCGGGATTGCGCGTCAACAAGCGCCCTGCCCGTACTGTCTATAAGCAGCTTATTGCCATCTGCTGCACTTTCAATTTCTATGCCCATTATGGTGGCTCCTCAATTTCCATGTCGTTCATGATCGTAAAATGTAGATTGGCGATCTGCAATTCCCTGGTCGTAAGCTCCTGCAAAGTACGAGATTTCTGTAAGCTCGTTCGCACATCCGTATTGATGTCTTCAATGTCATCGAGCGTATTGCTGATAGCTACGTTGCTGGCATTGAGAGCAGCAAGCTCAACCAATACATCGGCATTATCATCTTTCTCGATGCCCTGGGCATTAAAAACCTTCATGTCAACACCGCCCCGGTGATCGTGAAATCGACCTGGTTGGGATCAGTAGTCTCCGCCTGGATTCGGTCAAATTGTGCCAATACCCATACCTTGCCATCCGATAGAACCTCTGCAAATTCATTCTCCAAGAGTTCGGCCCTGCCAACCTTTCTGCGTGTCGATCCGTCGCGAAGAATATAGAAAATGACATCCTGCTCTGAAACACCATCATTATAGACATCGAAGGACCTGACGATCGTCGATACCGATGCGGTGAATAGCGTACCAGGCGCATTCGGAAGCTGACCATCTGCAAGTGACGCTCCAACATACGGCATTACATTGCCCACTCAAGGAAGGAATCAGATTCATCCTGGTTCTCAAGCACAACAACCCTGGCTGTAAGCTGCGAGATTCCGATAGTGTTGATCAATACCTGGCTGTTGATCGATGCCAGGGCAGAGACCAGTCCGGTAATCGCAGTCTGTGGATGAGCGTTCGCAGCATCTCGACCAGTCAATGCGTTATGCACTGTCTCAATAGGAGCAACACCACCACCACTACTTCCTGTCGTAGCCTCGACTGTATTGATCCATCGAACCAACTCATCGACGAGCTGACGCATCTTGTACTGGTCGTATGTCGCGTCAAATTGTGGAAATGATGGCCTACCCACCGCCGCGTCTCCCATGTGGCCTGACGTTTGCTCGCCAGGTGCCCATGCGCCAATCGTCGCCTAGTGCATCGGATTGAATCCGATACGAGATCTGCCTGGCTCTCATCCGCATATCGATGCGCTTGGTAGTCGGTAGAATCGTGAATGGTCCCTTGGTCACCTCATCACTTGGATCCTGGGGATACTGCCGGCCAGTCAGGATCAAATCAATCGAGCCGACCAGATTCTTGAAGTCCGGGATCATCGAGGCAATGTGCATTATGTGTTGGCCGCCTGGCTCAATCTCAGCATCGTAGGTTTCGATGAACGAGTTCATCGGATGCAGGACACCATCTTCGTCAGAGTCATCCACGCCTGTTTCGTGCAGGAATAACTTGCCGCCCTGGGTAGCGTATGGAGCCAACAGGAAAGCACTGGAATCGTGGAAAGCGGTACGTTCGATCGTCCCATAATCCCAGACCAGATCCTTATAGTTGAACTTCACGTATCGAGTATTGGTCTCGGACGACTCATCCGGATAGAGCCACCAGACTTCGGTGAACAGCTTATTGACCGAGGCGAATACCTTGAAGCCCTGGGCTCCATTGAGGTCGTCGAATACCTGGTTACGAACATCACAATCCAGCACTCGCAGCACACCGTCATAGATCAGGAAGTCATCTTCGCCCATGAAGAACACGATGCCATTCACATCGACGCCGGCATTCGGGCCGATAATTGCCACGCTCTGGCCCAGGTGTCTGAGGCTGAAAACCAAAGCGCCACCGATAAACTGCATAGCATGAAGCGACTCATCGGTCATGATGATGATGTCACCACGAGACTCGACTGCTGTGACGATCGCTGAGCCCTTATCCAGGCGCAGGTCGCCGGCAGTATTGATTGAAGTCGGCACCCAGTCCTGGAAGTTCTCCGAGCTGGACCATCTGATCAGCAGCTTGTCTGGTTCACCAGGAGCTACTGCGTTTCCTGTTCCTGCCCCGAAGGCAATGACATGCCTGGCTTCCGGAGATACCAGCATCCACTGAATGGTGGCCGGAGCTTCCTCTACCAGGACAGCACGAGATGTCGTGCCGAGACTCAGATCCCAGTGGAATAAGGCTCCAGCACTCGGCGCGGCCAGCAGGTCTTCACCAAAGTTATCCAGGCTCCAGATCCTGAGTGCGACAGCAATGCCGGTGACAGTTGATCCAAAGCCGTACAGACCTGCACCATAGGGCCCGGTGCCCCAGCCCTGCACAGTGACATTGCCGGATGCACCGACATCGATGTCGTACTCGAACAGCACGGTGCCGCCGCCTGAAGCGGTAGCGGTGGCTGGGAAGTCTGCCTCGATGGTGTAGCTGTTGGCATCGATCACGGCTCCAATCTGAAATTCACCGTTGAGATCCAGACCACCAACGATTGACGCGCCAGAAAATCGAACAAAGTTTCCTACCGCACCACCATGAGCCACATCATTCACGGTCACCGTCTGATCACCCAAAACGGTGTCGAATGGATCCGTGAGAATGCCTGTTTGGCGGAGCGGAGTAATGTCGAACAGTGTTCCCTGGTTTACCAGGTAGAGCTTTACGTCTGTGCCAATAGCAAGCCATCGCTCACCATCGAGATCTACCCAGTCATGCAGGGCCCTGGCAAATCCCAGGAAGCAGGTTTGTTCTGTTTCAAATTTCGGAGCCACCACGATTGATTCAGCGAAGCCGCTGCCATCCGCATTAGCAATCGTCGTGACTGGCGTGATCGACAGGCTGCTTGTCGCCGCCTGGTCGCCATTCGCCGTGACCTGCTGAAAGGGGAAGATGTTGACGTTATTGCCATCGGCATCGCATGGCAGGGATTCAGTGAGCCTGACTGTCGTCGCGGCTGCGATCGGCGCTGACAGGAAGCGAACCACGTAGCTCAGCTCATTAACGTCATCCACAATGTCCGATGTGGCGCAGTACAAATTGATGTTGTTGCCGAGAGCAGGAACAGCAGGCAATCCATTCTGTATCTGGATCGTCGATGTGCCAGCGATGATGTTCGTGACAGTCTTGGTCCAATGGACTCCGCCACCATCGAGGTCGATCCTGACGATCGTCTGGGCCGTAATGTAGGTGTTGATTGGCTGATCCAGCACCAGGACCTCAGAGCCCACTGTGCCGCCACCGATGATCGATGCTCCACCAGCTCCACCGGAAGTGGGGAATGCTGCGGTGGGAGGCGTGATGTTGCCGCCTGTCGGATACCGAGCAACACCTACCGTGATGCGAACGTCATCAAGGTAGCCATCGAACCAGCCTGCATTGGCCCCACCGCCAGGATCATAAACACCAAGTTTGACGGTTTCAGTAGAATCATTCATCGGCCCAAAGATTACCGGAGCCTCGAACTCCAGCAGGCCATCGAACCACAGGCTCAATACGCCGCCTGCCGATGCCTGCATGACAAAGTGATACCACTGACCTGTATTCGTCGAACCGGCTGGCAATGAGCCTTGCTCAAAGACGCTGGTAGCTTCACCTCTGAATCTGATTGCGCCTCCATCCTGGATAACGCTTACCGCAAATGCTCGATCAGACGAAGTGCCAATGGACCACTGCGACACCAGCGTCATTTCATCGCCAACAGCAGGGAACGAATTGAAAAATGCCCATCCTTCTATCGTGAAATCTCCGGATCCTAAAGAGAAAGCAGGATCATCAGGATATTCCTGGTAGCTGCCAGCGGCTAAAAAGAAGCATGATGCTGAGCCCCACTTCTTCTGTGAGGTATCAAGTTGGGCACTACCGATGAAGTTCGCACTGAGGGCATTATTCGATTTCTCCGTGTAAACGGTAGCGCCATTAGGACCGTCTTGATCAGCGAGCAGTGCGACACTGGCGAACGAAGCATCACCAGCACCACCAAATTCAGCCGGATATTCGATGACACACGCATCTCCCAGGGAGGCTGTGACCGCGGCATCGAGGTCAAAGATGAAAGCTCCTTCGACTGCTGCTACATCATTGATCGTCCTGGTGCCCCAGACTCCAGTCAGAGATGTACCAAAGAGCCATATCGGATCTCCATCGAGAACGCTAAACGTGCCCTCAAGCGGGATCGACGATGCGCCGATGATGTACGTCGCACTCAGGCCAGTGAACTGGCTGTTCGCATTATCTACGTTGCCAGGCGCAGTACCGATAGGAGCAAGGATCCAGCCGCCCAGCTTTTCAGGCAGGAGCTGGCGAAAGCGAATCCTGTCACCATCCTTGTATCGACCGAAGGCACCACGAGCAGTCTCCTCGGTAAGGACACCAGGGCCGATCTCAAGCTCTACTAAATTTCCTCGCGCCATTACAGCCCTCGATGAATAATGAACTCAAGCGGATACTGAGTTACCCGCTGAGACCCTGGTGTGAATTGCCCTCCGGCAGAGGGGTTAATCTGAACCGGGCCGGATCCGGCTATGCGGAACCAGCACTCGACCAGGACACCATTCTCCTTTATGCACAGATCGTATTCGTTGAAGTTTGGCCCACTCGGCACCAGGCCAGGATTGACCGGACCTACTGGAACAAAAGTGAAAAGATTGGTGCTGATGGTCGAATCGATCAGTGGGATCCTGACAACTGTCAAACCACCTTGAGCCGAAAATGTAATCAGGACCTGCGTCTGCCCGGCAGTCGCATTGCTGATATTGAAAAGCTGACCCTCAAACGGAGCCTCCATCACCAGTGCCGTGTCGCCGGCTGCATCAGTTGGCGCACGAACAATGCTACCGGCCTGATCAACGTACACGAATGATTTCTCACCAGGAGGAACGAGTCGTCCTGGATTAACCGAGGTCCTGACCTCTACATCAAACGGTGGATCGGTCTCGTTCGAGACAACGTACAACTTTTGCAGCGGAGGAACCGTGATGACCCTGGGCTCACCTGGATTGCCGATCACATGCAAGAACATGGGCCTGGCAGTATCCGAAGATCCATTCGCCAGGCTCAGCTCAACACTCCCAAACGTGACCTCAAGATCGACTCGACCAGCAATCGCAGCCTCACCCAGGGTAATTACACCATCGTTGTAATTGTTGCCCCAGATGTTGACGTTTTCCTGGTCGCTCTGCTTGGTCAGGCGCAGTTGGTTAGTGAATGTATCAGCCATCAGAAGCCCGACTTGTAGTAGGTTCTGGTCTCGGTGCGCGGTAGCGTCATGACCGAGTTATCTGGTATTGGTATCAGGAAATCGTCCTTAGAATACTTCCATACGCCAGCCGAAATGGTGAGGCTCCACTTCTCGACGATCGATGGACTGATCCGCAGATACGTTGGCCAGGATTGTTCAAACGAAGGCAGAGCTTCCGCAGGAAATAAAGCCGGCGTATTCGGGATCAGCTCGAACTCCGAGAATGGATTGCCTGGATCTGGAGACATCGTGATGTTAATGAAGTCCTCTATTTGAAACATGATTCTCTCACCCTGGATCGCATACCGATAAGTCACTGTATGTAATGGTGTTGATCCTTCCAGATCGAACGTACCAGTAATCCAGACCGATGGAGCTTCCACAGCATTTTCCAAAAACCTGATCGAGAAAACCTCGTCCAATACTTCATCGACGAAAACCACTGCGCGGATCTCTGGCTTCAGAATCACACCTGAGCCAGAGATCGTCTTGAAGGTCACATCATCGTCAGCGACATTTTCCACCACGTACATCTTCTGAGTCGGTGGATCCGGCACTGAAATACTCCGCGGCACTCCAGGTGTGCCACTGGCGCGAAGGAACATTGGTCGATGGCTATCAGGAAACCCATTATTTGCGCTCAAGATGACATCGCCAGGGCCCACATCGATGTCGAAGATCTGGGCCATAGCCTGATCAATCAGATCGGCAACACCATCGTTCAGCCCGGCACTGATCGGTGGTGCCCATTCATCGAGCTTTGCTCCGACCTCTGGTTTGCGGAATCTCAGTCTTGAGGTAAAGGCATCGATCATTGATCAGACTCTTGGGTAATTCGTAAAAAGTGGCTTGTGGTTTTGCGAGATAAATCGAATCGTCCCGCTGATCCAGGGCGCTCCACTGCACTTGAAGAACTCGATGCTCAGGCCATCAGCAAAAAAACAGACGTAACAATCGTGGAAAAACGTAACGAAACCATCGTCTTCTGCGATCGTGACTGTCGTGCAGTGATCGGCAGACGGTGATGGAGAATACTGCGAGCCATCCGCTGTGCCACCAGGGAAGTTGGTTTTGACCCATCGATAGCTTGTGTCATTCACCGTGACACCTAAAGGACCTGCGTCAAGAGGGAGCTGAGCAGAGACAACATTGCCCTGCGTTGCGGTAATGAGCCCTGGAAACTGAGCGCCGGCACTTGCGCCGATGATTGTTCCTGGTTGTGCTGGCGAATTGAAAGGATCACCCTGTTCAAAGGCTCCTCCTACCGAGCCGATCTGAATGACAGCATCGAGAGCCTGATCAACATACAGAGCAACTTTGTCTCCGATCGCAACTGTCACGCCGGTACTGTTCAGCGTCTTGATCACTGCCGGTCCTGTTGATTGATTTTTAACCAGGTAGAGCTTCTGCCTGGCAGGAACAATAACTTCCCTCGATACGCCAGGTGTGCCAATGATCACCAACATCATGGCCCTGGATTCATTCGGCGCACCAGGAAAATCTGTCAGAGTTTGACCCATCGAAGTTACGTCAATATCTGCTCGCCCAGAGATTGCATCATCCACCAGATCCATGAATCCGGTGTTGAGCGTATCGCCCCAGACTCCATTAGGATTCTCGCCGGTCTGTTGCAAGACCAGTTGCAGTAGAGGTGTCGCAAGATTAGCCAACGGATCTCACCATGGCCAAAGCTGGATTCGTTGGATCAGGAAAGATGATTGTCAGAGGACCGTTATCTATCACGATCGGCGTTCCGAAGTTGATGATCCACAGGATCTTTCCGACCTGTGGGCCGGCTGTGGTGTTGTAAATGACTGCTCCCTGGGCTCCTTCATTCGGATTGACGTTTCCCCAGGTAGCGTTCGCAATAAAGATGTCATCGATGTCCATGACCGGACGATCAGCTCCGCCTGGCGTATAGATGACATTCGTAGTGAGCGCGAAGCCACCTGCGGCGTATCCGGTCCCAACCAGCTCGTTAGTCAGCGCAGACTGGAGATCTGCTGTCTTGACATCGATGTCGGCCAGGGTCGTGTACATAGCGAAGAACAGCGCATCGTTCTCCGGATCATGCAGCCCGTTGAATAGCTGATCCCGTAGAAACTGGAAGTTGGTGCCTGCAACGATGGTCATACGACACCTATCGTTCTGGCTGCTTCAAGGACTGGACTGTAATCAGCTCTCCATTGCCTTCTCAGTTCGAGCCTCCTGGATGTTAGTATTTCACCGTAGCTCGACTTCCATGTTGCGATCTCGCCCTGGTCAGACTTCAACCACTCCTCACTGGCGACCAGGCATGCGTACAGCAATATGTCGCCGGCATTCGTGCCCAGCCAGGTGTCCTGATTCGCTGGTGCCAATGACTCAGGGCTCTGGATCTGGCGCAGCTCGAAGGCATAAGTCGCATCCGCGGCTGGCACCATGAAGAACTCAGTATCGGTGAACTCAGCGTAATACTGAGGCTCTGCCGTGGCGCTCTCATCAGGCTCGAAGTCCAGGCACCACTCGTAGCTCCTGCGTTCCAGGTAGCGCCTGAGACCGCCGCCACCGGAGTCTCGTAGGTGAAGGGACCTGGTGCCTTGCCAGTTCAATGGTTTGATTGCCTGGACGAACTGGCCGCTCGTGAGCGCCCCTGTGACCACTACGTCAAAGATCTCGAAGTTGAGATCTGTGGCAAGGCGACTTTCACCCATCTTTACCAGGGTCGGAAGATCGCCAGTGAACTCAGCAGCACCTTCCTCCAACCAGGTTCCGAGTGCAGCAATGAGCTGGTCGTATGTGAATGATACCGATGTAGCCATATTAAATCCTCACGGAGTTCCTAATCGGAACCATGCCATTCTCCGTAGATTTTGATCACCTTCAATAAAGATGTCCTGATTACTTGGCCGCACATTGATTCCTCTTGGAATCGATAACGATGCTGCTGCTATGGCTGGCCCAATCGTGTAGTTCGTCATTGTCGTAATGTCGAACGCGACGGTGAGATTCCACGAGACCAAGTTCTGACCCTGCATTGCGTACATCACAGTACCATCTGTCGAAAAGGCAATGGTGCGTACATTATTGGCATCAGGGAACATATCAAAAGACGCGACAAACCCTGAACCAAGCGATACGGGATCAAAGGGTATCGTGGCAACGTATTTAAGAATGGTCGAAGTTCCAGCAGGTATCGCGCCTGTGTAATGCACCCAACACGTTAGACCGTCTGCGCTCCAGATATGATCTAACGGACCACCAGCTCCACCTGGACCGAAATTTTTGAAGGTCGATGCCCCAAGAACCGTCAGATCCCATGGAGTGGCTGATTGATCCCAGACGATGATCCTGAATGCTGTCGATGGAACTCGCGTACATATCGACATTTTCGTTCCATCTGGTGACCACCAGATGCTGCGATTATTTGTTATTGCACCAGTGGTAACTCGATTCGTCCAACCAGGTGTACATGACCAGGCCGGAGACACATCGTTTTGTGCTGCCACTGAATTTTGCATGGTCGTGTAACATCTGGTGCCATCGGGCTTCCAGAAAGCATCCAGCCTGAAAGGAGCGCCACCAGGTTCTGCATTGTTGCAGAGTTCAGCTTCAGTTGAGCCATAGTCGCTTGCTTTAGTTCCTGCCGGTGGAGGAGGTATCGGCGTAAAGTCACTCGTCACCTGACCCAGGGAGTAACCGAATGGCAGGGCTGCACTTCCAGAGCCCAGGCCCAGGGTCACACCGAATCCTCCGCCAGGAACGGTATCTACCGCAGGAGCGCCACCAAGTAAAATCGAGGCACCGATCTGATCTCGTTCAGGAGCTGGCCTGAATAACGAAGTTGGATCCCTGACACTGGGTAGAGATTCTTGGGGATGCTTAGGTTCGTACCACTCAGGATCGACGATCAGATTCGGATAGTATCCATCCGCAACCATATTTCGGAGCAACATCTTGCGTCCGGAACGGGCACATTCTCCGACAGCCCATTTGCCTTTCGCCCATGCAGCCCCGATAGCCATCGCTTAGTAAAATGAAAACTTTCTGCCACCACGACCGCCACCACCTCGACGACCACCACGACGACCATCACGAGGCGGCCTCGTTGGTGGCGGCTCATCCGGTGGCGTCTCCTCTGGTGGCGGCTCAGGTTCTGGCAGTGGACCTGGATCAGTTCCATATCCACCACCTCCTACGCCGGTTTCCCATCTCGGAATAACTCCTGCTCCGCCACCGTATCGAGCGACCCCCATCGGATGAGCGGAAGATGGCAGAGGACGAGTTCTGCCATATTCCGCAATATGTTGCTCGCCAAACCGACCTCCTCGACCTGCCGATTCCTGTGCTTCTGTCGTTTCCCTGGCTATGTTGCCTGTGCGAGCCCGATAGCCTGCGCCACCTCCACGACGACCGGGACCATGAACTCGTCGTGGTGGGCTCGGTGGAACCTGAACATCTGGTCCCTTTCCGTCTGGAAAATCCGGAATTACATCTGGATTGGGATCGTCGATTCCAACGACTGGTGCATCTGGGTCAGGCCCGATATACCTAGCACCACCACCACCGTTCTGCTCACGACGACGAACATTTCGTTGGCGTCTTGGGCCTGTTACTCCACCGACATCTCCTGCGGCGACAGCCAGGTCATCACTCGGATCTGGCCCATCCTGAACTGTCTTGAGAACGCCGCTGGGCCGCGGACGACCAGACAGGTTTGCTCTGCTAACCATTATCGTCTCCCATAGAATCGATCGTAATTGACCGAGATGACCATTGGTGCGCTCTCATTGTCTTCGTCCTTGGCTTCTCTGAATAGCGCCTCAGATTCAGCTATAAGCTCGCCAAACCTGTCTGGATTGTACTTTTGTGCGATCTTCGCAGCTAAGGCAGCCACGAATGCCTCTTGAAATCGGAACGGAATATCCAGGGTATTTTGAGCGTTTCCTGCGTCCTCGATCTGTCCATAGACATTCGCGATGATCTGGTCGGTGGTGTTCTCACCAGCCAGCCAATAGAACATCTGTGGAGGGACCGCATCGCCAGGTGTATCTCGACGACGATCGATGAAATACCGATCCGGCCTGCCGGTCAGCAGCTTGTCATGGATGATCAGATAGTCCGACCTACCGATCGGATACATCTCCGTATCCACACCATTACGCCTGAGAACGACAGTCTGCACATCGATCGTACCTTCCGGCAGATCGAAGACAGTCTCATCGACCACAGTGTTGTGGACAACCTGCGTGAACTTCCATTGACGGAAGCCCTTGTTGGACCACCGTGACAGGATGAATCCGACCGAACGCCGAATCGAGATGAGATGCTGGGTCACAATCTCCTGGAGATCGAGCCCAGCTCTCTCAACCGCTTCGTCAGCGTAAGCGGCCAGGTTCGGATCCGTGATAAACGTACCCGTTGTGGCCATTGTTACGCTCCCCTATGTCCAGCCTGCAAGATCTCCAGGAATACCGGAGCCAGGGTCAATGCCGCATTCGATTTCAGCCGCAAAGCAGTACACGGAAAAGCGATATTACCTGACACATCAGCCGTTTCGTTCACCAGACTATCGTGATCGATAGGATTCACCACCGGATAAATCAACTTGAATTTCGAGCCCAGGTGATGGCCGACCGTTGGAAGTGGGTCGTTGCCTCTCCTGGACAGGAGATTCGATAGCGTCAGTTCGACGGTGAGATCAGCCACAGCAGTAGGAGTGACGGTGATGACCAGGCCAACATTGACTGGATTCCTGATGTAGTCGAGCGGAAACCAGTTGGTCGTAACCACGGTGACAATGCCGGCGCTGATCGCACCAGTCGTGTCACCGTCAACCAGGATCTCAGTAACCGTGGCGAATGCCTGGACAGTGGTAACCGTGGTGGTGTTCCCGCCAACGATTGCCTCGATCTGCAATTTGCCATCGCGCCTGGTGCCGGTGATCAGGAATACGCGGCCTGTTTCATCCGCTGCTGAAACGATCGACACCTGGCGAGGTGTATCCATTGTGACTGGAGAACCAGTAAGCGTGAGGGCTTGTTCGCCTCCCGCTGCCGGTGTCTGTGAAACCGCCACAAAATCCACATCGGTCACTGCGTAGGGGTCAATTTGTAAGACATTTTGTCTCATGACACTAGACTCCTATGCGTTAGATTGCAGAGAACGTATCCTGACGCGAATCAGTGTAGTTCACTCCCATTCCCTCTTTGCTGAGATCCGCCAGGTAAATTACCTCCATGTCTTGAGTGAAGGAAACCGGCTGATAGTCCGCACGTTGATCTGCATTCGACGCAGTTTGCGCCGTATCGTTGCCACCGTCGAAACTGCCAGTGATCACGACCGTACTGCCTTCGACAGCAAGGTGCATTTGAGATTTCGGGAGGAAAGTTTGCAACGGATCTACGCATTTTCTTCTGAGACCACGAGGACCAGTTTCCAGTTGTCCAACCTGGATGGCACCGATTGTATCGGCATCGACGATGACTCGCCTGATCTTGGTGAAATGCTTGAGACCTTCGAGCGTAGTCGTAGCTGGGCCAGCGATTTCTTCGGCCTGCGGCCTGCCGTTGGCATCATCACCGAGAATCGTGAATGTCCTAGCGCCATCACCACCAGATGATGTGATCGACACACGACCGCAAAAAAGATTCCTACTAACACCATCCACAGCATTGGTGCCGTTGATCAGCAGATCCTGGTCTGCGGTGCCAGCCGCTGGTGTCTGTGACGCGCAGTGCATTGCGTTATCGTCGCCTCCTCCCTGGATAAACTCGTGAACCAGGACACCCAGCCGTATTCCTCGAAGGGTATTTCCTAATTCATCAGACATCCCGAAAAAGGAATCAGCGAGGTTCAGTGCGTTTCCATCACCAGCCAGTATTACCGGCGCATGTGAAATTGTATGTTTACTCATAACAGCCCTCCTTACAGGGGCAAGACCGTCCCTGGCCAGTTAATTATTGCAAAAGGGAGTCCCGGCTGGCGCAAAGCCATGTTCCAGCCGGGATCCCGGTTCAGGTCAGTTGGAGATTACCCTGACCTTATCTGTTACGCGCCACCTGGCGAGCCGTATGCACCACGCCAATCGGACCAGCCGAAGCTGTACCGTTCGCGAGCCTTGTAGCGAAGATTGCCAGTCTCGAAGTCGCCTTCGATACCGCGGCTGATCTTCTTACGCAGCATGTGTTTCAGCCCATCGGGGCAGTCAGTCTTCAGTGTCCACTGATCGGGATCAGTCAAGCGGTGGTTTACGCAGAAACCGTCGCCAACTGTTCCGAGAGTGTAGATGGCACTGATGTCGTTATCGCCAGTGTTCGTGCGATACGGTGACATCAAGATGCGCGTAGCCACGAATTGCAGCTCAGTCGGAATGACGAGCTTCGTGATCTGCGCGGCAATCGGGATGCCCCGATCGTCATCAAACTCTGAGATGTCGATCGCTGCCTGCTCCAGTGATGCCTCTGCAAGGTCAGCCGGTGTGGCCAGGGTGTTGCTCTGGACACCTCCGCCGAACTGCGGATGGAGCGCGGAAAACAACGGAACACCGTCACCGCCAAGGAAGCCGGCGTCGAATCCGTTGTTGATGATGTCAGCACCTTTGACTTCTTTCGTGTGCTGATGTGAGCGAGCAAGGGCACGAGCGTACTTGTTACCCAGGCTGCCGTAGAGACCGTCTTCCTCGGCTTCCTCGGTGATGGCGAACGCCAGAGCGATCGTCTCATGAGTGTACCGAGCAACGTAACTCTCCGCGCCCTGGTCGTATGCCACGCCTTCGCCTTCGGGTTTGACTGGGGCACCAGCGAAGCCAGCGAGCAGTACGTCTTCCTCGAATGCTTTCATCGATCGCTCGATGTCGAAGATGTCGCGCCACTCCTCTGGATACCGCTTGTACTCCATGCCGAAGACTGCGTTCAGCCCTTCCTGTAATTGCTTGCGGAAGTCGCTTCGATTCATCGCCATGACTAAACACCTCCCGCAGCGAGTTGGCCGTAACTATGATTGTTGATCAGTACGCGAGCCTTCGCGAACTCACCATAGTCATTCTCAGGGACTCTCGACAGACCAAGGATCCGAAGCTGCCTTGCGGTAGGATTCAGAGACGCCTGGTCTAATAGATAGCCTGATCGGCCTGTAAATGCGTTCCCCGCACCTAGTACAAAGTTGGCCAACTGACCAACATCTGCTACTACCAGGCCAGTTGAGCTGACCTGTATAACGAACTCCATCCTTGGGTCGTCATATACGAGGGCTTCAGGGTTATCGTCTCCACGTTGTAACCCTGTGCCAACGGTGCCGCTTACCCAGTTCGGTCTGAACTGAACATCCCCATTGGCATCGGTGTATCGGCAACCAGCAAAGATACCTACGATCAGGTTTGCATTGCCGGCTGTCGCGATAGTAATGGTTCGGCCAGAACCTACCAGGACAACAGGGTCGCCCGAAAATAGGTCTTGTGCTAAACCATTCGCTATCTCATACGAGCCTAGCCTTTGGGGAGTTCCGCCTGCACCGTGGCGAGTCGGCAGAAAACCTGCCGGTCGATCCACGTTTGTCATTCGGATACCTCCGGTTAATCATCATCGGCTACCCTCACTTGTCGTGACGGAGCCACCGTAACGGATGAGTGCCTGGTCGCTGTGATCGGGCCGAAACCTGACACATCTTCCCTGGACACTCCCTTGAGTTGACGTTCGATGGCTTGGTTCTGTCTCCGCTGCTTGTCGCGGAAAAACTTCTTCCGCTGAGCGTGAACTTCCTCGCGCATCTCACATAGGATCAAGTCCTCTACGCCGATGACATCACCGTACTGGTCGATCGAGATGGTCGGCAGTGAACGATCTGACACGCTTGACGCCTTGACAGGTCTCCATCCTTCTCGAATTGCATTTCTCAGTCGGGCTGTATCCTTAACCGTTCCCAGACGTATCCGAATGAAACGATTTACATATCCATCCCTGGCAGGTGGCGCATCCAAGTCTGAATGCCTTCGCCACTCTGTTACTTCATTTTCTCCTTCCGAATCGTACAAGTCGTCCATGTCCCTGTCGGTATTTTCATCGTGGACCTTCTCATCCGCATGGACCACGGCTTCCGGAGCATTCTTCTGCTTGCCGGATTGTTTCTTTCCCTGGGCTGATTCTGTTCTCCGCTTCTCCGTTTGATTGCGAGCTTGCTGTTTTGCATTCGTAGCCATCAGTCACAGCCCTCCAAGTAGTTTTCAACCGCTTTCGGATCTTCCGGATCCAGGCCAAAGGCTCTCATGTTGGCAACCCTGGCGCGGCTCAATGTCTTTCCCTTTTTCTTCCTGAACTTCTTCTTCGTCCTGGAAACCCCTCCTGGATCTCCTGCTGACACCGGGCTCCTTACCCGGCTCCGCTTCTTCTTTCGACGACGAGCAACCTTCTTCGAGGGAACGCTATCAAACTCATCACCCTCGTCTTCGTCTTCGAGTTCGAGATCGGGATCTTCTTCCTCCTCCTCGTCGAACTCCAGGTCCATCGTGTGTTCCACGACACCTGGATACTTCTCCTCAACGAGAGCTTCAAGCTGCTCGTAAAAGTCGTCGTCGTGGGGATCGTATCCTTTTTTCTGCAAGGCGAGGTCCGCCTTACGAACGTAGGCTCGAACGTGTCCGAGGTCTTCGTCATCCCACCAAACCTGCTCTCCGATCCATTCCATGGCCCTGGGAATAACTTTGGGCTTATCGCCCTCATCCTCCAGGTCTTCCGGCTCATCCTGAGCGACTTCCAGTTCGCGCTTTTTATCGCGCTGGTCCGCAGTTAGCTCAGACATCTGTCTGGTGAGAGATGCGACCTTCTTGCTGTCGCCATCCTCCATGGCTTGCTCGATCTGCGATTCGAGATCTTCGAGCTTACCAGCGAACTCGTTATCGAGTTCATCAGTCTTCCCTGACTGTTCAAGTGAAGCGATCCGTTCTTCCAGCTTGGAGATTGTCTCGCCGGCTTCCTTTTTGGCGGCTGCAATATCCCTGGTTGCTTCACGTTTGACCTTGACGAGACGCTTCCGCATCGCCTTGGTCATCTTCGCTGGACTGTACTCTCCTTCGTCGTCCAGGTCACCTTCATTCTCCAACTCCTCTCCATCGTCGTCCTTGGCTTTTGTGTCGTCATGACGCTCGTCCTCGTCTAAATCCTCGTCTTCGAGTCCAAGCTGGCCGAGTACGTTTTCTGGTATCGGATCAGTGTTCCGTCGCAGATCCTCAAATTCATACTCGATCTTGTCCCGTTGCGTATTAGCCATCCTCGCTCTCCTAGTCCGCAACGACTATGTGTCGCTGATAATACTCCTCGCAATTCTCCAGTCAAAGAGACATGCAATCGAACGCTTCAGGTTCATCTGTCTTGCAGATAACCTGGGTGTCGGAAAGGATCACCCAGAGGGTGCCATCCAGCGTCCGAAATTTCTCACCGTCATGCTTGCCAAACTGCACCCAGTCGCCAACCTGGCAACCATGTGCCTTGCTCAGATCGAGTTGCGACCTGGTGACTGCCTGGTAACACAACGGGCCCATGGATCTAACCATGCCCACGTAACTGCTGAACTCCTTGTTGTCGCGATACTCCTCCGGAGTAATGATTCCACCTGCACTTGTCTCAGGTGGCTCCGCAATCTGCACCGCAATGCGCCACAGATCGATCTTCCCTGGATAATCTTTCGGCTCAAACGTGTCCAACAATGTCGCTTCTTGCTGCTCTGCTACTTCCGCTTCAGAGTTCATCCAATTCTTCCTCTCCTTCAACTTTCTCCAGGAACTCCCTGATGATGGTCTGGATCCACTTCAGCTCGACGTTCTTGCCGACGAGCTTCATGTACTGATCGTGACCACCGCCCTTATCCATCTGGGCATGATTTTCCGCCATGCGCTCCTTGGAGCGGTTGAGGACGAGTTCTGCCAACCTAAGTGCAGACATCTCGTTCTCCTGGTTAGCCTTCTCCGTCGCCAGTGCTTTGGTATTTACCCATCGCACCCTTGGCCTTCATGCCGGTCTTGCCCATGCCCATGGTGCCTTTGGCTGTTGACTTCCTGGCCTTAGCTTTCTCGGCACTGGTATGAGCCTGGTTCGGTGGCTTGCTGCCAGTGGGCATCTTCATTAGTAGCTTCCGCCCTTGTTGCCGCCACCTTCTTTACCAGTTCCGGTTTTTTGGTGCTTACCCATTGCCCCGGCAACTGAGTGCTGACCTCCGCCTTTCGCTGTGCCTGCTGGTTTGGCACTACGACCTGCGGTCTTGTCAGATTTCGGCTTTGGATATTTCTCATAATCTGTCATGACAGATCTCCTCACCTGCGTCGAACATTAGGGCACGACGCTTACCCTTTTTCTGCTTCAGCAGCCGCAGCAATCGCACTCATGCGGAACTGCTGCTGAGCTTGGCCGCCAGAGTATAACCTGGCGATTAGCCGTAGCAACTTTCGGAATCCCATGTTGAGTTCCTTGGCTGAGTTGGCGAATTTACGTGGCGGAATATCCGACGACAGCGCACCCTGGTTCCGCAGGAACGCTCTCGCTGCTCGGACTTCTTTAGGACTTGCGACTGCCACGTTTCTTTGCCTTCTTCCTCGTTGTACTCCGTACTGCGCTCACTGGCCCTCTCCCAAAGGTGGCCTGAGCGCGAGCTTTCTTGTCCAGGCGGCGAACTTCGGCTCTCGATTCCTTGTCTTTGCGTTTCCCCTCAGCATCAGATTCTTTATCCAGGCGCTTCTGCTCGGCAGTGGACTCCTCGTCCTTGCGCTCAATGCCGGCTGCTGACTCAGCTCGACCACGCTCGATCTTGCCGATGACCTCCAGGTCACGCTCGTCTTCCTCGCGCTGACGCTCATCCTGCTCGGCCTGTTCTTCAGCGGTCGGTGCAGGTGGTGGCGGAGGTCTGAGCTTCTTGGCCACAGCCTGGCTGATCAGTTGCTCCAGCTCAGGCGGCAGATCCTCGTTCTCGGCTGGATCATCCAGGTTGATGTATGGGAGTTGCGTACCCAGGTCAGCCTCGACCTGCTGCCGATACAAGTAGGCTTTGTGTTCCATGACATGAGCCTGGACCACCGGCTCCAGCATCGCTACCAGGTCAGGATTCTCCGCGGCCTGCTCTTGAGCAAAACTCATGTGAACTGCGACATGCGACTCGTGGTCCTGGTTTGGATACACGGTCGAAGGATTACCAACCAGGAAGTTCATGTTCTCGCTCACCGGATCCAGGGCCGAGTCCGTGTCCTCCGGTAGAACCTGGTCCAGGTCCGGGATCCGCAGCGCCTCCAGCATGCGTCGATGAATAATCTTGCGCTGCTTCTTCGGATACAGCTCCGGATCCGCCATGACCAGTTCCAGCACTGCCTGACTCTGCGCGATGCGCTGAGTCGCTGACCAGATGTTCGGATCCGAGACCGGGATGATGTCCACTCGACCATCGAAGTCGGACTTGAGAATCGTGCGCTCCTCGCCCTGGACCTCGTAGGGATATTCCTCCACATCCATGAACTCGTAGTTCAGTGTGGCCATCATCTTGAACTCTTGCCTGGACGATACGTGCATGCGCTTGTGGATCCCGCTGAACACCTTCGAGCCTTGCTCGATCAGCGCCAGGGTCGTGCCCACTGGACCAGTATTCGATGCCTCGCCAACCATGTTCTCGGTCGTCGTGGCGAATCGCCGGCCCTCCTCTACGAGTGCTGACCAACT